>Ga0210059_1001172_pt1 | contig 38438 bp, 22 predicted proteins | sample Ectturendosymbi2_FD_188042 | JGI IMG/M metagenome (GOLD analysis project Ga0210059, IMG submission 188042) | Ecteinascidia turbinata endosymbiont from Florida, USA - Sample 2 (SPAdes) (version 2) | ecosystem: Host-associated > Tunicates > Ascidians > Unclassified | place: Key West, Florida... | reverse complement strand
TCTTCAATGCAGTTGCAAAAAGTGTCTGTAACCCTGTGATTTCGCCGGCTTCAATGTCTTGTACTACGTTCTGTATTGTCTGATTTTATCAACCTGCGTTCTGCAGAGTGTGTGTGTTCATACTATAGACTTCGTGTCTGCTCACAAACAAATAAATTAATTAAATTACATAACAGCACATAACAAAATAGAAGAATCCTATAAAACGCTTTATTGTGGTGTTTTTCAATTTTGTTCACCCCTAACGGCTGCTGTTGCTGATCATACAATACTTCGTGCTTTAGTGACGTCGATGTTGACAGTGAAAAGTTGCCTATTTTAAAAGTTCTGTTCCACTACGATTTCGGACACATATCTATTGACACGAGCAGGCAAATGTCCGTGCACAGCGGGATTTCGTCAACAACATCACTAACCTGCAAGGCTATATAGACGTCCACTCGTACAGTCAGCTGTGGATGTTTCCGTATTCCTACACAGAGAAGTTAGCGAAAGATTATGAGTTGTTGGTAAGTACATTTGCGTATCCTTATAACAAACGCTCGTGTTACAAATGCTGGACACTCAATCGTGACCAGCGGCGTTTTAAGCTTTATACAAAACTGTTACGGTGAAGCCAGTCACAAAGCAAAACATGCTTGAACCCTATCAAGGGGCCATCAAAAACTGACAAGGACCCCGTTTTTCTTTCACCGACTGACTTAGAATCACCTGGTCCAGTTTTTCATGTCAAAACCATATCTTAACATGCAGTTTTTCACAGCAAAGAATATTTTCATTCTGTCTCAAATACAAAAAAACAAGTGAAAGTGGTCACTGATTACCATTATGGATTTCTTCGTCGCTAATGTAAAAATGTAACAGGCGAAATTGCACAAACGGTGATTTAAAAGCTAATTTGAATGGTGAGTGACAATGCAACAACTGCAACGTTGTCGTCCACACATGTTTTCTCTTCAGGTTTGCGCTTAACTTATATAAACGTTTACTGAGGGATTTTAGAAACGGAAAGCGAGCAATGTGCAATTTTGTTCCCCAAATGCCTGCTTATCTTTGTAAAACTCTTAGTCATCCCAACTTTTCTGATTCTACATGTTAATTTTACCTCTATGGGTGTGAAAAGATGTCATAACGGGTCTTCATGGAAGCATGTGTTGCAGAAGACAAAAAATGAAATAAAATAACCAAAAGAAACTTAAGAAGAAAGTTTTGCTTAACTTTTGTGATTAAAAACGACGAAGACATTTCAACCAACCAGACAGCGGCTTTCATCAAGGCATAGAAAACATAATTTGTTTGCCAGTGTTTTTGCCCTGAATTATTTAAGGCCTACTCCTGCTCATGGGCGTCGGAAGGGGGGGAAGGGGAGTGCCAAGGCCCCGCCCCTCCCTGGATTTTGAAATTATTAGCAAAAAAGGTTGTTTTTTCAATTTCGAGGGGAAAAAACAAATTTCACCACTTTTGATCCCCCCTGCAAAAATTTTGGGAAAATCCCCTACTGGCCACCCCCTGGAAAAAGTCCTTCCGACGCCCATGCTCCTGCTCGCAATTAGGTAACTTCAGTTGAAGTTGATATTACAGTATATTCTGCATTCTAAGTTATAGAAGTAACTGTGCTTTGCCTGCTTTCCTCTTGTGTGGAGCCAGACCAGGGGCGTAACGAGGTTAAATGGCACCCGGGGCAAGAAGCAAGTTGGCGCCCCTGTGTTCGAAATGAACCCTTCCGGAAGCAAGTGTATTCTATTGAAGAAAGTATCTCTGACATTGTTGGGCCTTTTCGGCGCCGTCGCAGTCATTCCGCGCCAGCAACCGCAGTGATTCAGCGCCTGGGGTATTGCGCTCCCCTTGCACCCCCTCATTACGCCCCATGCAGACCTTGTATCGCTGTTTCTATCTGTTGTAATTCATTCTGTATAATTTTGTGCAGTCAAAGATAGCAAACGAAAGTGTAGCTGCGATAAAAAATGTGCACGGAATGGACTACACACCCGGTCCGATAGCAAGAACTATATGTGAGTTGACTGAACGCATTGCGAATGAAGTACAGTAAGCTGCTTTAATGCGTTTACACGGACAACAAAAACAACGTAGGTCTGAAGCAATGCGCCCTTGAATTTTCATATATCTCCGTTGAAAAAACAACGAAACTGTTTCTGAAAATCAAATGTTATATCTGACGGTGTCGTTTACGTTCCTACCTCATCACATTCATTTGCTGTTACTAAACCTACTACGCATCAATTCCGGCCGGTGCTAACACATGGACAACGACACCACTTCCAGCTTGCTGGTAAATTGGTTCGGTGTTTGTGGCTTAACAGAAAATATCGTTCTTTGCATAGACTGCGCAAAATTTTTCCTACCTAGTCAAAACCTTTTCGTATGGTTGAGCAGGATTTTTTTCGGGAAAAAGTGATTTGTCCTTTCGTTTTTGTATAAACCTTGCTGTATAGCTGACTTCTACAGAGACGTAAAAGCGAATAATGCACCTATCACCAGGATTCCGGCTACCAGTCGGTATTACTTTTATTCGCTGTTACCGCAGATATTGTTGCACTGTTGACAGTGGTGTAACTAGAGGTTTGAGCCAGGAGGGGCAAAACGTAACTGAAGGAGGTCCACTGGCCATCGCAGGGGGCCACTAGCCAGCACTCAGAAAAAAGTAAGAAATAATAGTGAATCCAGATGTTGTGGATGTCTATTCTAGCTAAAAAAACGAAAACACCCCGAAAAACGCAAAAAACAACCTACTGAAGACCAAAAGAATACTAAATACCAAAATGTCAGCTAAAGGGGGCCAGTTTTTACATTTAGCTTGCCAGGTGGGGCGACTCGCTCCCCTTTCCCCCGTCAGTTACACCATTGGCTGTTGAGGGCCAGTTATTGGGCTTAGAGTTTTTTATTTCATATTTAACTGCCGTTGCTTTCTTGTCACGATAAAGGGTAAGCAGTTGTTGTAATGCGATGGTGTTGTCACGAGAAGGAAACAATTACATTGGGAATGAATACTTTGCAACCATTAGGCCTCACTATCGAAAATTGCGCAAAAAGTAACTGTAGCCTTACTTCATTGTACAGTAGGGGTGCTCCTGCGAGGAAAGAGCACCTGCTGGTCGATTAAGGTGCATAGCAAGCCAAATTTACATCGAATCGTGTAGCCGTGTAGAAAGAACACCTGCTTCAACCTGAAATCCAACAGCGTTTGCCTTAGCGTTACTGACAGATTAAGCAAGTCAAACCTTAGGTGCTGCAAAAATTGTAACTTACACATGCCTCTTTAATAAATGAAATAATGATTAGGTTCTTTCGGTTTCACGTCAACAGTTGCATCAGTGATAACGCATTACGTCGTACATTTTAGAGTATTTGGTGTGTGAACTCTTTTATATGCTGCATAGTGCATACCATCCCTCCGAAACCATAAAATTTGTAAAAATTTTTGATGCTCTCTATCTGCAAAACATCAACAGAAACTTTGCTAGATGTATATTAGTACATCAAATCTTTATAATTACCTATGTAAGGTTGAGTTCTGTTGTGATTGCCATAGAAACGCAGTCTGGTGGTAAACGTTGACCAGCCTCTGCTATGACCGGGTGTTTCTACATGAAGTATTTCAAATAAGAGACAAGTAAGTGCTTTGAAATGAATCAAGCACAAAATTATTCTAAAATTACTGCTGTAAATTGCAAAGCCAGAATCATTGAAATCGTGGTGGTTCTCCACACCACAAGCTACCTTATAAACCAACAGAATCGTGTTCATTTGTTGGCAGATATCGCTTCTGGGAGCACTGCGGATTATTTCTACATGCACAAAAAAGTAAAATGCACTTTTGCTGCAGAGCTGAGAGACACTGGAAAACATGGCATGCTGTTACCTGAAAGGTATGTTGCTGCTTTAAATCGAAAATAAGAGACGCTATGTACTTTTCACCAAATTTATTCAGCTTTCTGAACAGATTTGCTTTGAGCGCGCCGCGTTCGCTACTGCAGACATCCATTGCATGGCCACACCAATCGCTGTTGACTGGTTAGCCGAGAATTCGTTTGCTTATATTCAGCCGATTTGATCCGTCTGAAAACCTCGTAGGTTGTGAGGAATGTGCATAGATAACTGGACAGGCGATAAAAGAATCTGTGCCTCTATTTCGTTTCTTAATTGCAAACGATTGGGTCAAATCGTCATAAAATGTAATGACAAGGACAGGAATGGCTTTGGCTGAATTTGGTACAGTGTTGTTTCTAAATTTTCGCTAATAAAGCAATATCGAATCTCAATTTGTGCTAGATATTTTTCTTGATCGACACAGTTTAGAGTTGTTCCCAGGCCCTTCTGAATAGGAAAGCACGTTGTTCACTTCTTAATGTGGCATCAGCATATGAAGATTAGGGTTGTCATTTTTTAAAGTATAAACCATCAAAAGAAATGATTCTCGACTGTTCAGACCAATGGCATACGCAAGGGGGGTGGGTGGGTTAAAAGCCCCACTTGAGCTTGATATTTTACAAAAACTTTATTACTTTCTCAAGGAGATTGATTTCGCATACTTTTTGCTTGTTAATATGTCGACTTAATGCAAATACCACGGAATAAATTTGCATGCAAATTTCAAGGAACATTGTAAATGGGCTAAAAAAGTAATAATTAGGTTTCGGTGGGAATCTGGGTAATCGTCTGCGTCCAGAAAACATCTCACTTTTTGCAGACCTTTCATCCACTACGCACGTTTAAGATCGTGTTCTGCGATAGTTCACTTTATCCGAAGCAAATGTCTTTATATTGTCTGCCAAGGGTGTACGCAAGAGGGAGTTGGGGTTATGTTACAAAAACTTTATTACCTGCGAAAAGGAGATTGTTTCCACATACTTTTTGCTTGTTAATTTGTCGACTTCATGCAAAAATTGTAGTTGTAAATGCTCGGACATAGTGATGAGTGCGTTTTACTCCCCTGTTTTAACGCTCAGCCTGATATTTTTGCAGTTATGAACTGCTGTGTCGTAGCGGAGTGTATTTTCCTCAGATATCCTAACTTGGAGCGCTGATATTTTAGTTTATATTCAGTGCAATAATATAGATAAAATAAGGAGTGCGTGTGGAAGAATATGCATACTGTGTCAACAAACTTCGCCAAAAGTTAGTTTGGAAACATGAATAGAACGTCAAATTGTGACGTCACAAACAGCCCATACCAAATTCAAATAGCCACCATATGCCACTGAATGACCCCCCTCCCCATGAAAATTTTCTGCGTACGCCACTGGTTCAGACATTAACACAGGTTATCTTCTTTTTGATCTACCGTTCCGCTTATCTTTTTACATCACAGAATGAATTAAAGGGTCGGTTTCGTGACAAGGTTTATTTACCACATTGTAACATGGTTCACGTGATATTTTGCAGCGAAATACAACCAACAGCAGAGGAAGCTTTTGCTGGCGTGATGGTTATTGCGAGCAACATAATGAAAGGCCACTGCATGCCATAAGTCATAATTGATTCATTTTTGAAGACCAGCAACATTTCTGATTTGTTTATTTTAAGACGTATTACAACGAACTGTACGTAATTATTGATGACCATTTGTTAAGATTGTTGTCATAACTGCGACTAATAAATTTGAAGTTTCGCGGGCATCGCGCTGCACTCACATCTTTGATCAAGTTTAGCATTTTAGAACAGAATGAACTCGTGTCAAACGTGTGTAGCAATAGACTTAACGTTCGTAAAGTACAGTAAAATGACAGTCAATAACAAATAGACCAACGTGCATTACCACCTCAACGTTGGAATACTGGGTTTCGAGCTTGTGGCAATTCTATTTCAGGTTTGCAACCTTCAAGATTACCGCACAAAGCTGCTGCAGTTAGGTATGTACCAAATGCAACATTTGTTGCATGCAGACCGAACGTTGAAGAAAGTCGGCTGAATAAAACCCGAATTTGAATTTTTTACAACCTAACGGCCATTAAACAAACAGAAGTGAAGGCAAATTCATACGTTCTGTTAGCCAGTTTATCAAAAAATGTGAACAGATTGAAAAGAAGTTTTGAAGAGAAGAGCTCGACACAAGTTTGTTAAATGCGTTGGTTTTCGATACATCAACTCACATTTTTGGACTTGTTTTCATTCTGGAGAAACGGGTTTGGCCAAATTTCCATCAGTGCTGCAAGAAGTTCTACATTTTCGCAAAATTTGGTAAAATTCTGTTTTTCAGTTGCTGTGAGAAACAGCAGCAGTCACAATTTACTGTTACATTTATTTTGGCGCACCAGTTTGCTTGGCCACGAGCAGCCCCAGAGCACAAAACAGAGCTTTCGAATACTAAGCGCATCTCTTCCTGATCAAAATTAATCATAGTACATATTTCTGTTGTCTTCAAACAATGCATTCTAGTGTGACCGTCGGGGTAACGTAACATACCTAGTTTTTATCGCTGAGACAGTTCGGTCATTTGTCCCGTAACAGCATATTAAAACTCGCCGTAACACTATTCACAAGTCTGTATTTTCGGACATCACGAACGAATTGATTTAACTTTTTTGCAGGATTTCAAACATATTCGGTCCATGACCGAGAAAAAACCAATGACATGCTAATTGAGGATGTATAAAATCACCACAAACAAAACACGTTGAAGGCCTTTATATACGAATAAGGTGAACATGTAGTATAAGTCCGCGAAGTCTGAAAACGTTTCATTTAAACTAGAACTCCACAGTCCGGGGACTGGATCAGTGTTGCCAACTGGTATATATATATATAGGATCTGTAGGGACCTGATTTGAACTTCTAGGGACCCGAATCGGGTCCCTAAAACGCCTTAAAAACCCTGATATTTGGTATATTTTAGTTGGAGAGTTTATTTGAAACTTCAAACCAAATTATTTGTTATATTGCAAAGCGCAAAAAGAGAAACCACAAGTAGATTTTAAGCTGCATATAAAACCTTTGGTTATTTTGTTCAACATTGGAGTAAGCATGCACTTTGGTAAGCGGAAAACGAGACTGGAGGAGAGCTGAGAAGTTCTGAAAAAACTGAGCCTAGCTCCAAGTATGTGTTTTTGGTCAGCCAATGCATCCAATGGGTGGAAAGCTGCATATGCGTGGTGGCAGAAGATTTAGGGAAGAGTGACTGATAAAGTTTGCACGGCTTGCAAAGCTTGATTCTGCTACTTAGGGCTGTGTGTCCCTTGTGCAAACTGTGCAAAAAGAAAAATTGCAAACCGCAATGCAGCTAGTATTCATCATAATAATCATGTGATGGACTGCAAAAGAAATGAAAATGCAGTTGCAGGTGTTGGAAGGTTGAATTTTCTAATGGTTAATAAATGTCACTGCTGAAGTTAGGAATGTAGCAGTTGAGCTTGCAGTTTCTCTATGATGCAGCAACTGTTGATCATCTAAGTGAAGTCATGAAAAAGTATGGAAAAAGCGGTAAAAAATTGAAGTTATTGTTACAGACAAATTTGGTATATTTTAGACTAGATTTGGTATATTCGTTGTAAGAAGAGTTGGCAACACTGGACCGGATATCTTGCACAATGTGGTTGTTTCGGGTAATGTTACATTATACCAAATCAACAAATTTTTCATAATATTATTTTTCATTATTAGCAAAGACTCCTGTACTAAGCCGATCTCAGTGGGTAAATTCCATTGCAATCATGAGTGGTTGAACGTGTTGTCTGCTTATTTTCGAACTTCTTGGCGACGCAGTTTGACTGCAACACAAGGACATCCAGACGCATTCCACTGACTATGCCTAACTTTTCCCGGGAAGAATTGCGACCATCTGCTTATCTGTATTGATTCAAGGAAACAAATAAATAAGCTTTGCTTTAAATGTATATACGAATGACAGGGGGATGAGGCAAGACATTTTTATTTGTAGGGGGAGCGCGGGACCAGAGCGGAACCATAAAGCGCAACGGCAGGTAGTGACCCTGACCAGTGGTCAACAGGAATATTGCAGTGAAGTGTCAATTAAAAAAATTGCGCAAGAACTTGCCATCGCACATTTCTTCTCCGTTTATCAGAACACCATGTAAATAAACATTGTTAAGACGGGTCAAACAACAGGACAAGTAGCAGTATCATGAACCATGATTCAGGTCAGTATCGATCTGTAAATTCAACAGGGACCGTTGCAACCAGGGACGCCGGAGAGCAGGAAAATGACGGGGGCATTGCCCCTTGCCCTTTCAAAAGAGGGCAACGGGGCGGAGGTGCCTTTTTCATAGCAGTATCATGGGTAATTTCATGTTTCATCAAGATCGGTTTGAAACAAATTTATTGTAGCTATTCGCGCAACAAGAAAATTCTGAGTGTTTTGCTGCTGTTATTTTCGAGGTCAATATTGTTGCTGAACTGGTACGAATTGTTTGTTTTTTATACATTTCCATTGCTCTCAACCTTTTTGCTGCCCTCCTGTAGTTTCGGCGTTCCTGGTTGCAACCACAGTAAATATTTTGCTCGATTCAATAAATGAGGCGGTTCTCTAAAAAAGGCTGCTTCAATATCACATTACCACTCCAGAGGCAAAAGGTACTCGCCTTTTAAAATGTCAGCTTGGTTCAGACACACAAGGCAGTAAAAACATTTGATGTTGGTTTCGGTTGAAAGCAGCGACACAGAATTTAATTTGCACACGACACACCACTGCAAATGTCCATATCGATCTCGCGTGCCTTTTTCTTCGCGGTAAGGTCGGTGAATTACTCATTCGACAACCTGGTGAACCACCCGCGAGTGGTGTTTCACAGATTAAGTATCAACAGGGATGTTTTAGAAAGGCTCTAACTAACTGGTCATTATGTATCTTTGAAGCTTGCGATTTCTTCAACATAGGCATCAATCTATCTGCAACGAGATAATTCGATAAAAGCAGCTGTCTATAACCAGATCTCACACAACTACGACTTTAATGAATATTCGCAGGAGAAACTTGAGAATTGAGATTATAAACCTCATGCAATTTCGGCACAAAAGAGCAATAATCCATGTAGTGGAGAAAAAAAGGCTGCGCACAACGTATCAAAATATTTTACACTGTTTACCATAGCGAAAGCTTACCTTATTTATTCGATTGTAAGCCGCAGTTCACAAAGTTTTTTTTTCAACATTTCGTGCGGCTTACATTTGTTGTTTCTTACTTATCGAAAGGAATAGATGATACTCAGTCGTTCCTTGGCTACGATTTTTCGACCAAGCTCTCTTTCGCGTTCTATTCTCTTCAGCATCACGTGCACATTCATCACAGGAGGGAATAATAAGAACAGAAGGCAGTTCTACTGATGTAAGCATTATTACCAGGGTTGCCAATTAAACGCGAAACGTGCTGATTCGCAAAAGTATCTCAGAGACTTAGGTGACCTGTAATCAAGTGCGGCTTGCATTAATTTTTAACACCATTGCGTGCGGCTTACAATCGAATAAATACGGTAAACAAGAACGGTGAAAAATCGGCGGATCTGTGTCGCGTCAACTGTGCTGCAGGATCGCGGACATAGCAAATGAAATAGTGTACGACGAACAGTTGCCTAGAAGTACAGAAACGCGAGCAACACCAGTGGCAGCTGCGAGGCAGCGTTTGCCGCCAGTCAAGCAGGATGCGCAGGAACAAATTCGCAATGCGCTCACCACACTCTTCGTGAGCTGCGATTGAAACACGTGACAGAATGAAGAAAAAAGCACCTGCAAACATCTTATTCGGACGCAAGCTTGCACGCTAGACAAGAACATAATATCATTTTTTGTGACTCCGCGTTCGCTCAGCTTCCGCCAAATTCGAAAATTTCAAATTTGGGTCCGCAGAATTCTGAATATCTCCTGCAAATATAGGCATGTTTACTAGAAACTGAGCCTGCACAAATCCAGGGCTCCGCGTATCCGCTCAAAACCGCCGAATCCGCTCCGCACAGTCCGCAATTTACCCGTTTCCGTTGCACAAGCACAGTGAACGGAGGGCTGCTCACGTTAGGTATGCCTGGCTATTTTCGGTACGTCGGCATGATAACCATCGGCAAAGATCTAAACGATTGTTAAACACACCGAACGTTTGCTGATCACACAGAAGTAGTTTATCGTTTATCGGCATTTGCGGCATGGTCAATCAAAGTCCAGGCCCAAACAGCGTCCAGAGCAAACATTGGTATCCTCATGCAACTTCTGCGCGCTGCTATATATCTGACAGTCAAGCGCATGCACGTGATCAATGATCAATGCAAGACAACAGTTTTCCAGCATTGGTGTCACTGCAGTAAACTCAACAGCATAGCAGCTGAATTTGGGACAAATCCACACGTAAAGTAACAAGACTACGAAACACGAAAACTAAAGTTGGAAATTTTTGGAACATCTCGCTCCACTGACAACAAACAGACGAACTGAACAATGACGTTTCCATGCCGCGACAAATTGCTTTCTTAAATTTCTTTGTTGCATAAAAGAACCAACTTAAAATTTAAATTTTCTAATTCCATCACCATAAACCAGTCAAAGACTTTTTCGGTGAGGTTTCTCAGTCACAGCGCGCGCTCATTCACGCTTTCGATGATCGACAGGTTTTCCAAACACCAGTGACTTGATCCACAGCACGATGAAGAAGGTTCCGTAAAAGACATGCCCGTAGTAATGCACAGACGCGTACACCTGTCAGCAATAAAGTTTATTGGTCGATTTAGCACAAACGGCTTGTGAAAAAACTAACAAAGTCACTTAGCTTCTGGACGGAAAATCGGTTTTCGCCACCACGTGACATTAGAATAGCAACCGAACAGACCGATAGGTTATGAGTTTTAAGAAAAAGTGAAGGCATGCCATGTACTTAGGTTTTCACGTTAATTTCGCTTACGTCAAAAGACGTGAATAATGGCACAAAGCTTGACTTACTCTTCAAAGAACTGCAATTTTATCCTGAAAGGAATTAAAGTGAATTCGAGGTCTGGTTCCGTACAACAACCACACTTTCTAAAAACGAAATAGCTTACCGGCTGATACACATTCCACTTCAAAAGCGTAAAGTCTATCAGAGCGTATCCCAGAAGAATGTGCAGGTACGTGAAGCCAATTGCTTTCGGTATGAATCGCAAAATTGGGTGAGATCGCATATTTTGCACCAGCGGTGATCTGTCGGCCATTTTCACAAGCTGTGGAGTAGGAGCTCCAGTAAATACGATGCCACACACAACGAATACACTCGCATTTCATTTGCAACATGTTATTCGAAGACGCTACAAGCGAGACTTATTGTACAAAGTATTTTGGATGAGTCTAATTTAGCAACAGAGGAAAGACGCATCACATTGTTGCTAAATGTGATTTTAGAACTGGAAGAAAAACAGGAAAAAGATGACGAAAGGGCTCGTTAGATGACTGAGTGACGAATGCTATTCGTCATGACGAACATCCCTTTAAAAATAATCTACTCACGAACTGTACCGTTGTGTGTTCGGTCTCTTGAGTTCCAGTTAAACTTAAATTGAGCAGTTTGTGGAAAGGTATTGCTTTATGCTCGACACATATCAGTAAAAGTTAAACTTGTTTGGTGATCACGGAACACGCCATATATGTTTCACTTTGTATGGCAGGGAAGACAAAAGGTGTGATTAAATTCACCTTTAACCAAACGTTAAAATTTGAAGTTATGTTCATGTATATTTTAGCGACGTATTTCTTCTCTTCTCAGTAAATCGTGTGTTCACACCTTGTTTGAAAGGTTTCTTAGAACTGGTTGAAAACAAACCAACCAGTTATGAAGAACAATGCAACTTGAGGATCATCAGCGAACGTGCAAACCCACTGACCTGCTTCTCAACAGCCATCGACAGAGACTCGTAGGTGAAGCAGGTGAAGTACCCCATGTGTGTGCCGTGCCATATTGCCAGGAAGTACATGGCGCAAGCTTGGGATACAGCGCGAATACCAACAAAGCGCATTCGCTTGAACACGTATCTGCCAAGTAAGAAGTTTATGTATTAATACGAGCATTTAATGAGATCCCCGTAAGCATATAAATAATTATAAATTCTTGCACTCTTTTGTTAATTTCGAATTGGCGAAATACACTTTGGTACGTGTCTTGATCTAACAGGTCCACAATCTACAATTGTTGCCACAGTGTGAGTGTTTGAAATCTGCACAGGCATTATATATGATGAAGATGGTAAAAAAGCTGTAAGAGACTGACGAATTACACAAGCGCAAGGTATCATAAGCTGAAACATATCAGCGACAGGACTGTAAGAAGGTCTTACCGAACGCCGTAAGTGGAAACCTTCACAACGATTGCGGCAATATTCGTTGCTTAAAATAGACAAGAAACAAACCTTAAGTCGCAGCGTGTCGATTGCGAGTAAACCGCGGCAGAGTTGTAAACGGGCCTCATTTTGAAGCCCAAACCCGGGCCACTGCAGGGAACTGGTGGCGTAGCAAGGTAAATAATTCACAATTAATCACTTTTTATTAAAGATCTAATCAACTCGATTGCTTCAAACAGTACTTCGTGACAAAGGTGTCCGTCGCTACGAAAAAAATTTGTATGCAGGTACGAAATATTTCGACAAACGTAAACCCGAACTCGAGCGGGAAAACTCTGTCCAACCTACAACTCTGAACCGCGGCAATTACTGTACAAAGTAACGCTCAGCAAGTAATAAATCTCATATTGAATTGCTTCTATTTTATGTCATAATAAGTAATGATTGCAAGTTTCTTTTGGGGATTCATAACATTAATTGAAAGGTTTCAAAAAATTATTTGGGGATTAAAAACATCGATTGAAAGGTTTCAAAAAATTAATTTCCATTGCAGAAAAAAGCAAACTTTGTATTAGACTCGATATTCTAAAATGTACCAAACGTCGACCAGCATGCATGGAATCGTTTGTATATAATTCTTTGCAAAAGCATTATTAATGAACTGTACTGCAATGACGAATACTTAAACGATAACCTCTTTTTCTCTAGCTATGAACATATAGCAAGGATTAGTTTTGCGTTGATTTTGTTCTCCTGGCAACGTCAAAACATTGGCTGAATGCGAAAGGCACACTGCATGGTAAGAAATTAGGGAGGGAAACGCAATCAGCTAGAAGTTGAGAGTAACTACTGGTGGTTCACGCGTGAAACAGCAATTTCCGAAAGGAAATACAATTTTGTTTGCTTCCTTTTACTTCGTAAAGCTTTTCCTGCGATATCAAATCACTGGTAGGCAATAGCTTGTTTAAATCTACCTGTCAGAGTTCTGCGGAGATGCGTCCTGGGCCTTCAGAACAACGGAACTAGGTAAAGAGGTCATTTAAGAAAGTGCATGCACCAGTACCTAAAAGAGCCACAGTTGTGTGGGTTAATTTTTAGTCACAATGCACTTTGTTACGATTGCGCGTCATTGTAAAACAGGCCCGTAGCCAGGTTTCCAGGTTTGGGGAGTGCAAAATGCATTTTTAGGGGCAAAGATTTTTGTTTTTATTATATGTTTAAAACAAATTTTTCTGGGCACAATAAAATTTGGGGGGCACTGCCTCCGAATGTCCCCGTGGCTATGGGCCTGCTGTAAAATACTGTAGAGTAGACGATTCAATACTTTAGGCGGAAATGCGTTCTGGGGATGATCATGGCTTTTGCACGTTCAGCTACATGCTTGATTTCACGATAATTGTTTGAATTCGATATTTACAGAGCACAATTCTTTGTTTCTTGCTCTTCTTAATGTCAGAGAGGGCGATGTGCTCTCACTCCAGCGTCCTTGGTTGTGGCAATCCTTTTTGCCAGCATCTAAATCGCTGTCTATTGTAGTTAAATGAAAGGTACTCAAAAATGCAAACGAAATTTGTCACAGTTGTACCTACCTTTATTGAAAGTCTTTCTTTCCCCAGTAATAAATGTAAATCATAACATGGCGCACTTCGGTTTTTAATGAAAAAAAAAACGAATTAAAACCGCCTCAAATATATGGTTTACTACAAAATCTGAAAGCTGTGCACAATAGGTCCACTGCCAGTAAAGTTACACTGATCGTGGACATTGCGGATGATACATAACCGATGCTTCATAAGAAAAAGAATGACAGCTCTTCGTCAACATAAAGCTTGTCAACCTTTATTTTTGATAATGCCTTAATGACGCATGTAATGAAACAACGCATCGAAACGTGTATACCTTAAAGATTAATCAACATTTAGCACTTGTGAGTTTGCCCGAGCTTCGGAACAAACGCACGAAGTATTTTTAATGCCTAACTGCAGCATATTTTTCTTCAAATTGTTTATTCTTTACAATCTACAGGTTTGTTTGCACTGGTTTAACCTGCACCCGCACTGCCACCAATACAAATAAACGAATTAAATTGGATCTATAGCACAAAAATCCGGATAGCGCGGAAAACTTTACGTTTCCTTCAAACAGCTGGTATTGCCAAGTCATTTAGACAGTCATCATAACGCTTACTTCAGAATTTTTTTTTTCAAAGTAGAAAAGTCTGAAGTGAAACACCTACCAAAAACCTTAACTTTTCGAACGTCAAACCTTAACTTGAACGTCAAACCTTAACTTTTCGAACGTTTGCTGATGTGATTCATATGAAATGTTCGGTCGTATGTAAGATGCTAAGAGCGTATCAAGCAAAAAAATTGCACTTCCGGCGGAAAATCCGTCCAAAATGTTCTCAAGTTTCCGCATGTTTTCGGTTGAAAGAAGTGAGCACTTGCTCGCCGGCGGTTATCTTGGTTAGCACCAGCAACGACGGGTGGTTCGGGGCAAACAGCACGTTATCCAGTTAGAATTCATGCAGATATTACGAATTATCAATCATAAAAACACTAACATGCATTCCATGATTCACCTCAAAACCCAGCCGTTAGTGTTGATGTTAAACGAGTTGATCACGTCCTGGAAGCTGCACGCTGTCAAAAATTTGTGCAGCTTCACGTTCCTCATTGCGTCCCACTGCACTTGACCAGTTTCTTTGTCTCTGGTGAAACCCAGACCGCAGATAATGCCAGTGCCTTCCTGTGGATCAAGCACACGGATTTGAAGCAGGTTAAACCTTTCCCATGGCAGTTCAATGCAGAGATTCCGCTTACGTTTATCATCCAAACAGCAACGTAACGCAGCAAAGTAACGTGGCCAGTGATCGCTATGTAACCAGCTTTGTACGCGAAGGACGAAGCCTGTGAAGAAGTAAAAAGTCCTGATTAGGAGAAAAGGTAAGCTTTCAATCACATGCTGACAGGTAAGTTCTTCAGTACGATATGACCTGGAACTGAGGCGTTGTGTAAAAATACGAGTTGAAAATTGAATCCAAATACGCTTGGATGGCCAGCATGATGGAGCCTGACAAACACCGTCGAAACCCGGGAAGAAGGCTGCAACACAATTACAGCTTTTTCTGAATCGACTAAGAAAACAAGGACTGAAAACATAAATCAAATATATGCGACTACGGCCGTAAGTGAACACTCAGCTTTTCTTAATACCAGGAACTTAATGAACATGCTTTAACGGACGGAGTCGCTTTGAAAATACCTTTGGGGCTTTTGTCCGGGAACATCCGTCAGTTCGCCGTTCAGAACGCTGCGGAAACGCTTGAAGGAGAACTAATTTAAAAAAGCAATAACACTTTTACTGACAATACTGAATGGGTACCGATATTGCTACCAGCTTCATTCAACAAATGCGCCTACTAGGCGAACACATACCTGTGGTCCCACAACACATCCTGGGTAAAAGAATGCGAAGCCGAATGTTTCCACAAGTGAAGGACATTCTTCCGTTTGCAAATCAGTAACGGCACCATTCTGGAAAACAACAGCGCTTATCATAAATGAGAAGAGACAAGTTAAACAACCGCAGAATACGTAATACCGGTTCTGCGCTGGATAAACGATGCTTCGGTTGTCTATCGTCATATCTGTCAATTGCTAGTCCTGTAAACACAAAGTAGATCAACAAGATAAATAACAAAATCTTAAAAATGTACCAGCTCAGGTTTACGAAAGATCTGATGCAGTTTTATAACTTTGTCTATGGTTAATGCTTCTTTTATTCGGCAACGCTCGAACCTTTCCGATGAAACATAACGATGATTCGTGTATGCAGAAAATACGGTGAAGCAACGAATGTTGCACACTTTGTTTGGTTTGAATCACTGGTTCTCAAACACTGTTCTAAGAGCCGCACGCGGCTCCCTAGCACCCTTTTTGGGGCTCTTAGCAGTCTCAGTATCACCTCTAATGTTTTGTGTAACATACTTCGTTACTGCAATAAAATAAAACGTGTCAATTGATTTCTGTTAAAATTTTTTTATTGCGTTTCTCTAACAAAATCATAGGTCTGTATTTGGCTCCCTTCAGCGAAATGGTTGAGAACCACTGGTTTGAATCTTATTTCTGACAAATCTTAATCTCAGCGCGCCGCACTGGCAAGTATTCGCTCAAGGTTGTAAGCAAAACGTGACAGCCAAAAGTTTCGCACAATAGTAAAGTGTACACCAGGTGAGAACTCTCAGCTCTCTTTGTTAGACAGAGTAGTGAGCTTTTGCAAAATTAACCAATTGACGTTTCCCCCAAACAGTTCTTTTTTCGGACAAATCAATGAAACATTTCGGTCTTTGTCCCATAATAGTAATAAAACTCGCCATAACGGTATTCAATAGTCTATATTGTCGGACCTTATGACCGAATTTACTTAATTTTTTCGGTCATTTGAAAAATGACTTAAAAAAAAACTAGGCATAACAGCACATCATAAATGCATAGCTCCAAACCATTACACCCGCAAACTTCACAATAAATGTCTGTAACGCAGGTTTGTATATAAAAAAAGCGACCGGCTTACAGACAAAACAAGTTTTTTTGCTGTTTGTCAGCGTTGGTTTGCCAACGTTCGTGGTAACCGAACAACTTCTTCCAGTACTTATCTCAAAAATTAGCAGCCGTCTCAGTAGCCTGATTAACTATTACGTGCAGAACGAAATTTACGGTCACTCCTTTCTGAGCTTGGTACTTTCATCCCGACATACGATGCATCAAAAGGTTGCCGTAACAGAAACAACTGACTCAATGAAACGCGGAAAAAAATCGCAAAAAACGTTTCGTGATCATAAACGAAGGTCGGAAAGAACAAATTTTCCGGAGAAATCAAAACAATTGGATGTTTCTAGTGGGGTCGGCGGCAATTCTGAGCAACTTACTGCAACTGCAAATGGTTCCAAAGAATCCAACTGCACACACTATCCCAAAAGTTTGCTGAAATAAACGAAGCTAATTTTCTTAGAACAGAATGAAGCATCCACCAGTCGCTTACCTATCAACCGTAATGTCAGCACGCAATGGGGCATGGTCCAGTCAATCATGTACACTCCTTCGGCGTGAAGGAAGACATATCCCACAACCAGGTAACCCTCAAATTGTAACAATCATAAGTTTTCAATCAAATCAATATTTATGAAGTGTTGCATATGTAACGATGTAATAAATTAATTGCACTACCATCAATGGGTATTAATGCATATTCAAACACACGCTTTCTGACTAGTAAATTACGTATAAAAATGTTTCAATGGTACATTAAAAGTATAAACTTTGATTGTTCATGTAAATGGTCAAGTAAAAATTAATACCTACAGTTTTACAGCTATACAAATAAAAAGCACAAATGTCATCATGTTCACTCGGCTCAAGATAACTTCTTACCAGCTGGAACACAAATGACAAAACAGCACAAAAAGCAGATCCTCCAAACAGCTTAAGAAGCAGCCACTGTGTAAAAGTGCAAATCACTGCATGCATCATACCAGATCCTGAAAAAAAGAAAAGGTAGATTAATTAAAATACCAGTAAATCAACACGACGTTTCAAAAAAAGCTTACCAAAGGCCCAGAACAGCCAGGACAAACTGATTGCAGTAAGTAGAACGCATTGGAGATTAATGCTACTTTTATAAAGGAAGAACCGATGGAACAGCGCTGTAATGTAACCTGCATACAAAAATAACCCATTTAAAGACAGTAATGCAGACAAGGCTAGCTTCGTGAAGTAATGTAATCCAATGTTACAAATAATAACGCAGAACCCACAGATTTTAATAAAATCAATTTAGACGTTTTAAAAAGTCGTTTTCATTATTAACAGAAGTTCAGTAAATGAAGCAGAAGATGATCAACCACGAAACGTACAAGCAATGCAAGACTTAACGCTGTAATTAAACCACCTACCAACATCTTCACACCAGTGATTACTGCAGCAAGCAAATTATAAGAACAGCTGTTTCTTGAGAGGTTCATAAAAGTTTATTTAAATCCGTGATTTTAGCGCCATTTTTTCTGATGCAGAAAAATTTTGCAGGCGATAAAAGTTCTGCAATGAACTAAAACAACAAAAACCCGGTCAATAATTAACCCTGATAAGTAGTGCTCACATGCGCACTGTGATTACTTCCACGTTTAAATTATAACATCAAGCTGCAGGTTAAACTAGGCACCACACAGGTAAAGAGCTTGATTATTGAATGCAGATACGTGCATGATTGAATCATCGCAGAAAGACGGAAGCTGAGCCCAGTCGGCTGATTCCTTGAAAGCTTACAGAAAACTTAAGAGCTTTTAATGATGATGAAGTTGCAGGTTGCTGAATATCACAGCATTAGAATACAGTAAGATACCAACAATTTTAAGTCATGACCTAATATGCTGTGGCATAACAGCTGACAAAAGCTAGGTTGAAATGAAGTTAGAAGAAAGGAATCTGTGAATCATTAGTTTGTTCATGTCAGCAAGGAGTGATTAAATGAACATAACAGCCACAAGCTAATGATGTCAACCTGAATTTCAAACAACAACGTAACGACAAATACATCATGCAATTATTTCATGCTCATTAATTCAAGTTCATTAATGCAAGTTGAGGACAAAAGATAGTTTATTGGGTTTTAGGAAGGTTATTTTAAAACTGCACAATAAACATTAACTGTAATTTTGTTGGCGTGTAAACTGTAGCAATGCACATGCACTTAAAATTGATTTATGAAGATACGTTCATTACTTTGCCATTTAGTATGCCGTAGGGTTACCATATCTGAAGGGCCAAAATTCCTGATAGTCTCAAGATATCAAACAAGTGCTAACGGAATTTTTTAGTATGTTCTTACAACTACCAATCAACCACAAAACAACATCACTATTATCGAAGAAAAATATCACAGAATTGTTACACAATAGGCTACAAGTGATACAATACTAAAAGACACGTTTTTCTCTCCCAATTATATTTTTCAGAGGATCTAATGATTAGATCTGCTGAAACTGTTAAAATTCCAGACATTACAGCATTAAAAAAATTAATTCCAGACGCAAATTTCAACACCAAAATTTTGGAAACGTCTGCGAAATTCCGGACGTATGGCAACCCAGTAGTATGGTTACTAATGAACCACCTTTCTGGCTTGAAAAACTGTGTTAAACATCAAACAATCATTCTTATACGTTATTCCAAAACAATTGCATAATTGTTTTTTGCTTCATCTTCCCACACATGCCAGTTATCACTCTACAGACCACTCAAAAATTCCGTTTAACACTACCTCTTACCAGCATACACTGCCAGCAGCAACTTGATTCCACTTTCCTGAACACCAACGGATCTGGAAAAATCCTCAACAAACTTTTCAAGCATTCTGGTTTTACTTTCAGAAGCTTCTATTTTAGTCCAAATACTGGTTTACAAAAAAATTTCACACTAAGATCACAAAAATATCTGATACCTGAAACAAAGAGTAAGTGCTTGAAAATCCATGGATTACACAGATGGTTTTGTTATACTTAATGTTATAAATGAACGAAATTTACCATACCTAGGATCCATGATATTACAAGTGATCAACAAAAAATCAAGGGTTGTATATCTATCTGCAAGATCACAATGACAAATATCAGCTGTACCTGACACCAATGTTCCACAGATAATGTTTAAATGTCATAGATATCATCAAAATTTAGACAGCATCAAATTTTTTATGAATTTATCAGTTGAGCACACACAAACAAATGAAAAAACATAGTGGTAGAGAAGTGATTTCTATTTGCATGTAGAGGTTGACTCGTACAAGCTACATGCACCCGCATTGACAAGGCATGCACAAGACATTTAAATGGAAAGAACGCAGCACAAATGAACATGCCAGTGATATTGAGTACTGAAATGACAAATAATTTCATCGTGCAATGTGAAAGAAACTACATGATCTCAATATTTACACACAGCAAATCAATGCCATGTTATCTGAGATCCTTGGTATTGCCAAGTGATGATTGATTTGCGTTAACTTCTGCTAAACACCACCAATTGGAAATGCTGTGAGGATAGCAAAAATGACACAAGCATCCATGGTAAGCAGCACAAAGCTTTCCATGATGTATATAATTCATGCATGGCAAGAAGCTAAAATATTTAACTTGTAGATATTTCTAATGAGCAGGCATTGTAACACAGTGTACCAAAAAATGCTTGATTCCAGGAAAAATTCATGGTAAACATTAGCAAATAATTTAGAAAACAAAGTCTTGTCATGCTGCATTGGGACAAATTCGCACATTTACAACATAAATGGTTTCATTTCATGAAACACATAAAAGGCTACTGTAAATGGTACATACACTGTTTCACGTTTTATATAAAATGAATGCATATCCATAGCAAACACGTTAGAAGGTAATCTGTTATGGGTTTGTCAGCTCAATTTCAAAATTATATAAGTTTTGAAACTTATCTTGAACTTTTTTCATAGTGATGACTAGCTCATGGTTAGTTTTGCTAGCAAATATAGTCAAGCACGGCTAGTGCTAATCATTTTTTTGTGAAACAAGCTATATTATGAAGAGTGATAATTCTCGTACCAAACCTAAAGATATCCAAGGCTGAAGCAACAGACCAATGTTTTACCAGTATGTTGCAAGAAAGGAAGCAGTTTGAAATAAACAATGGTCCGAAGTGTGGCTCTACTGGTACAAATTACATAGCTTGATTTATTGGAGTTCAAAGGACGGCATGTAGTACAATCACATAAAATTGTTGTTACTAACTAATGAAGTGTCAGCCTGAAGAAGTTTTTGCTGCGTTAACATAAAAATTCAAAAATTGATGCTATTTATACTAATTCCATTTATGACAAGATTTTTGTGAGAAATTTATTGGGTGACACTTCACAACAAAGTATGCAGCTGTGAAATATATAAATCCTTGAATATTGTGTCACTTCTTTGGACAGAAAGATCCCAACTACAATGGTTTGACAACATGACCAGAATTCGCTGACAGATTCATAAGATGAGTTCCGCTACACTCACAGAAAAGTGCTCAACCAAGGACCAGGTGGTGTGATTATATCTCTAGGATAGTCCTATCCTGGTGTCGAGCCAGCAGAACTATCAGAGGTAGCTGAAAACCTTGAGCATTTCAAAACCTCCTAGGGCTATCACCCTCGTAACCCTCCTGAGAGTAAAAGTAGAGGTGAAAATGAATGATCTGTGTATTTAACAACTTCTGATTTATAGAGGCTAACTTTTAACAACTCTGTTATGTGAAAACTGTCTTACTTTGAATAAGGCAAATATGTTGTATGGCCAATGCATGCCTTCAAATCTTTTCAACAGCACTCCTATTTAGAATATAAACATTTTCTGCTCTGTGTCTCAGCTCATCCAAAACAGCAACATCGCTGGTAATGGTGTTTAGTATACGGTGTCAGGAATGACATTGAGATGTCGGCTATTATGATGATGACTGAATACTGCTGAAACGTTGGCCAAGACTAAAATACATTTCGTTTCCCACAGCAGCTCTTTCATACAATTGTATACCTGATTTATGGAAGCAATGACATGAGGGTTATTAGCATTATTTGCTATTTTGTTATCGAAAGGCTGATCCAGTTACGGCTGAACATTTACCTTAGGTGACAATAACTAAATCAGCAAAAATAATAGTGACTTCACTCATCCAATTTCAGTCAAAACTTGGGTTCCATGCACATAAAACTGATGTTGTTTTCATAAAATACATCAAGGATGTTGTTCTAAACCTTAAGGCAGAAAATAATGTTTGCTGTTACAACATTTGAGCTGTGCTAGAACCAAATTGACTGCACCTGGTGTGTCCACTCAAACATATCTTTGATTCCAAATGAAAACACACAACAGTGCATTTTTTTCAAACAGGTGCATACAAGTCACTATTTGCAAAGTCTTAGTGAGAACCCTCAACGAAAGCCTTCTTGGCAGAGTATACAAATATCCAACATTGGTAATATTTTACGGTACTTTTTCACTTCACCCAAGACAAAAATAATGTAAAACTGTAGTAAAGCTGTTTCATGATCAATACAACTAAGCATGGCATAAAATGAACTACAAACATTGGACCATTTAAAACCCTAATTTGTTAATGTAGTCATGCCCATATTGCATTGTGCTTTAGTGCAACATCTGTCTTTTGCCTCCCTCTATAATGTAAGTACAATGGTATTTGATGAAATGTGTGGAAAATTTTGATTTCAAAGCAATGAAGCTATTTTGAAAACCTATTCTGAACATACTCTGCAATGTAATTACAATGGTATTTGCTGAAACGTGTAGTAAATTTTTTGATTTCAAAGCAGTGAAGGCATAGGTGTAGGAGCAAGCAAATTTTGGGGGTGCAAAGGTTTTTGCCCAAATTCCCTAAAACTTGCCCAAAAAGTTGTCAAGCAAAGTTTGCCGACCGTTTTTTGGTGTGACCTCCAAAAAAATGGTCTTTGCTTGTTTATCTGCAAACGTTGGGTGCCATATCTGAAGTCAAATAACATTGGGCATCATTTTTGCTCAGATTTTAAGGGATTTTGCCTAGATATTTGGGCATTTTGTTCAGATTTTACCTAGATTTTGCCCAAATTTTCAACAAATCAAACTTTTTGGGGGGTGAACCCCCGCATCCTACACCACTGAATAAAGGTGCTTGAAAACCTATTCTGAACATCTGTAGTGACTCACATGCTGATTCAACAGGTTCTACCACGAATATTACAGAACTGGGCATGCAGACCATTGTCAGTAATGGCGTAATCACTATTTGAAAGACGTATATTGCACAACTGATTTGTTTAAGGTGCCAATAAAAGTACAAAATGTCTACATGTCAATTAGAGAAATATTTTTCTGAAAATATAATTAATTCCGCAGCAAATCTATGCGCATCAGACGTTGATTTTCAAAGGCAATTTAACTTAGGAACACAACCCTACTGTTGAGCTACATATTGATAATAATTCAGAAAGGTACCTGCTAACTTTATAAAGTTACAACCTGCAAGTTTTGAAAAAACATTAGAAAAAAATAAAACATGGGATTTGCACAACCTACGATCAGCAACTTTTAACATCCCGTCATTTTTTATTTCATTCAAATGTTCCAGGAATTCTGATTTAAAAAGGCTCCAATCAGCACATATGTTATACATAGCAATGTATATGGATACAACTAAGTATGATGGAAATCTATTGAATCAAATGTAACCATTACACAACTTATTGGCAGTGGCTGCAAACTTGGGTTACCCTGCTGTAAATGTTGAAATGTGTTACACCAGTGCTATGCCCTTTGCAACACATATACAGCTGCGAGTAACCTGGATTGATTGCATGCGATTGAGTGTTACAGAGCTGATTAACAAGCACCAATCACCATGTGCTGCAGCTGAGTGAAGTATTGTTACCCTATAATACCACTAACAAAACTCCACTTTAGACCTGACATTTCATTCTTTGATTCAAGGTGCTGAAGCTGATTGTCTCACTACCACATCATCATTAGGGATGTCAGTCACCAGCTGTCAAAAACATATTTGGCCTGAAAAATTTCAGGTCAATTTTTTCTGCTGCTTTATACAAAAACATTATTAAAAATCAGCTAAAATTTGCAAGGCTCTTGTGATTTGATTTTCAGTGTGGAGCTAGCTGCTACTTGAAATAACTTTTCTGAATGTTTTGCCATTTCATACGGCAGATGCATAGCAATTTCGTCAACCACACACTACCTACTCAAAAATGTTATCAGATCTATTTGAAGTTTGATACCTAAAGCAAACAGTTTTATTCATAAAATGTAGTTTGGTATCGAGCACAGAATTGCTCTCTACAACAATCTCATAGATATAGATCTACTGCTGATAAAATGTCTTGTGATGGGACCCTGCTTTTTTCGCCGAGACATTTTAGCCATTTTTTGCTGTATTTTATTAGTCTGTATTTTCAGACAATCTGACGAATTAGACTTATCAAAATATAAAAAAAATACAACCTACGACAAAAAAAACTAGGATGGGACCTTATAATGAGGAAGGAGGGATTGCTCAGACAGAAAGGATGGTAGATGGAACTTTATAGAACACTGCATAATTTTGAGTAATTTGTGATGAAAATAATTTTACAGAACCTAAAAGCACTGTCGGTTTGTGTGCAATTTGCGCTTGATTTCTATTTCTGTGCACTCAACTTCATACTTTGAAGTTGAACAATTACTTAACCAGCTTTTTGTCAAATTTGCTTTTACAAGGATTCACACATCTTCCTCTTTCAAAGTTTTGAGCAACAATGCTGTAAAATTACTACATATGGAGATAGATCAATTTTTTTCAACATTGACTTGCATTTCCCATCCACTTGTTAATTTAAGATAATTCACACCATCATCTTTGCATAATAACCCAAAAATCCTGATTACCAGACATTACTATAAATTTCAAATTTATGTCAACGCAAAAAAGCAGTTCTTGAAACACAAAGTCTTCAGCATTGATTGACATTCAATATATCAGCTGGTTTACCTAAAAAAAGAATATATCTACACATCAGAGAATGCACAGTTTCAACAGCAAAATCATGTTTTGCTTTTTGAATTAGATAGTTAACATCAAGAAAATGGAGATGAACACAAAAACCTTGATAAAAGTTGCCTGGAATACTTATCACGTAAAATAAATATGATTGTATGGGCTATGGTCAAGGCAAACTCCAACTGTGAAAATTTCCAGCACACTTAGTGAATGGTTCAGATCAGTGGTTCCCAACCTTTTTGATGCATTCTTCCCTTTGCTTATTTTGGAACTTTTCATTACTCCCCTATATGGAACTTTCATTCCTCCTCTGTTCGGGTTCGTAGGCTAGTATTAACTACAACTGGAACAATGGTCTTTATTAATGTATGTAGCTTGATTAATAGAGGTAGGACAAAATCTATTTGATGGCATTAAAATGGTCAACAAAAATGTGTGATAGTCTACTAAATGACTTACAAATATGAAGTGATATCACTAATTGAAAGAGCCAATGTCAACTTAAAAAAAAGTACAACACTTACAACGAATAGGTAACTGAACCATGAAGTAGAAATTTCCTGGCTTCATGAAATTCCTCCCTGTGGAAGAATTCATCCCCAGTTGGGAACCACTGGTTTAGATGAAAGCTTTACTCATGAAACACCCATAAAAAGTAAAACATTTGCTCATGCAGCATCTGTCATAGTGATGTTGTTACTTTAGCACACGAAAGCAATAAATTATTCACTACTCCAAGGCCATTAATCAACAAGGGTTTTTATGGGAAATGAATCAGACACAATCTGATTGATTGTCTTTAAAGATGAAGCTGTTGTTTTTTGGCAAAAAAAGATATGAAATGAAAGCAATATTGTAACAAGAAAGAAAATGTTGAATTTACCCTGAATTGCAAAATGAACCTGGTCAGTTGTAGAAACATGCACCAAAATATGACAAGTTATAGGAATAAAATATTTAAACTTTACAACAAAATCGTTGTCACTGTGAGCATTAGCTTTGGAATCTTTACGTTTTACTGATATCCCAACTGGACAACACCCAAGTCTCAAATATGTGGAGCCAATAATGGGTTTGACTAGTGTTTCCAATTTGGGGCAAAATTTAAAACCCGTTTTTTTCGGGTTTTGAAATGAATGTGATTTGGAGAGAGAGAACTCAGTATCATTGTGACATTACTACTGTTTGTCCCTGCACAATTTGTTAGCGAATTATCAATTAAGTTAAGCACAGTTTTTCAATGATGTTTATAATACTGATGCATGACAATGAAAGCACACTTTCATCATTCAATCTGTTCCTGAGTTTTGTGACAAATAGTCCCGTGGCTGAAAAAGCCATCGCTGGTTCCAGTGATTTGGGCTTGATTGTAATTAAGGCATGGAAAAGTTTTTTCAAGGTTATTTGACCTCTTCTTTATAGCCGGAAAGACTCATTTCCTTTTTCACAATTTGTGATTGGATCTCTTCCTGTGCCAGAATAGTTTTGTGGTCCTCACTCTCAAGGATTACATTGATACTGTGCTTTGATTTCAAATGGTTAATTAAACCTTTGGTGCTTGAACCAACTGCGCTTGTCTCACAGAGCACAAATTGCATTTTGGTGTTGGTTGAGCCTTGTATTATAAGAAATGGCTCAAAGTTTCTGATTTTCTTTGATTATTAACATCTTTAAACTAAATGTGTATGATTAAAAATCTACTTAAAGTTGCTTCTACAGAAAAGATAAATATTTTGTAGAAAGTTATTGCAAACTGAAAAGGAGCAAACTCATTTTGCAAAGAATCACAGCTTGTATATGAACTAACATGTTAACAGCTTATAAATGAACTAAGTAGTAAGTATGAAACTACTTCATACCTTTGAAGAACTACCTTATATGGTAGTTTTTTAATTAGGTTAGTGAAAAGACTAATGTTCGCATAGACACTTATTATGTGCCAAATCACCTCACGATCCATCTAAATAGGTCAATAGAACAAAAATATAAACTGACCAACAATGAACATATGATGGTTACCAATCAAAACCCGCACCTCATGTTTCAAGGTAGTAGTTGAAAGTTCAAACGTGCTAATTTGGCCGTTGCACACACCAATTTGCAACTTTAGTGTTATCAGAATTACTAATGTTGGAATGCAACAACAATTCCAGGTTTTTAAAATACCCGGGGTTTGGTAGTTGAAAAAACCCGGGTTTCGGGTTCGGGAAAACCTGGGTTGGAAACACTATGTTTATCCACATGTTTTAAAGTGAATATGACAAAGTATGACCATGGTCACAGGTGAACTATTTTTGCATTAATTCTTGCAAAGAGATATGTAGTACAATTGCAATGTTGTCAGTTATTTAAGTGTTCCTTTTCAGAAGCTAAGGTTGGCTCATTGATTCTGCATTTAGTCGACCATAGCCTTAAAAAAGATTAACTTAATCTCAAAAAAGGAGAAAAACATGCCCACAAATCTTGTCACAAAACAACAGTGTGATATGCTACTAAACTCTGCAACACGCATAGGTACCGACTTGACAAAACTTGTTACAGTACAGTGAAATGTTGCTGGGAAAAATTTGTTTGAACTCATAAGATTGGTAAAAATACATTGAATAGATGGGTTGAACAAGTGGGCAACAGCATCATTCACTAGTCAAGTCTGTATCAATCTGGTGTCAACTGTAAGTTTAACAGTGCCCATCGCAAACAAACAATTTACGCCCTATGCCTAAAACAAAGTGTTATCTCACAAAGAAACGTTGATTTGTTGCCTCATGAACTCAAAGCAAAACGAAATCGCACTGAGGTGTTAAAAACGTCAGCTTGGTTCATACACAATGCGATCTTAAACTTAAAAGCAAGGCACTGCTACCGGTTTTAGTTTAATGCAGCGATGCTACATTCGCTTTGCAAACGACACAAAATAGTATGTTTCCATACTCATCTCACATCTTTTTTAGCAATATAGAAAGCAAATTACCTATTCCGCAACCCGCTGGCATGACCAGGGGTGTAACAAGGTTAGATAGCGTCTGGGTCAAGAAGCAAGTCTGGTGACCCCATGTTCAAAACTGAGGTCTTTCGGAAGCAAATTTACTGTATTGAAGAAAGTACTTGTGACATTGTTGGGGCTTTTAGGCTCCCCTCGCAGCCATTCGGCACCTTGCACAGTGTTTTGGCGCCCGGGGAATTGCGCTCCCCTTGCTCCCCCTCGTAGGGTTACCAACTTTCTGTTTCACCATTCCGGGACACCTTAATACCAAGAATTCCAAAATTGATGCAACAGAAGCTTACGAAACACGATAGATGTCAAAAGCAACAGCGCGTGCTGCGCGTCGTAGATGATGATTGTGCAGCGTTGGCCTAATAACCTCTAGGGCCCTAATTAATTTTGTCATAATAGAAGAAACTTGTGAAATGGTGAATCTGTAAGGCATAAAGGACTATTTAATTTTCAAAGATATATCAATCTTAATTTACGGAAATATAGTAATCAATGAACTCTCGCTAAGACAAAGAGCTGTCAGTAACTTCCAGGACAAGTGACCCAGCCCGGGATGCCAGACGTCAATTCCGGGACTGTCCCGGCCATTATAGGACGGTTGGCAACCCTAGCCCCTGGGCATGACCATATACCGTGTCACAGATGACTAACCGAAACTTCAAAAATTATTTCAACTCTAAACATAATCATAGTCAAACTTCAATTAGTTTCAACAAAAAATCACAACAGCTGGAAAACAACGCTTGATGTCGTAGATACATCGCAAGTGTCGAAATGTGATTCTGCAGAGTGCAGACCACTACCGCGACAATCCAAGTGCTGTGGAAAATGATGCGTGCACAGTACGGGCAAGAATTTTTGTTCTGTTACTATTGCGAAAAATCAAACGAGAATGGTGAAAAATTACGATGCTTGAAGTGTAGAGGAGGTCTGAAGAGAACAGTACATCAGCAATATGATACATGATGACGAGCAGCTGCATAGAAGACGAAGAAAGGCGATCAACACCAGTAGCGGCGTTTGAGAAATTATTTTGCTCCCAAAGAAACAGCACGTGAAGAACTGGCAAGAGCAAACTGCTGGGTTAAATTAAGTGCTTGCTACGCTTCTCACGAGCGGCGATTGAAACTGCATAGTGAAATCAGCCTATAAACAAGTTAGCCGTTCAACAAGAAGCAAGGGCCTTAGTTTCGTTACGCCGCCAAGGAACTTACCGACAAACAAGGAACCTTCCTGCTAAAGTAGGAAGTATGAGATAGATATCAAAAAGATAAAAATAGACCGAGTGGCGACGCCTCAAAGTGTAAAAATTCCGGGCCTAAATAACGCCTGCAAGAAACACTGGTGTCCTCATGCAACTTCTGCGCGCTGCTATATATCCGACAGTCAAGCGCATGCACGTGATCATTGCACTGATAAGACAAGCGTTGGTATCACTGCAGTAAACTTTACAGCACAACAGGTGAATTTGGAACAAATCTGATTGTGCAATTACAGGGTGACCAAAAAAACACGCTAAGAGCTAAGGCAAACTCGAGTAAAATCTCCCTTTAACAACAAATAGCAACAAACCACACGGTTGCTGGTCCCATTCAATATTGATTTTAAGTAATTCGGTTTAACACCTGATTTTCAGCATGAAAACTTTGTTTTAAGTATGAATAAAACTGAGAAGCTTGTTTTATATTTCTTTACCATGTAGGGGGCATTTGTTGTGGTACACTGCTATCCCTACAGCATCAGAAGAGTAAAACCATTTTGACTGGTGTCAACAAACTAATTTTACAAGAAAGAACATTTATTCGTGCCAAATGCTGTTCAGAGTCAAGGTGTGAACTTCTCCATGCACAAGGGCATGTTGAATAAATAATCTAACAAAAGTAACCATTGGTTAATCCTGTAGGGATATCAGTACCATCAGGCGTGTAGTGCTAAAAAAGAAGTGTGGGAACGCACCCAAAAAACAGCCATTTTCAAGTAAAAACAGTGTGGGAACGCACCCAAAAACTAACCATTTCCATTATTTTCACAATTATGACATGCTACGCAAGAGATAGCTTGTCATTTGATCATTTATTCGACGTCTGGAGCTACACATAGAAATTCTGAGTAAAAATCCACATCTTCAAGTCAGGTTACTAGAAAAAAGGTGTAGGAACACTGTTCCCACCCACTAGAACCCTGAGTACCACAGAAAAAGGCAATAAAACCGCAACTATAAAATAATTATTGTAAAACGCAAACAAACCTTATTTTATTCTATTATGGACTAGACCAGGGGTCACCAACCTTTTTGAAACTGCGAGCTACTTCTTGTGTACCGATTAATGCGAAGGGCTACTAGTTTGATACACACTTCTGAAATAAAATTCTTGCTCAATTTAGCTTCATTTAGTTTAGTATTGATGTTCGTTAATGTGAAGACACTGATCATGCTAATGTTATTTTTAGAACAGGCCCGCAGGCGACCTACATGGTCCTTGCGGGCGACCTGGTGCCCGCGGGCACCACGTTGTTGACCACCTGGTCTAGACACTATCATTCAGGAATACTTTGACGTCTTTATCCTTTAAAAGCTGACATTATCTCAACCTGAAAGAGACCTCAATCACATGTTTTCAAAAACATTTACATGGCTGTGCTCAGTCAAGTTTTGATGGATTAATATGTATCCATTCCAAATCAAAGAAATCGGCCCCAAATACCAAAATGTCCCGTACAAACACGATTCGACCGCAAATTTGACGAAACAGTAAAAAAAGATTATGTTTTGGGACGAAAATGACACAATAGTACCAAAAGGGTTAAGAAATTCATTCGGAAAAACTATGATCACATAGCGACATCAGAAAGCAGTTTCTGCGGCAGGCTCCTCTCAGTCACAGCGCGCGCTCATTCACGCTTTCGATGATCGACAGGTTCTCCAAACACCAGTGACTTGATCCACAGCACGATGAAGAAGGTTCCGTAAAAGACATGGCCGTAGTAATGCACAGACGCGTACACCTGTCAGCAATAAAGTTCATTGGTCGATTTAGCACAAACGGCTTGTGAAAAAACTAACGAAGCTACTTAGTTTCTTGAACCATTCGCAAAACCAGTACACTGTATTCGCTTTTGCCACCAAGCAACATCAGAGCGGTTGCAGCACACCGATACACGAATTGTACCAGTATATTATGTTCAGGTTTATGAAAAATTGAAGGCATGCCATGTACGTATTGGTTCACGTTATTAATTTGATTTACGTCAAACGACGTGAATAATGGCGCAAAGCTTGACTGACTCTTGAAAGAACTACAATTTTATCCTGAAAGGAATTAAAGTGAATTCGAGGTCTGGTTCCTTATGACAACCACATTTTCTAAACGGAATAGCTTACCGGCTGATACACACTCCATTTCAACAGGGCAAAGTCTATCAGAGCGTATCCCATAAGAATGTGCATGTAGGCGAAGCCAACTGCTTTTGGTATGAATCGCAAAATCGGGTGAGATCGCATATTCTGCACCAGCGGTGATCTGTCAGCCATTTTCATCAGCTGTGAAGTAGGACTTCCGGTCAATGCGTTGCCACGTACTACGAATACACTCGCATTTCATTTGCAACATGTCACCAACGCGCCATTGACTGTTATTCCAACACGTTATAAACGAGGTGTTTTGAATGAGTCTATTTTAGCAACAGAGGAAAGACGCATCGCATTATGTTGCTAAATGTGATTTTACGACCGGAAGGAAAACAGGAAAAGATGACGAAAGGGTTCGTTAGATGACTGAGTGACAAATGCTATTCGTCACGACGAATATCTCTTTAAAAATAATCTGCTCACGAACTGTATGGTATATATATATTATAACATTGAAACCGTGTTCTCCTACGATGTAATTAATGTTACCCCTGGGCTGATTTGTAGAAAGCAATTGTGTTAGAGCGTTCGGCGTTTATTGGCAGAAGTTGAACTTGTCTTGGCGATCACAGAAAAACGCCATATATGTTTCACTTCGTGCGTTGTGATAAATGCCGGGTTTATCTCAATCAAACGTTAAAATTTGAAGTTAAAACTATTTTTTATCCTCCGTGGATCGTGCCTTCACACCTTGTTCAAAAATTTTGCTTAGACCTGGTTGAAAACAAGCCAGCCAATTATATTATGAAGCACACTGCAAATTCAGAATCATCAGCGAACGTGCAAACCCACTGACCTGCTTCTCAACAGACATCGTCAGAGACTCGTAGGTGAAGCAGGTGAAGTACCCCATGTGTGTGCCGTGCCATATTGCCAGGAAATACATTGCGCAAGCTTGGGATACAGCGCGAATACCAACAAAGCGCATTCGCTTGAACACGTATCTGCCAAGTAAGAAGTTCATGTATTAATACGAGCATTTAATGAGAGCCGCACATGCAACAACAGTGCTAATGAACGTCAGAAGCTAAAAACTCCTGCGCCTTGTCTGCATCAAACAGCCGCACAAGCCGGAAAAAATGTACCTGACTCCAACAGCAAAAAATATCGCAACGACTTACGAGTTTGACAGACTGTACAAGGTCAGAAAGGGACAGAACGAATGCAATTTAAAACCAAAAAACCAAGAATGCAGCAAAGTTTGCACCGAACACAATTCTTCTCAGCGACTGATACAATCTTAACTGCCCGAAGCAGGCTTGGAAGGAAAGAAGTGGATGATAAACGTCGCGGGCAGACTGCATCCACATCCACTGTTAAGTGTTAAGCGACAGTTGCAACTGCAACACGAGGAACTCCGGTAATAAATTTCACTTTGAGACATTTTAGTCGTCGTCATTCTGACATTTAGTATCTTATCTTGTTTAACAGTCAATCTTCATCGTATATCCACAACAGCTGTGATCAGTATGGCAAGTTTTTGCAACTTTTTTTACAGCTTCCAGAATACTCAAAATATATGTAGTTCAATGTTTTGAGCTGTTTCCAGGAATTTAATATTGCAACTTTTTCGATTTTTGCGTGCAACTTTTCACTGCAATTTTTATCAAGTATTGCGCAAAATGTAAAAGTGTAATTAAAAAAAAAAATACTACAAAATTATTTCGGTTTAGTTCTATTCTCTTTGATTGCATGAAAAAGAGCTATATGACGGATTATCTGCGGATTATCTGCAATGTTATCTATGACGAAACAGTTGGTTTGCAAGCTAGAAGTTGTACAACCCCAGCCAAGTACGACAGTGCCCGAACGAACTCAATTAGAGGCAGAAGTGCGGAAAATCTTGGCTTTTGGCCAAGTCTGCGCAAACGAAAATAGGTTGTGTCAAGTCTTTCGCAGTCAAATGTGCGCATAAATGCAACTTTCGTTGGAAATAAATGCAACTTTCTCACTTTCTTACTGCAACAAACACGTGCCCTAGTGATCAGATATTTGCTTGTACGCACACTTCTTGATTTTTTCGAAATAAATTAGTTATTTCAAGTAAGATTAGAGGTGATCAGAAAGCATGATAAGCTGCTTACCAGTCAAAATATGAAAGGACCTTGACCAGAAATTGTATGACCTTGCGAGCTTGCACGTGAAATGAAATGGCAGCATTTGCTATGGTATTCTTTTAGGAGCAAAGTCATTGCACACGGTTTTGCCTCTCCAATCGAAAGCGCTCGAACTGTTGGTGTGGTCATGTTGTCTTCGGTTATAATGCGCGAGACATGTGGCGTGTTTTTGAGCGAGGCTCCGCGAGCCAGCTTACGGCTTTGGGTGAAAAAGGTTACAAATACTTATCGGTGGAAAAAAGCTCAGGTGATTGCTCTCGCGACTTGTAAAAATGAAATCACGAGACCTCGATCAGACGGCAACCTGAATACAGTTTTCAACGAGATTTATGTCGTGAAACGCAAGAAGCATCGACGGCTTTGCCGGGACAGCTGCTCAGGCAGCGAACAGGGCCCACGGTTTAGGAGGAATAACAAGCAAATTTTTACTGTGAGGGCCTGAAGCAAAAGCAGAACTCTTCATTCAAATGTGAACTTCAGCACGAGGCTTTTAACATGAATAGTTTCTGGGAACATCTTAGTTAAGATATGCCGCTTGAACAACCTGAGTGAGAAAGTTTACTAAAATGATCAGGGAACCATTGGTATAAACATATCTGGAAACTGTTTCTATCCACGTCGCAAATAATAGAAATACTGCGAAGGTTACCGAGGATCTGTTAACATTGAAGTATTCGAAATTATGAGCTTATTCTGAAAACAATGAAAGTTTATCTTACTTGCTTCGCACTGAATAAAACGCTCTACATAGGAAACGATGGTCATCGTTTCGGTAAGGACATGCTCGACTAATTACTGCAATTTCTAGATAGATACGTTTACATCTCGGCAATGCATTGAATGTTTTCCTGACAAGCGTTGCTGAAAACAAATACTGAAACAAGTAGTGTGAGCGTCCAACCAGATGCGCGAATGCTTGGCATTAGGGTCACACACAATGGATTTCGCTGAAAACCCGGACACTTTACTGTTGTTTGTGCTCGCAGTCCAACCTCAAACCACATTTTAACTTGAATTAGATTTGATTTTGCAATAGCACTGTGGTGCAGGCCTACAAGTGTGGAGCAGGACCGAACAGACACTGGTAAAGATAAAAAAACTGCTTGAATTTCACCAGGTGCCAATCTTGAGACAAATGTGGTGTGCAGGTGAAAACTTTCGATACATTATTTCGCAGCTACACTTTAAGTGAGGGTGATTCCCTGATTAGATTCATACTATTTATTATTAAATGTTTGTTTCATGGATTTGCTCTGCGCAAAAATGCACAATTTCGACTGAATTCTAAATTTTCAAATGTTAAACGCCGATCAACTTGCGCAGAATCGTTTGGGACAAATCAACTGTTCACACATTATTTGTTACGTGACGAAAACTACATTCATTCATTATTTTCATGGGACAAGTCGCGGGGGCAGATGCCCGACGGGGGACTCGAAATACTGTACCTCACGGTCAACAGCAATCTCAGATAGACCTGCTGGCTCCACACCAAGACGGGACCGCGCGAGGTCGGAAATGTAGTCGCCTGCGTTATCCAGTAAGAATTCATGCAGAGATTACGAGTTGTCAATCATACAAATACCAAGACACATTCCATGATTCACCTCAAAACCCAGCCGTTAGTGTTGATGTTAAACGAGTTGATCAGGTCCTGGAAGCTGCACGCTGTCAAAAACTTGTGCAGCTTCACGTTCCTCATTGCGTCCCACTGCACTTGACCAGTTTCTTTGTCTCTGGTGAAACCCAGACCGCAGATAATGCCAGTGCCTTCCTGTGGATCAAGCACACGGATTTGAAGCAGGTTAAACCTTTCCCAAGGCAGTTCAATGCAGAGATTCCGCTTACGTTTATCATCCAAACAGCAACGTAACGTAAAAAGAGAACGTGGCCAGTGATCGCTATGTAACCAGCTTTGTACGCGAATGACGAAGCCTGTGAAGAAGTCAAAAGCCCTGATTAGGAGAAAAGGTAAGCTTTCAATCACATGCTGACAGCTAAGTTGTTCAGTGCGATATGACCTGGAACTGAGGCGTTGTGTAAAAATACGAGTTGAAAATTGAATCCAAATACGCTTGGATGGCCAGCATGATGGAACCCGACAAACACCGTCGAAACCCGGGAAGAAGACTGCAACACAATTACAGCTTTTAACTGAATCGACTAAGAAAACAAGGACTGAAAACATAAATCAAATATATGCACCAACACGTTTCTGCATGAAATGAGACTATGGCCGTAAGTGAACACTCAGTTTTTCCTGATTGCATAAATATAATTTAACAGAGTCGCTTTGAAAATACCTTTGGGGCTTTTGTCCGGGAACATCCGTCAGTTCGCCGTTCAGAACGCTGCGGAAACGCTTGAAGGAGAACTAGTTTTGAAAAACAACAACACTTTTACTGATAATTTTTAGGGTTAGTGAGATTGCTACCAACTTCACTTACAGGGCCGGCGCCAGAAAAATAATGTGAGGGGGCACTGGATATGACCACCAAGTTCTACCTTTCCACATCAAAAACGTCTTATTTATCAGTGACTTCTCGTTTTCCACAGGCAATCTACGTTTATTACTGGATATAGTAGAAAGCGAATCATTCGAGCGAAGTGTTTGTCTAAATGAAACCATTCGTACCGAAACTGAAAAAGAAAGTTTTACAACGTTGCCATTTGACTTTTGAAATAACTGCAGTCTGCGAGTAGTAGCACTAAATTTTTGCAGGACTTTGTCTTTCCATTCTCCGCTCAGCTTTTTCGATAAATCTCGTTCAAAAGCTAGTTGAACAAGCTGAGCTTTACGTGAATGGACCATTGCCCACCTGTTCTCCCTGAAAATGTTTTCAAAGGGCTGAGAACGAGTTTTCACACATAGCAGTTGAGGCTCCCAATGTCACAGAAAGCTTGAGAGCATGCAGTGCAGAGGGCATAGCCTTTAAGGACGCCGTGATGTTCTGATGAGTCTTGATGCGGTCATCTTCTTGTCATTGCCACCTGTGACAGTTGCAAAGTACTGCTTTGCTACGCTGCATTCGGTGTCCACAATCACAGAGTTTGTCAAAACTAGCAAAGGCTGAATCGCTTTTGCGTCTGAGAACGTGTCGCTTTTTGGATCCAGAGTGACAAGTGCTCTTGCTAGCTTGGGGTTGTGTTCGTTGAAGCGAGCACACTCATTTCGCTCAAAATGTGATCCAATGCGCTGTAATATAATCTTCGTAATCCGACGTTATTCATTGCGTTGATTCCAGTCGTCTCGCAAACAATGCAGTCAGTCGGCCGTGTACTTGCAAATCGCTGTCGTTTTGCTGGAACATCAGGTGTATCTGGCACAGTACTCAACAGGTCATCTAAGTGTTTGTCTGAGCGAAGGTCTTCAATGCATTGAACCGCTGACAATACCAACTGCATTCCTGTTGAAAGGTCCGTGTCCTCCGCCTGCAGAATTTTGTTGGGTGGGTCGAGCAAATTTAGCACCTGGAGAACACAGCACGTCACGTCAGTATTGCCTTAGGGTTAACCGTTCACATCAGATAAACCCGGTGTGGAATGCATTTACTTATGTAGCTATCGTACTAGTGTATCGTTACATCCAAGACGTCGCTGCTGTAGAGATCTCGCAAACGAACTTTGGACTTGGGCAATAAATTCGTATCTTCAAAAGCGACCTTCGTACCCGTCGCTGACCTAGATTCTAACACCACCCGACACACTCCAGTCTGATAATAAACCATGGAAACATTTGTTGGCGCTCCCGCAAGAACTTACCCGTAACTTGCTGTGCGTCGCGCTCTTTGTTATCCCTCGAAGTGTAACTTGTTTTGCGTTACTCTCCCTAATGCTTTCCTTATTATCACCGACCGCCGACTGCAATTTCCGGTATTTGCAGAGTGCCACTTTTCTTGTTCCCACCATTGCTAATGTTAAAAACCAGAACTAAGAGTATCTCAATCTCTTCATAAACTCAAACTTATGACATTTCGAGTATGCGTACGGCCACACATTTAGCGCATTTCTCGACGCCATTTGCGTCTCCAACGAACGCCGACATGCTGCCGGATTTTCTGAACATCATTACCGACGAAATGCGTTAAGAACACTGCCCAAAATTTACGAGTGTCCGGTTCGTATTCTGATAATAAATAAGAGATCCTATTATTTAACATTTTGTCGCTAACTTTTTGGCTATCAACTCTTATACCAAACCACTATCTGCAGTCATGCCAAGCATTATTTATCTGCTTTTGTGCACGCCTTACTAGACGTTGCGTCGGTTGCGATCAACCAGCAGTTACCTTACGGAACGGTACACGTAGTTCGCAATAATATCTCCTTGCAATAAATATCACCCAGGTTAAATATGTGTTTCTACGCTCCATTCGTGTGAGTAACAGGGGTGAAGTCTTATTTAAGATGATGCAGATTTAACTGTATACCCATATCTCGCTACTACACCGATGCGTAAACACAATAGATATAAGTCACAGTAGGCAGGTTTTTTTAAGGAAAATGTTAGGTACCCAATATGAACCTGTAGGGACCCGATTTCTCTGATTCTAGGGACCCGATTTTCAATTTTAGGGACCCGAATCGGGTCCCTAAAGCACCTTAAAAAACCTGCAGTAGGCTACATAAGCTCAACGCCGTTTAACAACACAGGCAACGATTTAGTCAGAGGGCGAGCGTCAACAAACTGTTTCTTTAAGCACTCACCTTGTAAGTAAGTTTTGCAATGAATAAAAAACTTTGCTCTGAAATTTCCCGTAATAATCCAGTCGCCTGCATACGTCTTTCTGCGCCATTGGTTCTTGTGCTACTAATTTGGCTGAGAAGTGCCACTATGTCTTGAAAGGAATTGAGCACTATGGTGGTGTGGTGGTTGTTGCCAAGTGCCCTGTCCATCGCTGGTCAAGCAGTCTCTTTAATTTTTCACCGTTGTACTGTGACGCAATTGTAGGTTTGCGAAAAAAATTGTACAAACCATTACAGACCTCAAAAAATCTTGGACAGCTTGCTCCTCAGACAGAGCGTGGACAATTACAAGGTGCAATTGGTGGTCCAGAC
>Ga0210059_1001171_pt1 | contig 38443 bp, 27 predicted proteins | sample Ectturendosymbi2_FD_188042 | JGI IMG/M metagenome (GOLD analysis project Ga0210059, IMG submission 188042) | Ecteinascidia turbinata endosymbiont from Florida, USA - Sample 2 (SPAdes) (version 2) | ecosystem: Host-associated > Tunicates > Ascidians > Unclassified | place: Key West, Florida... | reverse complement strand
TCTGGTTCTCAATGCTTGAAACCGCACACTTCTTGCATTCTGGAACTTGTCCCAAAACCATTTTTTGAGATAGACAATTCTAGTATCTGGTTTCAGTCTTGAGACAAAAATTTCCACTGTCTTGAATAAAAAAAGTTGTTTCCATACGTTGATGTAATTACTAATTACGCCTATAGATTCAATGAAAAAATATTCATACAATATGTGATTTCCATTAGAGAAAGATTAACCTTTATTTTTTTGAAGGCAGTGTCTATTTTGCTGCCAAAATGCTGACAGCAACGGCCTGGCTGGAGCTATTATTGTGCCGCCAGTCCGAAGCTTGGCAGAAACAAAGTAAAAACAAAAGATAAACCCTAAAGCTAAGCCCTAACTCCAAACCCTAACCCCTAACCATAAACCCTAACCCAAACACTAATCCCAAACGCTAACCCCTAACCATGACAATAACCTGTAGTGTAATCCTAATGCTAACCCTGCTGGATAACACTAATTGGAGGCCCGGAGGGCTGTGTTTCCAAATGAAGAACGTGAACTTTTGGCGGGCTGACTAGCTGCACTGATGACAGAAAGGCGGGCTAGCAAACTGCACAAAAAGGCGCTCCGGTGGGTTGCAGAAAAGGGCGGGGCGGGCTGCAGAAAAGGGCAGCCCGCCTTTTTCTGTAGGCCAGCTTATGTGCAGCCCACTGGCCCACCCTTCTTTGCAGCTCACCAGCCCACAGAAAATTCATGTTTTTCAGTTGGCAACACAGCCCGTCCGGCCCTCCGTTTAGTGTTATCCCTAACGCTAACCCCAAACCGTAATGCTAACCCCTATTTTTTTTAAGTGCCTTAACCCTAAGCGTAGCCCTAAGCTAACCCTAACCTAACACTAAGCTAACCTATCCCTAACCTAATGCTAAGGTAACACTAACCCAACCCTAACCTAACACTATAAGCTAATGCTAACCTAATGTAACCCTACATCTAACCTAATCCTAACCTAACAACCCATCCACCGAGAGAGACCGGTTGCGACCCAGCACCCCCTGCGCAACTGTGTTGATCATCTAGCAGCTCCTTCCCACATATATGCACCACCATGAGTTGAAACTGGACAGTAACAAAGCTAATTTAACTGCTGAGGGGCATCGACTCGACAACCTTCCGGTTCCTTTAACGCCCTGGCGTCCTTGCACTGATTTGTGTTTTTTCTAGCTGAATATTAATTACCGCCAAATAAAATCAACTCAACTCAGTTAACAACACTAACCCCTAAAGGTAACACCTAAGCGGAGCCTGGAAAAAAGCAAAGAAAAAAATGAAAGTCGGCAAGGCGAGAGTCGAACCACCAACCATTGGCATAGCAGCTGTAATACCTGACCATTATACCAACAGTGTGTTCCTGACAGAGTGACATTTTTCTTTATATTGCATCATGCCACGAGACGGAATGTTCGACTGGCGGCACAATAGCTCCAGCCGATCTGTTGCTGCCAGAAACTTGGCAGTAAAATAGACACTACCTTTCAATAATGCTGCCTGTATATGTAGTACACTTGTATGAAAAATGTATTGGCTTATCTAAGAAGCATACAGCATATATTCACTACATGTAGTCACTAATACAAGTTATTGCAGCTAGTAATTTCAAGATGCCCATCATTGAATCAAGTATATCATCCTCCATTACTTTGGGGAAAGTGTGGTCACATTCAGACTGCAATATACGGAAAAAAGGGCAGATGGAACTGTCCATGGCCGGAAGGAACAAGGCATGCAGTGCAACTAGAAAATGGAGTCACATTCACATATGATGTATTTCAGCCTTTAACCAACAGCAAAATGGAATTGGCAGATGATAAAGGTGGTCAAGTTTCTGTTTTTTTTCTGTAAATTAAGAGTATGTTACCTAAGCTTATAGATTATAGAGATGAACAAATATTTGTATGCTCAGCCAAGAATGACCTATAGTGAGTGTGAGTTAATTTGGTAACAAGACCAACAGGATGGTTTGGCACTAAAAATTTGACATGCTGTAGTGTATGTGTAAAAATTTGACATGCTGTAGTTCAATATAAAATTTTTGCCACTTTGTAAAATTTCCTTTGACTGCTTATACTTTCAAAAGAAAATCTGTCACCTTTTGTAGTTTTTTGAACCATTGAATGAAATTAGACTGCTACTTCATTGTTCACTAAAACATCAAATATTTGCTTGCAGAATTGCATTTCAGTTGGTCAGTATAAATATACTTTGGCTTCATTATTTTTTTCTGCTCTAATCTTTCTTGTCTACACCTGCTCACTTTCATAACCTGTCCTGACTCCATGTTAGCATGTAGTTTAGGCAATGCTATCTAGTTTTATATGCAATTTTATAATTGCAAGAAAAAAGTTTTAACAAACTATGCAAGTTAATACTTTAGCTTCTGGTGTATGTATCTTTATGCAACGGAAATTCCAGAGTAGATAGCAATCTAGAGATGTGAATTTGACTTCAATCTGATACTGGCTGTAATCTTTTTTCTGGGAAGTTTGGACGTTGACATATGAAATTATGAAGAGAAATAGCAGATTTAACAAGTTGAATACTTGTATGTGCATTAAGTGCAAGGTGTTTCATGAAAACGGGTATAACTGTGTTGAACTCTGAAAACTTACCTGGTACCCATGGCAATTGCTCAGGGAAAACCCTTGATAGCAAAAGCGTTAAAGTATTTGTTGGTAGTCTTTCATTATATGCCTTATATGTCCTTAGAACAAGGACCCCTAATAGTTGGTCTGCCATGCATAAGAAAGTCAGGTATGGTTATAAAATAGCTTTTCATTGGCTGAAAATCAAACAAACTGTATGATTTGCTATGACCACAAGCGGCTATAAAATAAATTGTTTTCAAAATGCCTTCTGGGTTTGTTAATGTATTCTTGAATCCTGATGCTTTCCACTTCAAAACTATGCTTTTTTAAAAATGACAACAGCTTTCAAAACATAACCCAAAGAAATTGTGTGGTTTCAAAGCAATGTCAAAATGCCCAAACCAAGTTTCAATATCTCAAAGTCAGTGTTTGTTTATGAATTGTGTGAACTCACTTTAGATAACAACTAAAAGCTTGCTTATTGATTATAAGCATTGAAGGAATCAGCTGACTAAGCTCTGCTTTTATAACTTTGCAATGATTCAGATTTGCACAAATCTGTTTGCAAGGAACTGGTCTCAACAAAGGCAGTGATGTCAAATCAATCAGCAAATTTTTTAAACAGGAAATTGATTTCATGTAACTCTACACATTTTCAGTCCTGAAATCTGGAAGCAATGCTTATGGGTGAAATGAAGGGTAAAAACAAAAATTGAAAAAGCAAGCAAACCTTGCTTGCAAAAATATCTTGCTGTTTTTGTATATGTCAGCGAGTTAAAAACGAATTTATCTTATGAGATTTTATTCAGGATCCTTGATATTTTTATTATTTTGGGGAACATCTCATCAAATTTTATTTTTGCTATGCGTTTGTATCTAAATAATTTGTGTCACAAAGTTTTCAAGGGTGATGTTTCTTAGCCTGTATAAAGTGTCGACTAAAATGTGAGCTGGCAGCTGTTTTTTAAACTAGTTTAGCATACTGCTTTTACACCTTCAATGTACCATGTCTTGTTCTATTTGAATGTTAACATGCACTGCTTGTAGCACCCAAATTTCTCATACTCACCTTCCAACAGTACAAAAAATATTTCCTGCTACTGCAGCTATAAGCACTAAAATTAAAAGCGTAGATACTGTGTCCAGGGAGTTGAGCAATGAGCACCTTTTTAAACAACTTACATCTTGAAATTTGTGCTTCATAGAAAATATTTTTCATGATACTAATTTGTAATGTGTTTCTTTTTGTTAAAGTACAAAATTACCTTACAAGTTAAGACAACTGAATCAAAACCCAAAGATCTTGCACTTAGATCATTAGCTATGCTGTCACAATCTCAGAGAAAGCTATTATAAAATCAGAGTTGACAAACTCACCTATTTGGCAAATTTTTTAATTCATAAATCTTGGTTCAATATTTTCTTGAATTTTCAAGACGCCACATAAGTAAGATTTTATTTAAAAATGTTTATGTAGCTTCAGTTTTATGTACAACAACCAGTTTATTAATATAAAAGGGCAATATTACCTCAACTCTTTCGTGTCCGGTAATGTTCAAGGATTTTGCGTGAAAAAAATGGATCGCACATGGCTTTGCACAAGCGTAACTCTGGTGCCAAAAGTGGTAGAGAGCTGTTCAAAGGCTCAAAAGACTCAGCAAGTCTGCTAGTCTGCACTCGAAAAAATTTTTTTGGTTGGGTAGTATGGATTTTTTGTGAGTGACATCACAAGTGGAGGTCTTTTAGGCCTCTTGGCCAACTTCACCTGGCCCTGGGCCCAAACCGTTAGATGATAGTATTTCGCTTAAGCTTTTATTGGAAACTAGGCTACAATCCGAGTCTTTTGATACTTTGGATGACCTGCTGGGGTTTCGGGTTCAAAAGTTATGATCTAAAGCAATAAAAATATTTGATTAATTAGATAATTAATTTACTTGGATCATAACTTTTGAACCAGAAACGCTAGAAAGTCGATCAAAGGCCCAAAGGACTTGAGCCTAGTTTCCAATGGAAACTCCAGCGAAATAGCTTGGCCTAGCAGTTGGGCCCTAGGCCAGGTAACACGAGCCAAAATGGCCCCAAAACTATTTATGATGTCACTCACAAAAAATCCACAAACCCCAACCAAAAAAATTTTTTCCGAATGCAGACTAGATGCCTGGCTGATCTGTTTGAGCCCTTGAACAGCTCTCTAGCGCAATCGGCGAAGGAGCTATGGCGTTGGTAAGGCAACCGACAACTGCTGGTTTTAGGCCAATTTCAAAGTACAAATATATTGTACCCTGGCTGTCAAAGTGTTATGGTTGATATTGATATTAATCTTAGGTTTGGTCTTTAGTTCTGTCAAACCTTTGTCGTGCTTTTATTGTAAAGTGTTATTTTTTTCTTCATGTGAGCATTACAAAAGTTATGTGATTTATCATGCTTCAAACACTGTTTTGTTGATGTTATCCTATTTCATTGTTTTTTGCGTTTTCAGATCACTGCACCATTTTAATATGTCCGGGAATATGCAACTCATCAGAAAAATCATACGTGCGCACATTTGTTCAATACTGTCGACTGAAGGGATACAGAGTTGCTGTTCTGAATCATGTTGGCTCACTTCCCAATGTCAAACTAACTGCTCCAAGAATATTTACATATGGTAAGACATGCGAAGTCAAATGACATTACAAACACTCACTTCTGATGTATTATGAATTACGTTATGTACATTACAATGTTAGAGCACTTGCAAGGATAAATATCATCATAGATTTAGCTGGACAAAGAATATAATCAGTGTTGCTTGGCACAAGCAAGGCCTGGGTCATGGGAATGAAGCCATTAGTTTAAAATAATGTCATCAAATAAAGCTTGCCAAAAAGCATTTAGTCGTAGTATTTCATTGCAGCAAAAATGAAAAAGCCAAAAATAAGGTGTTGTAAAAAGCTCCAGCAGAATTCGTCTATTTTGTGAAGCTTGCAAGGGGAATGAAGTTGGTTTCCCAGTTAAAAATTCCATTGTTATCACAAAAAAGTTTAGTATCCAGCTTGAGGGAGTACCAACTCTTGGTTTAATAGTTACTGCATTACACAAAGATCTGACCTTTCCAACAAATTTTCAATAAATGTCAACTTGTCTGCTGTCACCAACTGTAAATATATTTTTTTTCGCAAAACAGATTTTTTTGCTGGTGGAGATGTAATTATCATTGCTTTGTCCAAAAATTAAAGTCAGCCAAAAGGATGGTTTGCTACGTTTTTACTAACAGCAACATTTCGGCACAATGCAACAGAAACCATTATCAATTGGATATATTTTCATTTACAGATAGGCTGGCCAGTTGTGTGATTAAAATGTTCTTTAAGTTTCAAACTCTAGTAAGTTGTGCTCACAGTGATGTTGGATTGATTGACTTGATTGTCACATTGGTACAGGTGGTAGTTAATGCTTTTACCCTGAATCATGTTAATGTTGTCACACAGATCTTTTTGTGTTTATTGTTATTACAGGATGGCACTGGTAGTTTTACATCACTGACGCACTGTTGTTTTGTCTTTTCACAATTTTCATGATATAAAACCAGAAGTTGTGTTGTAGTCATCTGCATCGCCTTGAACTACTGTGGCAAGCACAAGAGAAAGATGTTAATTCAGGGCAATAAACTAACAGGAAAACAACCAGCAACAATAGAGATCACACAGTGTGCTCACTGATACTAGGTTGCACAGTTCTTGTATAGGATAAGTGAATTTCAGTCTTTCACTTGTGGTGACTATCAGAGTGACTAGCTACTTATGCACACCATCTGTTGATGATCACTTCATTTACATGTAGTGCCATCTCCAGATCACCACCGTTGATTGTTGTTGCTAGCATATTGTCAACATTACTTCAACACATTTTGATGTTTTTACAGTTATCAAACTTCATGCAACTTTTGGCAGAAAACTACTTTGTTTATCATTGTAAAACTTCTTTGTAGGAGACACAAAGTATTTCGCCTGCATGGTGGATAGAGTACGCGATGCTTATCCCAACTCTATGTATATTTTGGTGGGATTTAGTATGGGTGGAAATATAGTTGTTCGCTATCTAGGTGAAGATCCTTCACGACAAGCCTCCTTTGCCTGTGCAGTAAGCTTGTGTCAAGGCTATGATGCTATCAGGTAAGTGGTGTTTGTCAGACACTTTTGACATACTGGGTAGGCCAGTAGTAGTGACAAACAATGCTTCCAGGTCTACTTTGCCACTGCGGAAAGGTTATCGAAGGATTTACAACTATCTGGTTGCAGCCAACTTCAAAAAGATTTTGAAGCCTCATTGGTGCGTGTTATATGTTGAATACAGGTTTTGTAAGCAGCGTAGTTTCTGTATTTTGTTTATTTGTTTGGTGTGGAACTGTTCAATTACCTGAACTTCTGTTAAGGAAAGAATTGTTTTGCCCACAATCTATCTCACTGTGCGGTTTCGACCAAGTTTCGTTCGATGAGCATAAAGTAAAGAATGCAACGTCCATGCACGAGATTGAGGATGGCCTCCTAAGGTATGTCATGGTTGAACTACGTCACGCGTCAAGTCACGTGATTTGTTAATGACGTAAAATAACTTGGAGTGTCTGGCGTGGGGTGATGTCCACGTGATCTGATAATGACTGTTTGTCCTGGGTGTAGCCAGTAAATCAACAACAATCATAATTGGGTATTTGGCGTGGCGTGATGTTATTTGAATATGTGCCGTTGAAGCATCTCGCGTGACGAGAGCTCTGCTTAGTGGTCAGAACTAGTGGCGTCCCTGACAGGGATGCGAACCACCCTCCCCTGGCAAGATAAATGTAATATCGGAGGCCCACTTTATATTTCGGTATTTATTTTTCCCACCCTGGCTCAAACCTCTAGATACACCACTGCTCAGAACTCTTTGCAGCTGTTGTATGACACCGTTCGATAATATTTCATGCATTGCTGAAGACATGTTGTAGTATTCAAGTATGTTGCAGCGTATTTTAGCGTCAGCATTTCCAGACATTTCTGAACCTGAACCTAGCTTACGTGTTGACTTTGGTCATACCGTCATGTGCCAAAAGTGCAGTTACAGCTAACTTATCACCAGGAAATTAAGTGACATTGTTTTGCTTATTTTAAGGTTATTTAGCACTTGGCTAAGTGTAATCTTCCTGGTGTCGTGAAAATCCGCTAAACATACTAATGAAGCCACTTAACCTGCCTCTCAGAATCTTTGTCAAGCTTGCTTGCACAGAAAACTGTTGCTGATTGTTTCCTTCGTGCAGATCTTGAACTGACGCACAATACAACCGACAATTGCACCAGTGCATTGCCGGTAGTATTGTGTACCTTGCTGACTGTTGTGTTCAAGAATCAAATTGTTGTTGGAGGTGGCCTGGTGCGTGGCTCAAGTGTACTTGTACAAAGCGTGGCATCCAGTGAGACATTGAGTTTCAATTTAGAGTTTTCCAAACGGTGCAATAAATTTTGACTGCTACAAAGTATTTGTTTGCTTTCGTGCGTCGTGTCATTGGTTCAGCATGCGCACGGCACGTGGTGAAATTTGTATTGAGGTGGATTGATTTTACGTGACTGCGCTTCGAGCTTGCGACTAGGAAGAGTTGACTTTTGGTTGCGCCTTTCGATAAAAAGATAAATATTATGCTCATTGCCAACTTCACTCAAACTTGAGTAGAACATGTTTCCGCCAGTGCCAGCTTCTGGTATCATCCAAGTAAATCCTGTATTTGTATCCTCAGTTATTGGACCGCGTTTGGTAAGCTGCGCTTTCACTGAAATGTTATGGACCGACAAAAATACGCTTGCAAAATGTTTGAAACAGTTTCCAAACACCCTTTAATGATATAAGAACATTAAAAGCTCTACGTTTTGCTGCAAGCTTTCTAGGAATCAGTCGACTGGGCTCTGTTTTCATCCTTTTGCGATGATTCAAGCTTGCGCATATCTGTATTCAGGTAACTAGTTTCCGCACAGGTAAAGGGTTTGTATCCAGAGGCAAAATTTTAATAGGAAATTGATTTCACTTAACTGCGCATCGTCTGTCCCGCAACCTTATTAAAATAAAATCAACTGAACAAGGTTGTAGGGCTGCAGATGCGTAGTGCCGCGTGAGATCGATTTCCTATTAAAAATTTGCTAATGGATTCAAACCCTTCACCTGTGCGGAGACTAGTTTCTGGTATACGAACAGTATTTATTGCAAAAATACTTTAACATGTTTGTGGAGCATATCTATATACAGTATATATATTTCTACTGAGAAGTCATCTCCAACTCTGATTCGAACAGATTTTTCAAGTGGTATACGAAGTGTTCAAAAATTGCAATGACGACACACCAAAATTGTTAATTGCATTGTTTTGGACACCAATGCATCTTATATTTTATACTGCTTGTTCAGACATTTCGATGGACATTCCAGTGTTAACGACTACATGATGGATTCCGGATGTACGGAAGCCATACACAATGTAAGTTAATCAAACGCTGGGCAGCATAGTATTTTATATTCCGTAGTTGCATTACCAAACCAGTCTGCGGTTGCTTGTTCCACACCACTGGAATTGGACCAAACCCAGCATCTTTTTCGTGTTCAGCTCAGTTATTCTCGGATCCGGGCCGTAGTTGATGAGGGTGAGGGTCATTGAGAGTTTCTCAAGGTTCACATGCGCCGCGCCCGTTCTATCTCTTGCATAGAGACTAAATTCTTACTATCTTTATCGACAATTCAGTGCTTTGACATTCAACATGCTTCCTTTTTTAATGAGTCGATTTCACGAGACGGCAGATCAACTCACAGCCAGCTGGTAGTGGTAAACGTGACATACACAGCAGGCTCGTAATCAGGTTTTAAGGTTTGAGGGGAAATGCATTTTAGGGGAAGCAAGATTCCTGTTTTTATTATATGCTTAAAAATTTTTTTCTGGGCACAACAAAATTTGAGGACAACGCCCCCTGTAGCTGCGGGTCTGGACATACACAACCAAGTAACGTTTTCAATTGTCTTAGATTTATCGGAAGTGTTGCATGGAAGTGGAGAAATCAAGTGTTGCACGAATGAGTTACCCATGTTCGTGTTGCCTGGCCAGCAGATACCAAACAGTGTTTTGAAAACCTTGACAGCCGCTTAGTTTTAAAAGTTACACCGAAGAGAGATTCATTGTATGTTGGCGCGCTGTGAAACGAATGTACATTTACGTACAGTATCCTCCTTGGTGCGTGGAGTCGTGACGATAAACTACACAAGTAGAGAGTGCTTTGACGTTGACGTACGTTCCTGCTGCAATGATTTAAAAATTTGTTTGTGGATGTCAAATAATTCTTCTTCAGCAGTTGATGTGCTGCTTCAGTATAAAACGCCCATGCAATTTGTATCAGTGGTATCTACGAACGTTTAATTTACTTCGACTGCGTTGAAATTGCGCATGTAAGGGCTTTGTTTCAAACTTCTATCGATGACAGTTCTTCTGTGTGTGTATTCAGCGTGTACGTATAACATGCGCGACTTCCGGTAACATGCTGTTCATCATCGCGAATGCCTTCTCGTTACCTGAGGCTGTTTACGAGCATGAATTTATGAGCGAAACACTAAATTAATGGACTGCGCGCGCTAGCTTTGCCTGACTGTTGTACTGACACGCACTACTTGATACATTATGTTCATTTCGTTGGCAAATTGTATTTTCAGATTAAGCTGCCTATTCTGTGCCTGAATGCGGAGGACGACCCTTTGATTGTGCCAGATGTTCACGACGTCCCGCAGCAGTACAGCTGTAAGTCTGTGGAAAATTTTTTTTCAGCAAATGCTGCTGAAAAAAACGCTGTAAAGAGAATTAAAACTGAGACCTTACGCGCAAACCATTAACTTTAGCGTTGGCTGACAATATAATCAAAGTGCGAGGGTTTTAAGAAAAAAAAGCGGAATTGCTTCTATTATGGAAACGCTTAAATAGTTTTTGTCATACGGGGAATAAGTCCTTTTTGCAGACAATTGCACTATCGCTGTAATTGCATATAATTTTTTGCTATTTCGTGCCATTGCAAAGCTCTACTTCTGTCTGAGAACCTATTCACAGCGCTGCTGGCGCAGCAGTGATATTAGGATGAGTTACTGCATCTGATTCATCGTGTGCATACCGTCGTGGTTTCAAGCTTCAGTTTTCAAATTGTTAAATGTGCAGGGAATTTTTAAAGGCTGTTTCTATCCTCTTATATATTATCCTGTCGCGGAAATGCGTGTCGTACTGGCGATTGAAAATGAAAAAATACCACCATCGCTTCTCGGCTCTCGATTCCCGGCCGGTTCATGTAATCAAGACAGAGGCAGTGGCGCCATAAGATATGCACATGCTGCCTCAGGCCCAATGAGTTTGAAAAGGAATGAAATAAGTCAATCGTGAAGTTGTCAGGTGTATTCCGCAATGTACTGCGGTTCAAAGGCTGAGCAATGTGCCACTATCTCTTGGTTCGAAGAGCCAAGACTTGGTAGCGGTGGTAGCCCCAAGGTGCAATGTTACATTTGAAAGATGTGGCAGGTAGAGTGAAGGCTACAAAACCTGTCGTAAATTTTCTAACTTAAAGGTACATTGTTAAAAATGCACACTGTTTATTTTACCACCGCCACCGCAAATATGGTATGGGTTCGGCAGCTGACCTTGACCAGTGCGGGGTCTTCAAGATTTTTGCCAGAATCTCATCTCAAAAACTCATGGTTGACTGTTCATGGATGACGTTAAAATCTATACTCGCATTTTCTGGTCCAAGGGCCTGTCTTCTGCTATAACCGTTACTATCGTCTCGCTGAAAGCAGCTCGTCTTGTTCGCTTATATGAATATTTTCGCACACAGGCCAGCAAGACAAAGCTCTGTTTGTGACGACAAAGCACGGCGGTCACTTGGGGTATTTCAAAGGAAAGTGGTACAGGCCAGACGATACAACGCTGCTTGAAGAGCTGGTAACAGAGTACATAGAGGCTGTTCTGGTGGAAACAGCTTGAACTCTTACTTTTGCAACGTATAGTTACTCTTTTCCTTGGTCACCGACAATTCGAAGTGACTCTTCCCACCTTGAAAATTCTCAATTTGTTTCTTTGTTCCTTATTTCACACACTAAACGGTAGCTTATTGTTGTCCTTTGTACGACTTACTGACAAAACGTTGCCTGGTTGAGTTAAGCGTAATGTTCGCGATAGTAATTCGCTGAATAATTTATTGTCTGGCATTCGTCGTGAAGCAGTTTCTGCCAAGTGTTATGCATGTGTGACTGCGTAGCCGTAGTGCCTGCGTAAACTGTCGTTTTGGAAGTCGGAAGTTACTGTTTTGTTCGCGCAGTTAAGTGATGTTCCTACTATTGTTTTTTCAACATTTCCCAAAATCGGTGTTTGTTTTTTTTAAAAAAGCAACCAGGCTTGCTCTCGCCTTCTGTAGCAGTCCTAACAGTTCCTGATACGTACCGTCCCATGCAAGTAGTTACAAGCAATGTTTTCAAAACAATTTGAGGTAAGCTTTATGCATTGTAGCAGTACTGTTAGAGATTGACGTTTACTTGCCTTGAGTTGAAATTGAATGTTTTTTTTCTGCTGTGCGTCGTGCAGGTGCGGAAACTCAACTTTCCATTGCGAGAGTTTGAATAAGCAGGTCTTGTGATATGATCGTAGCTCCTTTGTAGTATTTTTATATGCAGACTCCGCAAAGTTAAACTTCGACATGGCACTTACATTTTCACTCCCGAATGTTACGCCAGGCGCCACAGCGATGCTTGCGCATGGTATATTACACGTTCGCTTTTACACTTTCACTCAAACTCTGCGGCTAACACTTTTAGTAGCGAAAAATTATGCTGCCTTTATTAAACCTTTCTGTAATTTTAGCGTTTACTCCAATGCGATGAAGTTTGCCGGAGGCCAGATCCTTTGAAACGCATCTGATAATTTTGCTTCGTTATCTTGGTGCAAAACTGTTTGCTCCGGGGGAAGAATTATATGGGTGAGCATTTTCATGTTTGGTACACCATTTGTTTCAGCCGAAATTAAGTAGCTAGAGCAAATCATGGAAAACAATTGGTGCAAACAACGGAAGGAGCAGATAACCATTTATTTTTCAATGAAAGTGTTAAATGCCCACTTTCAACGACATGTGATATAGAAAACAGCCGAGATGACGATGACTTTTCTATTGTGGCGACTGGATTCGAGATGTTCGTGCAAATGGAAAATACGTGTCCCGAATTGCTGCTGCTTGTTGGAAGCGAAACGCAGACACCTGTAGTACGCCTTTTGTAACGCTATTGTTGTTGCGTTTGCGTTTTGCTTGCACACACAACCTCGGTTTGCACAACATACTATTTCTGTCGAAAATGTGAAGAATGATTTCAATCAATTGTGAATACATCGATTGTGGGCTGGAAAGAGCATGGTGGTTGTTAGCAGGGCTGTTGAGAGATCATGTTCAGCATCGGGAACAAAATGCTACAAACGAGTGTTTGTTTATACGAACACTGAATTCGATCGACCATGGGTTTGTAGTGTATATGAAATTGCGACATTTTTGTAATAATTGCCATCGAACTTTTTATGGTGTCGAAGTGACCCTAAATTCACAGAAATTTTAGCAGCTCCGCTGGCAGCGTTCTGCGCCCGCGTTCCAGGCGGACAAATCGGAAGGTCCGGAGGCTTACGCTCAAATACTAGCAATGAAAAAACAGCTCTGGTGATTACGACACCCGATAATTTACTAGTTAGGGTTAGGTCGTTTGCAATTGATTTAGCATCCCGCCTTTCGAACAGGAGGACGCATCGACTAGCGAACGCCCTTCGTCGCGCTCGAACAATGTCGGATATCGGCTCCAGCAACGATTCTACGGCGTCTGTGAGCGACGGGCACGAGTTCATCGTCACCTTCCAGACGGGATTCTGACTTAGGCGTTCAGCCATGATCTGTCAGATGGTAGCTTCGCATCATTGGCTTTATCAGCCAAGCACATGAACCAAATGTCTAATTATGCGGTTCCGAGTAGAATTACTGTCGCAGCAGCACTTCACCAGTAGGGTAAAACTGACCTGTTTCATGACTGTCGAAACCAGTGGTTCCCAACCCGGGGTTCCTGGGGACCGAAACAAGATTTTTGGGAGTCTAAAATGTGATTTTCGAGGGTGAGAGTTGTATGTTCTTGTATTTGCTTTTTTAAAAGAACTGAAATTAAGAAAGCTTGCAGGTGCTATTAATCAAAGAAATGTTATCCATCCTAATTCCTGCTAACGTTTCTAATTTAACAATTTGTATTGTTAAAAAAGAATAGTTTTTTATGAAATCATCCATTGTGATGGATTATGAAAACTTGTTTGTTACCTCACAAACAATATTGTTCAGCAACAGTATCGCAGTTCAGCAGTTGTTAGACTGGTAGTATAGACCCCGTGGCCTAGCCCACGGGGTCTACAAAAAATTGTATACTTCAATTGGGGGTCAACGTGCAGAAAAGTTTGAGAACCACTGGTCTAATTCGTCAGTTTGCCCAATTCGTCACCTCTTTCTCTCCCTTAGAAGTATGGTCGTCCTCAGAAACTTTTCCAGGGGGGGGACAAGGTCCACATGTTGCTTGTCTTTCTCGGATTGCTGACGATATAATGTAAACAGACGTTCACAAAACGCTTTAATCCTTTCTGCACCAGTAACGCAGCCAGAATGAGGCCGAAGAGACCATGCTCCCCCCCAGAAACAAACTTGCTAATATTTTTCGCTGTTGCTTTATATCAATTTCAACTGTTCGAAAATAACGGAAGGAATAGTCGGACGAACGTGAGTTGGCTGGCCTATCCCGAACAAAATTCCTGGCGGCGCCAATGTTCTGCGCCGCATAGACATTGCTCCATGTTACGAAAACAATCACAAAAATGCGCTTCGTTATAGTAGCGTAGCCAGCCCAAAAGTTTTTTTGGGGTAAATATTTTGAAATAAGGGAGCAACAATATTTGGTTTTGGGACGCCGAGTCTGGAAGCACAAAACCACAAGATAAGCCAGAACTTTCTTTGGGGGGAAGGCCTCTTTGGCCACGCCTAGCTAAGCCTATGCTTCTTTTGAAACTAGCATTGCCGTGCTTTTTACCAAAATCACAAATTGTGACTTCATTTTACCTACCAAGACTTGTTAACGTCATTTAGAAACAAAAGCTGCAATTGTCTGGGATCTCGTCCAAACCTATCAATCAGGGGTGGGTATCATGTTAGGGGGGGCGAATGAGGCGGTCGCCTCGGGGACCCTTTTTTCAGAGATGCCGCGGACTCCTTTCGGGAGTTTCGCACTTAGGTTTTGCATTGTTTTTTTAAAAAGCTTATGAACCACTCTAGAGCCACATTTAATAAGGTTTAAAGTAATCATACATTTTTCAAGATAAAGCACAAGTTATGCGCAAATTTGCCAAAGAGCCCCTCAACAAAGACCACATATTCTACACACGAAATGACACACGTTTTGCGATATTTTCCCTCAAAATTCTAATATCCACCCCTGCGATCAATCATCCTTTTAATGAAACCATGCTTGTCTTTGCTGATTTTTTCACGGTGAACGCTCATCACACGTTAACCGGACAAGGGTTCAGTCCCACACTTGCAATGGATTTTTCAAACTTGTGGAAGCCTTGCTGCAGATTCACTCATGCATGTTTTCACTGAGTATCAAGCTACGGGGCTTACCGTTGTCAGCAGTGACTGTCTCGCTGAATTACCTGCCAACGTGCAAAATGTCTGCATTCAACAGTCACATCCGGCAAAACGCCTGCTACCGTAACTTGAAGCGAACCTTTGAAGATTTTTGCCGTGTTTTGTTACGCAATAAGACCAACAGTAGAACAATCCGCTCGCAAGTTTCGCAACCTGCCTCTGCAGGCAAAGGAGCAGACATGAGTGAACTGCAAGATTATCACAGCTTGACACCAGAACAGTGAACCAGGCTCTTGCGCAGTGTGAGTGTCATACCGACAAATAAATTCTCATTGCAAGAATTACATCGATTAATCGGACTTAGCTGCTGCTGACTTTCGGTTTTCTAGAAATTTTTCGTCTTTAGTCACAGTTTCAAGAGGGGGCAAATGTCCGTTTTGCCCCCCACCCCTGCGGACGCCCATGCTCCATGCTGACAAGCGTATTGTTCGGCTTATACGTCATTTGCAGTTTCGCTTTTGATGTTTAAGCAGCTAGTTTGACACGTGTAGGAATTAAGGATCTTCACGTGAGAATTGTTGCACCTCGCAATTTGTTTATCGAATTTGTACACGAGGTGCGAAGCGCGACCCGACTCCCATTGAGAGAACGCAGAAAGTCTTTAAAGTTTATTAAAGATTTAAGAAGTGCTGGGTTAAATTGAAGAAGCTAGATAAGTGCGACCTGACTCCCCATTGAGAGAACGCGGAAAGTCTTTAAAGTTTATTAAATATTTAAAAGGTGTTAGATTAAATGGAGGAGTCGAGATAGAGTAGAGGAATTAAAGTAAACGATAAAAAAGTTTTCCCAATTAAAATTCCGATTGAGAGTAGCGCTTTATGCAGTTCATTTCAGGTTGCTTGCATAATTCGTCACCTTTTTCTAATCCCCTTGAGGTGACGAATGAGGAAAATTCTACTGTACTGCAAAATCTGACTATTTTCGTAATTTCTTCGCTTTTTTAAACGAGGGAGTGCGAACGTCACACTTTACTTTTATGAAAGGGGTGCCAACTTAAAAAAGCTTTGGGAACCTACGCTCTAAACTTTAAAGCAAAGTTTGATCTAAAGTTTACTGTTCAGAGGATGCAAGCACAACTAAATCGTGCTCAAAAAGCAAACGCTTGGTCCTGCAGCTTCCAACAGTGACATCCTTGTCCACTCGGCTGTGACTACCTATACAATTCATCTGGAACCTTGCCGAAGTCCAATGCACATGGTGAACAGTAGTGGGTTTCACGGAAAGCGAGCAAGGCTCTTGCCTCGGCCCCCTCGAGGTGTTTCGACCGCAAATTTTCCTCATTTTTGGTGAAAAACTTACTATCCATTCATAAGTATTATGTTTTCGAAGTGGCCTCCAACAGTCACTGTAATACGTAAGTACTCTGCTTTTGAAGAGGACCCCAACAGAAACTGTAGGAGGTACTCGGCTTTCAAAAGGGCTCTCAGTTACAGCAGCTGTAAAGTGTACGTATTCTGCTTTCAAAGGGGTCCCAAGTAGCAACTGTAATGTGTACGTACTCTGCCGTCAAAGGGTCCCTAACAGCAACTGTAATGGTAATTATACTTTGCTTTCAAAGGGGCCCCCAACCGCCATTGCAATGTGTGGGTCTTCAACATGCACTTCATCGGTGTTTAGCTGCATGCTATCAAGCAGGAATGAAAATTAGAACCGAAAAGACCGAGGTATTATGTCTCTCCAGAAATCCAGGTCAGTGTATGCTAAGGGTAAGCGGTAATGCACCGCAGCAGGTCGCGAAGTTCAATACTTTGGGGTTGTATTCACCAGTGACGGAAGGCAGAACAGATATTGATACACGGGCTGGCAAAATCATCGTTCCGTAGTCACAAAACGGGAGCGTTCAAAAACCGCAAAGCTGTCAATTTTTAATTCGGTCTTTGTTCTGATCCTCACGTGTGTTCATGAATCTTGGATAATGACAAAAAGAATGTTATCTCAAGTGCAAGCGGCAAATATGGAACCCTGCTCAGGAAACCTTAAAATGCTGTATGAGTCGGGAAATTATGGGTGTGTCATGTACCCCCAAATTTGATTGCGCTTTCCTGAGACATGTATTTTACCTTCATATCAAGTCATGGTGTAGGAAGACTTCACATAGGTTCCCATTCAAAACAGACCTGTTCATAACAGACCATGTTCATAACAGACCACGTTCATAACAGACCCGTTCACAAAAGACAACGTTCATAATGAGTCTGTTATGAATGTAGTGTCTTATGAGCATGGTCTGTTATGAACGTGGTCTGTTTCGAGCGATCTGTTGTGAACAAGACTCTTTTGAATGGACAACCTTCACATATAGGTGTCGGTGGTGATATTTGGCCAAACAAGTTTTGCACTTAAAATCACATTAATACGTTAAGGTATCAAGATGCACAAAATCTGTTGCACATCAGTTAACCCTGGGTAGTGTAGTACCCCAACTTTGTATATGTAGGCTTTCAGGGACATTTTTGCAAAATAACTCTGGTACCATTCCACTTGTCTTTGAAAATCAGGAAAAGTCATGGAAACACAGGTTTCTCATATTTTCTAGGTATATAAAAACAACAAAAAAAGAAACCCCCAAGGTGGTGGACCACCCATGTATCCCAAGTGTTAAAAGTTCTTTCAGTTGGGTAGTCATAGGACATTTCTCCTCACCTCTTGAAGGGGAACGGCCACGGGTGTCGCAAGGATTTTTTCCAGGGGGGGAATAGATTTTTCCAGGGGTATAGCGAAAAAGAAAGTGGTGAAAGTTCATTTTACCCATTCGAAATTGAGAAAACCACCTTTTTTGATAAAAATAGGAAAATGCCAAACTTCAAAATTCAGGTGGGCCTTGCCCCGGCCCCCAAACACATCTTCGCCTTGAAGCAACGTCGTCGCGCTTCTTTTTCACACCACTGAGTTTCATTTCAAACCAGTTTAGTTGCTTCGCGCAGTTTTACAGAAAGGCCTGAATATCATTTCCTTGTGCACTGCTGTTCACGACGGGCATGCCTTTCAACCTTCTTACATGAACACCCCGGTGTCAAGCGAAATTTCTGACTTCACGCCGTGTGCACATGCACAGATTAACATTCTACATATTAAATGCGCTCAGAAAACTGATAATTACGGCTTAGAGTTTGGTGTTTAAGTGCGTCGGGTTAGAGTTCAGTTTAGGGTTAGAAAAAGAAAAATAATTGAGGTCTAAGACTGAGTCCAATATTTTTCAGTGGTTATAGTTATTCCTTTACTGTAGCTTATTGTGGGTATCTGAAATCTTACCAAGTTTTAATTTACATAACACACATCAAAAATGTAATCGCCAAATTTTAAGCAAAATAACTGATAAACAAGCATAGGTCAGAAATTTCGCTTGACACCGGCACATGAAGACATAGAACCACGTGGCGTTACGTCATATCGTTGAGGCTAAAGTTGCCTCTGGTAGCCTATGAACGTCACCGCAATTCGACAACGAAACTTAATGGCCAGTCAGATTTAAAACAATTATCTGTAATGGCCAATCAGTCTTTTCTTTTTTTTGTTAAGACCAGGGCTGCGGAGTCTGAAGTAAAATTTCCGACCCCTTTAACGTAACGTGAATGAAGTTCGCCTGTCAACAATTTTGTAGCAACTAGCAATCAATGGAAATCGTGGTGCTGCACAGCAAGAATTGTTTCACTAAAAGTTTCAAAAGAAATTGTACCATTTCAACAGGCACGAGTTAGGATTCCTAAATTAGGAGTGCGATGTAAAAAATGATTCAATTGGACTCCGGAGTCGGATAAAAAAAATCCGACTCCAACCAAACACCTCCGACCCCCAACCCTGGTTACGGCTTGTATGGTGTTTCTCTGTGGCGGACGTCGTGGTATGAGATATTACAGTGGAAAGGTGTTGCAGCTGGAACAAGGATGTGGTTTTGACTCGAGAGCTGCCTTGGGCGTCGCAGACAGTTCAGAAGTAATTGTTGTGTAATATTTGGCACTTATGCAAGCGTACAGCAGAGCGCAATTGGTAACTGATATTGAATTGCTTTCTAAACAGATTGTGGTAGATGGTAACCTTAAATTTCAACTTGTAATTCAGTCTGTACTTAATTCAAATCTCAACGTTCATCGGCAGTAAACAAATTTGAACTGTGAGCATTTAATTTAAAGCTTAACGTAACTCCTGCCACGAAATGATCAGCGCAAGTGTAAGCTTCCTGGGACGCAGCAGGCGACTGCAACAGAGTAATAACGTCGTCATCTGCAGTGGTGAAGCATTTACTGGTATCTCCGTTCTGTCTTAAGATACTGCCAAACGCTCAACACCTTTGTTGAATTATTGCGGAAGTACAACCAATTTCATGTAGCAGTATACGCAGTTTATTTACATAGCAGAGGTTTCTCTCCGGTAAGAAAAAACATACAATTATGACGAGGCATCACGTCATCCAGAGACAAACAGTGTGGATCTGGACAGATTTTTAGAACTAAAGCTACGCACGGGTGGAACTTGAAACCATGCCTGAGAAGATAGCAGTTCGTAAGTGGATACAACAACCAAGCACCTTGCACGGATAAGTTTGCCTTGGTCGCCAACGGACGATCGGAGTAAATAAGCCAAATATTAAAGAGTAGTTTAAATTCCGAGACGTTACCAAAGCAACATAATCAATTCTTTCCCAAGTTTTTAATTCTTTACGACACACAACACATAACCTAGATCGGCATGACATCTGGCATCAGCGGGAAACAATGCCCAGCGAATAGTCAAAAACGCTGGAGCGTACTTCGCGCATCCTGCGTGTCCGCTACCTAAAACAAAGTGATCTTGGCGCATTCTGCTAGACAGAACGTTGGAACGGACGCTACACGATACGCGTAAATAAATAGCAACGCTACAAACAGCAGTTCTTCAATTGCGTCAAAGCTTCCGCCAATGGCGAGAAAGCTCACAACGGGAGGTAGACGACGTCTGATGCGAGTTGTCAGTTTTGGTTCATAGTCAGGCAGGTGACAATAGTTGTCATTTTAAAGTGACTTCGTCACGTATAACATACAGATATAGAGCTAAGAAATAGAAGTTCGTCAAATATGAGGTATTCGTTCCAAGAACAGGCCCTTACAGGACGCAGACCGCTGAGGTATCGAATAACCTTGAGTGCGAGGTAGGAACTACACGACCATGTTTCTACGAGAACTTATAAGCTGTTAGTTTTAATCACCACCAGTCTTTCGAAGTAACGCAACGAAAGATGAGCGATGGATACTTTTTGCGTAAAAGGCCGAGGATCTCCACATGGAGATGCAAAAAAACAAGCAATGTAGCGCAAAGTAGTGTTTACGAACTTCAGTTTGTTGACTTGTCCAAAAAGAAAAAATGTTCTTTCCCAAATAGCTACACACACTTCCACCGCACCAACAAAACATGAGGACCCTCCAGCCTAAGTAATATCGCGAACGCGTTCTGCTCTGTTGAAATCCAAAAATACGGTCACTGTGACGGGCAATGAAACCAGTAGAACTCAATTCACACAGAGCACGTTAGACCAGTCTTTCCGACATAATCTTTGTTGATATGCCCGTTAATTGGAAATTTTTAACGCATGACTCTGACGTACATTATTGGGTACACCCTTACAACCAATCACACCACACAATCTACTTCAATTTTAAAAGGCGCAAATTTTTTTCATTGCGCCATTAAAATTACTGTGCAAGCAAAAAGCAATTATTTGTCACCACTAAAGCTTCGCAAAAACGACAACTTCCTCTGCTGATGCACCTTGGTTGGCGTAAAACGTGAAGCGAGCAACAATACACATCAGCCGCACATTACACCATGGTTAGCGATGGCATGTTGGACGATCATATCGTCCAAGATCCACGATTCCGGAGAGCAAGTGCTTGTTCGCAGAGCAACAGCGATCCACGCCGACAGGCACGATGCTGACGTGTTAAAAATCAATGCCCGCGCGGCCACGCTGAGATATTAACACATTCCACAGGAAAGCAAACTACTCGACGAGAACAAATACACTTCGGTTTGGAAACGATACAAGTTTTCGTCTTGCGTTGCGATGGCGCAAATGTTTCACCTGTTTATGAACTGCGCCGCATGATCGGAACCCCAACATAAAATGGATGCGAGCTAGCGCTAATAAGCTACGTGAGATGTTAAACTGGGGTTAGTCGAACCCAACGGAACATGACAAATTTGCTTTTCCAAAAGGCAGTTGACTAGCAAAGCCAAACACGCCTGCCAATTCGCAGACTTTCGAGTAATGAGGAAAAAGGTATGTGGAACCGCCACTGGCGTCGAAACGATTTTCCAGTGAAGGGGCAACAGTGGCTAAATTTCATTTTAGCCACTCGAAATTAAAAGAACAACCTTTATTGCTAAAAACACAATAGGAAAATATCAAATTTCAAAATCCAGGGGGCCTTGGTCCCCCCTTCCGACGCTCATGGGAACCGTCTCATGGTGCAAACGAAAGTTCCGCGTCTTTCAGCAAGGTTTTGCACGCTACGGTTACACTATCTCCTTAGAGCAAACACTTGACGTTTATACTAAAAACCTGAATTGAGTATGCAATATTTGTGAAATGGTTTCTTCTACCTTACAAACACTACGACAAAAAAAGGACGACAAACATTGCTACTTCTATGCTTAGTCAAGTCAGAATACGTCCGTTGTCTCGCAATAGTTTTCAGTGAAACAAAAGTTATTTCCAACTTCTGCTGAGTTTGCACTTGAAAAGGTTAGCGATATTTTCAGAACACAGTTCCATAATTCAACAAGAGTTGGCAACGCGAAGCAGCAATACAAACTGCCAAAGTAAACAACCACAGAATAAGATCTATTGTTTAACATTAGGGCAATCCCAAATCAAGCTCGCTGGAGCCGTCAACAACAAAACCTGAGATGATGCGGGTTAAGTGCATATATGCTATTAAGTACTAAGCAGTTGGACTAGCACATGTGATGTAGCATCACGATGTAAAAACTGTTTTCACTATTTGATTCTTTTCCGAAATTTTTGTCCTGAACAAACTTTTCGAGAGAGATGCTCCATTTATCTTCAAAAACCATCTTCTTTAACATACAGTTAAACATTTTCACGATAGGATCACGAGATTTTTTGTGAAATAGCCTAAACTGGCGAAAACATGGCGTCAGAAGCTTTCTAAAGTACAACAGATCGAATATGTTACTAGCGTTGTTCGCTGATAGCGGATGCACCCGCTTGTTCAACGTCAACGAGCAGTGCATACGTTTCGCTTAGTTTCAGATATCTTAGTTCATCGATGATTTTCCCACTCTAGGCATGTTTTTCCAATGTAGCTTTTGCGTTTTTTGAATAAGTTATACGTAACTGAAAGGGTAAGCGTGCGAGAAGTCAGGGTTGTTTGATGGAACAAAGCATTTTCTGTGATTCATAAATGCGCTTTCATAAAAACTAACGAGTTGTGGCGTTTCAACCCGCTTCACAACCACTACGATAGACCACTGACACGATACGGGGTAAAAATCCCAGAAGTAACGGAAAAAGCGTTTCCGCACGAGTTTATTCGCTCTGCAAAGCACGTTTGGCTGATACAGCTTTAGTAAGTTATTATGGGGAGCTATTCCGCCGCAGGCCACCGACCCTTTGTTTCGTCACAGGTCACCTAAAAATCCACAAAGTAAAAGTCAGAAATCGTAAAACGAAAAATCGAACGGAATATGAAGTAAAGCTGCCATCAGTGCGTTTTGTGTGGAAACCGCGAGCACTTGAGACTTTGAGTCACAAAGTTACGACAGGTGGCTTCGCATGCGATTTAAGCCAAGTTACAACTGACAGAAACGCGGACGCAAGACAACTTTAAAAAGGCAGCGCAGCATAAACCGGAGGAAAACCTGGCGCAAGCTGGCTTTAGCTATTCAGCTTGAGCGCCGTTTCATAGCAGTGGTCACAAACTTCGAAAATCGACACAGCACGGAGTTCGAAGTTCAACTCATCAAAACTGTCACGCACGCGAGGAAGTGCTATTGATATTGACAGGCGTGGAAGCAGCTAATGCCTTCACGCAGCACCTTGCTGATTGATCCAGCGCGGGAAACAAAAAAGCTACTATGGTGCTCGACTCCTACGACTACACACTACTACTGCGCTCTACGCTAAATAGGAACCTACAGTTGAACGACGTGATAAAAAAATGGAACTTTGTACATTCACTGAACTTTGTACAGCTTCACGTCGTTTGAGGTATTTGAAGACAACGCGGACGCGTTGAAAGAGAACGGAAGCGTTGACGTTAGCTATGGATGGACAGAAATAAATCATCACACAAACACACACACAAAACTGTGCGCTGCTACTGCACCAGCGAAAACTAGCTTTGAGAATTTTTCGATGGCATTCTCGTCAAAGCAATGCTATTTCTTAATCTTATCTCTCCTTGCAGCAGAAAATAATCTTCAAAACGTTTAAGCACTAGAGATGGCACGGGCCGCAAATGGTCCGGTTTTTGGGCGGGACACTGAGGTTGAACGAGCGGACCCCTGACGATATTTTTAGCGGTTGGACTTCACCAAACCACTGCGAGCCGCCCGCTAATGTTGAAAAAACCTTTAAAATATTTTTGAGTTAAAAAAACCACTCGGTAGCAGTGAGAGTAAAATCACTTGGCATCTGCTTGCCGATGCTGCTTTTTCAGACAAATTTGTTCTTCCCATATGTGAGCACTCCGTCAGGCGCGACTGGCTGGTACACTTTAAGGAACTTTTCGTGTATGGTGATAACTGATAACTTCTTGCAAGAGCGTGGCGATCAGCGATTTTGGTGCAGAGTGGCTTTTTTGGAGGGAACGTGTTATGCGACGTTTTGATGGCGTGCTATTGCTATAGGTGTTTTTATATATGTACCAAATCACAATCGCATTATAAGTAAGGTTGAGGGCTTTACGTTTAGAGTTTTAAGTTTAGGGTTTTAGGTTTAGGGATTTAGATTTAAGGTTTTATGGTGAGGGTTTTACGTTTAGGCTTGGATGTTTAAGGTTGAGAGCAGAACCGTCGCCTGAAAGTCTTCAGAGGGGGGGGTAGGGGGGCTTCACGTTTGTGCGGATTCTTGATATTACAAAATTGACAAAAACTCCACTGATTTATACAGTAGTGTTTCGCATATCAGTTTGGCGGAGGCTTTGGAGCTTTGTTTGGGGGGCCTAAGCTCAACAAAGCTACCCCGTGGCGACAGGGTCGAGGCAATATAGCCCTTGAACCGTGCCATATCTATTAAATCTTGAACCGTGCCATCTCTATTAAGCAAACAGAAAACGCATAATTGCAACCTCAGATTTTTTTGATATAGCTTTAAAGCAGGTGGCCACTGGACAATAGATCGACGAGAGGTTGATCTATGTGAGTTCACTTGCTCTTTAAAGGTGGATGTCATAAAACCTCAAGAGCGAAATGCCTTATAATGATCTGCCCTCTGCCGTAATTCACAGCCAATTGAGGTGGCTGTGATTTCGCTTATTCATTGATCAGCTTCTGTGTGCTGGTTACAGTCAGTAGCAAAGCAAAAGGCTGCGCTGCGAGAGTTAAGCGAACACCTTAGAAAAGAGGTCAGAGCCAAGAAGATGCAACACGATCCATCGTAGCCTACGATTCGTAGGCCGTGTGCAGCCGTTGCAGTTGCGGTGAAACAAAGGGCAGGAAAAGATTTTTCAAATTGAATAATAAGTCGCTAAAAATCTATAAAAATAGAAAAAAAGCACGGATGCACACTTTCTGACAGTTGCATCGAGTCGCGCCCGAAAGTCGTCTTTGACGTGAGGCATCGTCAGCGCAGGATGGAAAACACACACAGACATAATATTGACATACACGCGTCATCGGAGAGGCGGTTTTTCGAGAAAAAAAGTCGGTAAATCGAAATTTTGAGGTGTGAGATTTTTTGGAGGTATACGGTGGTGAGTTCTGTCAAAAGACTACAACGCGGTTGTTACCGAAATCAATGACAGCGATGCGTCCATCGCTGGTTACCGTCACGCCCGAAGGTCGGTCCATTTGGGCGACACTGCCCGGAGCCAAGTTTGACCCGAAAACGGCCAGCAGCGCTCCTGAGGGTGTAAATACCTGCAGTCGATGGTTTCTGGAGTCAGCCACCACCATGTTGCCTTCATCGTCAATGGCAACACCCTGCACAAGGAAAATAATCCACTTGATGGCACGAGTTTATTTTTGTTTGTTTTTTATACATGCAGTGAAACTGGTTCTACTCATGTATCGTTTCCCATTGATCGGGAAGAATAATATGGGCGTACACGTCTGCTGAAGGTTCGTGACTCACCACGAACAAACGACTAATTCAAGCATTGAAAAACAATCGGCTATACCGTGCTGTTTACCTCGGACCAGTGTTGCCACTTCTGATGTTTTAACATCAAATCTGATGTTTTAAGGGAAATTTCTGATGTCTGATGTTTTGGCAACAAATCTGATGTTGACTAAGCTGTTGCTTTTTTGCCAAATTTTCTATACTTTATAGGATGAAAATCGGTTACATTCATAATTTTTAAGTGTCTTTAATCAATTTCTCACCCTCATGTGTGTTTAGTAATTGCTCCACTTCCAAACTAAATAAGCTCTCTTCATAGCGTTGAGAATAGGAATAACATATGTACGTTACGTAAAAAATAGCCTCTTTTCTATTTTAAATACGATACTTCTCTCTGTTTCGTATTCAACGTGAGTTATCGCACTTTGTTAGGTATTGTTAGCACCAGCGTACGGAGGGGGGGCCACTGTGCCATGCCCCCCCATTAGACCCTAAAAATAAAAAATGTATAAACAGTATTCGGCAGTGGCGTAACTTAGGGGGGAAAGGGCCTCAATTTAAAATAAACTGACTTTGTTTTCTGGTCACTGATATACGCACTACGCAAATTTTGTATGACTACTGTACGTTTCCTCTGCTTGATTTTCATTTTACGATTTCATTCTTTCACTGACAAAATTGCTTCACACGTGGCTGTTAAGTAGCTTAACACAGGTAACAATGAACACCAGAAAAAAGCTTCGGCTGGTGTGAGATTTGAGCCCACAAACTTCAATAAGCGTCTTCGATAAACGATACATGTCTAAAACTTGCACCATCCAAGCACGCATAGGCCCTATAGGTTTATTTCATGAGCCTCAGACAACAAAAGTTCAGTTTTCTGTCACACCGGCAAATAAGTCTCGTAAAAGCCTTATACTAAAACTTGTTTCCAGAATGCACAAAAATGCGTTTTTTAGGTGTAATATTGCAAAATTTTCCCGGAGGCATTCCCCTGGACCCCCCTAGAATGGTCGTGCCATCGGTACTTCCCCTAAAGTTGATTTGTGACGTCACACGATTGTGACGAAACTCCCCCCCTCGGAAATTTTCTGCGTACGCCACTGATTGTTAGTAGAAGCATTTATCTTAAATTAAACTGCAATGTAAAAATTTGATGTTATCTGATGCTGAAAAAGGCAACAATCTGATGTTGACGTGACTGACCCCAGTGGCAACACTGTCTCGGACAGACATTCAATCGCCTATCAGGATAACTATGGCGCCAAAACTAGCTGGTTTAAACGCATAATCCAACTCTTGTGATGCAGACACAAAGTATCCAAAATAAATCGCACTTTAGCAAATTGATGAGCGCAAACGGTTGGATCTACCTAATTTGTAGTGTCGCTAGGAAGCTCGTGAACTTTATTTTTATTTGATGTTTCAGCCAACCACCAGCGTGCAAGTTTTTGGGATTGCACCCGTTTATCACAAGGCCACAAACAGCATTAAGCCTGCAGTCAACTGGACATATGTGCAGCAGCATTCTCAGCCACAAAATGCAGTGTGCGCTATCACGTAACAAGCACATTGCAACCTGCGATCGTCCGCCGTTTGTTTGCAAACATTTCAAATACAAGGCGACGTACCTGCGGCCGCAAGAACTGCAAGGTTTGACTTCCCTCCGAACCAAGGTAACGTGCCGACTGCATGTCAGGCTGGATGATGACCAGACGGTGATTGTTGAAATCCGTAACGATCAACCTGCCGTCTTTCGTGAAAGCAACTCCTCTGGGCGAGTCGAAATGCTTCCACATTGCGCCTGAACAAGCACAGGTCGATGGTCGATAACTGTAGCTGCTTCAAGCAGCAAAAAAGCGTCTGCACACGATTTGCGCTACCATCTATCACAGGCAAGTTGGCTCTCCGGGCTTTCACGGTACTTTTGCTCTATCCACATTATGCTTGGTTAAATACGATGTATGGTTAAATGAGCAATGAGCAAGAGATTTCTCTGAATCGCCTAAGTCCCTTTGAATCTGTTTTAGCGAACTCGTTGATTTGGTGGGTGCACGCAGCTACATTTCATGGGCAGAACAATTCGGAAACAAATTTTGCTTTTCTTAAAAACTCAGCTAAGCTCTAGACCAGTTAACATTCTTGGCAGCATACATGTTGCTACGCATTTGTTTTGAAATGCATAGGCGAAGAGCTTTGTAGCAACGCTCAAGTGCCTCAGCAAGCATGGTAGGATAGATGGATGGACGAATGTTACGGCACAAGATGGACGTTTAAGTCGTCGCTACCAAAAACGAAGTCTACTGATAGGAAGCATGGTAAGCGATGAGAAAAAAACCATTGAAATGCCACGATTCGCTGTCAGTGTCTGGTTCGGTGAATGGCCAACGGATGGTTTTATGCTCAAAACGGCAGCAAATGCAAGATAGACTGAAAAAACTCGCACAGCGCGGCAACGCAGCAACCACGAGTCTAACGCCAACACAGCGTTTGGTTAGACCCAATGTCCAAGGTTCAAAGCAAGATGGCTTACCCTCGAAGCCATATTTGCTTAGGAAGGATCCTTCAAACGAAAACAGTTGCACGCGATGGTTTCTTGTGTCAGTGACAGCGATCACGCCAAGCAAGTTGACCGCGACATCCCAGGGATACGTGAACTGGCCGTTCTTCGAGCCGCGCTCGCCGAAAACGCGAACGAACGTTCCGTCAAAGCGAAAAACCTGAAAAATGCGACTCGTGAGTCTTCCCACCGCGCGCCGCAAATCTATCACATCGCACCCGACATTCGGGAAACTGTAGAACCGAGATAAGCATCGTGAGCGTGTACACTTTAACCGCAAGCCTGCCGAGGTCTTCGCAGAAGAATCATTTGTCAGCAGGCGACCGACCTTCGAAACTAGTGTTGGACCATGCTTTCGGAAGTCAGCGAGCCAAGGATGGAAGAAACCGCAAAAGCTGCGGCGGTTCAACTGAGAAAAATCTTTATTGGCCACAGAAGGACTTCTATCGCCTTTTTGCGGCGCTCATCTTCGTTTTGAAAAGGTTGCGTTGTCGCGTCGAAACCCCAAGACGGCTACTTTTCCTTTTCTAAGCACTCCGCAGTACCAGCGCCGGCGTTGCTCACTTCTCTTCAACATTATTGTCGTCGCAGCTTCACCCGATTTCTGAGACCGTACTCGTGTTTTTGGCGCTTCAACTAACTGGCGCTCAAACGCAACTCGCACCACAAGCGAATGTGTCTTGCCATGAAACAAACAACCAGCATCACGCCGGAATGTTTCGATCACGAGATCGCGAAATATTACAGTTTAACGGAAACTACAGAGCTGTGACGTTCACACCGGAACAAACACTGCGAGGCCTTTCGGTCAATGGTCGAGCACGAAACACGTGCATTTCGACTTGACAACCGTGAACGTGCGACCAGGGTCGACAAAAGCGAATCACAATTGAGACTCCGACTGAGTATGATACAAAACGCAAGAAAAAAAGAAACACAGTCTGGTCTTCCAACGTATTTATATTAGCTAGAAAAAGAAAAATGCGAAGAGTAAAATATATTCACTTGTATTCTGTGATTATCTTTGTCAGCGACGACAATGTTCCCGGCTTGATCGATGGCAACGCCAGCAGGCCGATCAAATTGACCCGGTTTGGAGCCCGGTGAGCCGAACGTGTGCCGAAAACTCCCGTCGGAGTTGAAGACCTGGATCCGGTTGTTGCTGCGATCGGCCACGATGAACCGGCCCTGAGATGAGAAGGTCGTTGAGCAACGATCGCACAACAGCACTTTTGTTTAGCGGGTATTGCACATAATGTTGCTCAGTAAGATGCAACTCTACAAAACTTTAGGTTCTGACTCCTTCTCCGCCTAGAAGCGCCATGACAGTATCGTTGAAGCAATTTTAGTGAGCGGAGGGGAGTTATGAAAAAAGTTTTAACAGGTAACGTTGTAGCAGGTAACTCAGTGGCAAAGCAATTTGCCGTGAGGTTTGATGACATGTTGGAAAGGTAGTCTTAATGAATTTTCACGTCACCCCCTGAGTCTTGCAATGGCACCGCAAGGCGCCGCGGCAACCCGATTGGGAACCACTGTTGTGGAGTCTTTCCACGATGGGTGAGAAATGAGCCCCTGTGGGGTGGTTGATCCGCCCCTTGCGGGAAAGATCGAGCAAACTTCCTGTGAGCGCTAGCCAATCAATGAAACCCGTTAAAAGTTTGAGGAAATTTAAAATGTACATTGCGAGAGTCTATGGCGGGCAAGTGCGTTGAATCCTATCCTGAATCGCGGGGCGCAAAATGTCTTTCCCCGAGGATTCCCGGCGGTCATAACATAAGCAAGAAGAAAACAAGACGTCCGAAAAAAATAGTCATCTAGATTGCAAGCGATACGACGCAATGCCTTCTGGACAGGCAGGTTGCCGAACCACAGTATATTTCGGGCATGGCACACAGATGAGATCTTATCGGATGCGACCGGGTGAACATGCAACCTTTCCGATATTTACCTGACTGTCGCAACAGATGCCCCAGGGTCGGCAAAGTTCGCCGGGCTTATCACCTTCTTTGCCGAAAATTAACAGCGCAGAACCGGAGGCGGCGCGCGCGACGTAGTTCATTCCGCTCTTGGCGTGGATCGCGAACGGACTGTCACGCACGGACAGGCCGCTGTGGCGCGCGCTGATCACGTGTCGGCCTTCCGTGGCGAAGTGAACTCGGAAAGTGTGACGTCCGTCGCCTGAATCGTGCGGGTTGATTCGGAAGGTGGAAGCGTCCGGCCGCTCCACGGTCACTTCAAACGCTTCGCGAACGTGCACGGTTCTGTTTCCCAAATGATCTCTGGAGGGGAAGGAACAAAAGCACGTCTTCGCCGGTGATGCAAACACGATCGAACAGCTCTCCATCTCTGACATGGAGTTGCGAATGAAAACAGCGCGTTTGGGGTGTGTCCGCTTCTCGACGGAAAATGGAACGGGTTATTACACCAATAAGTTGTCTTTTGAGGGCTTCAGCTCCAAAATAATATACCGAGCGCGGTTTACTTTCAAACAATAGAGAAAGGAAGGCAAATTCTTGTGGGGTTCGGCTCCGTGATTTGAAAAATCCACATCGGCAAACAAGGGCGTGCCTTCACTTTGCTCTATTGTGTAATAAACAGAATTAAAAGGGATGTATTAGTAATTTCCGGTCTTAAATTTTAAAACGTCAGAAACTACAATATTGAGTATTTTACCGAAATTTGACGAATTTCACACAAAATCAACTCCTCTCAATTTCCGATCCATGCCGTCCAAACAAGTTACAGAAAAGTGTCAGCAGCCTAGCTAATAAACCATAGCTACTGGTCAAAATTCAGGGATGCCTATGAAGGAAACCACCTGAATTAATACCTCCAACAAGGCCAATTAGCAGGGCTGCGGAACCTATTTACTACCTGGGACCGGCAGCAAATATAAGTAATTTTATCTGAAAATTCTACCTTCGTTTTCTTAAGGAGTATGCAGGAGAGATAACTATGAGAAGCGACAGAGACTTATTTTGACCAACTGTCTAACGATATGCTTATCACTGAGATTCGTTTTGAACTTGGGTAACGAATATTCTGATGTGGGCCTTAAATTTTCACGCAGGCCGCAGGTTTCCGACTACTTCTTACTTAGTGAAAGCAAACTACAACTTAAAAACTCGTAGCAGCCCACGAGAGACAAACGTTTACTAATACATGAACAACAGAGCACAATTTGAAAATAAAATGCAGAAATGGTGAAAGGTTAAGTACGATGAGAATGTGCTTTGCCTGATCGCTGTACGCTGGTATATTGCCCGCCACACTCTTTTCATAGGATGGATGTCCGCAAGTGTTTTTAGTCGGAACAAGACGAACGAGCTAGAGACCAGAGATGAACATTGGACTGGATCCAGACTACAACAAATTTTTTTGGATTTGGATTGGATCCGGACTAAATCGCTTCAAAATTTAGGATCAGGGCCGGATTTGGACTGAGTTAATGGCAACGATTCGCGGCATTTTTGTTGTTAAAAACCTGCATTTTGTTTTGGATTTGGACTTGACAGTTTAAAAAAAATTTTGACTATGGTTGGACTTGGACTGAGTTTTTAAAATTCAGGACTGGATCTGTATCGTAAAATATGACAGTCCACTCATCTCCACTAGAGACATCGGAATTGAAAGAAATACAGAAAAAGTTCACCAACTCTATCTGGGTCTCAGCGGAATATTTGTAACACAATGCAATGTTTTTAATTCGACATCGGCACAGATACGATTTTTCCTTTTTTCTGGGAGCAACTTATTTGCTAAAAGTTACGATTTAATACGTTCCGGAAAACCAAAGTTTATCCCGAGCTTTCAGTTCATGCCAGTTGACAAGGTCAGACCGCTTTGGCAAGACTTTACGAACACAAGCTTACCTTGCATGTATTGTGAAGGAAGCTTGGCTGCCGCACAGCACCGTGCTGGAGGGGTGCTCGTCCCAGCAGAGAAACGACAAAGGCCCACACACGGACGTCTTTACGTCGCCCAGGGTTGTAAGCGCTGTCAAAATATTACGCTCGGGCTGTGCAAACATCACGAGGTCGTCCTCGTTGAGCTGGAAATTTTCACAAAGGCGCGACGACACGATGACTGACTGCTTGATCTTTTCCTTTGCTGCGGAAGGCATGCGATGGTTTTGCAGTCGAACAAGCAATGCATCAACCAAAAATCACGAAGGGTTTTACCCCTTTTACTGCGTGAGCAAGTTATTTTATTTATTCAATCATTTTTCCTTAAATCAGTGGATGTAAAACGGAAAGAATTATAGTACACAAGACACCGACGAAATAAGCGAAAGTTTCACTTGTATTAAATTTTTAACCCAGCAATGACAACGTTAAACATGAACTTGGGTATTGCACATCCATGTAAACTGGTATAGTATGCGCATCCAGTGACAAAGATCCTTGAAAAGCAGATGCATTAAACTAAAGCAGCACTATAATGTTAAGCATATCAGAGCAAAACCTTTCAAAACACTGATATCAGTTCCGCTGTTCAACGTCTCTCGGACTTCTTCCATGGTGGTTTTCAAACCATTGGCGGACTGTTGCACCAGGTTTAGCTGTGAGCTTAAGATCTGACATTTCATCTGAGAAAAAATCAAACATGCATGTTTGACCCGGAACACGTCGGCAGCATTTTAGAAGACGTTTTACCCAGAAATAGTTTAAACGACCAACACACGCGCATGTGCAATGTTTTTTAAGGTGTTTTGAGAGACCGAAACGGTTCCTCGAAATTTTCCAACGGTCTCTCAAAATACATTAGAAACTCGCTTTACTGCCGTCATAAAAATATACTAAAACCTCACTTTACGACCACCTTGGTATTCAGATAAATAGTTGCAGCCTATCAAAATGTCGTTGTGGTCAGCAAGGTCAAACTAGTGTTTCCAATTCGGGGCAAACTCTAAAAACCCGGGTTTCGGGTAGCTGAGAAAGGAAACCCGGGAAAACCCTTTTTTTCGGGTTTTGAAATGAATGCGATTTTGAGCAATAAAACTCAATATCATTGCAATATTACTACTGTTGGTCCCTGCGCAATTTAGTAGCGAATTATTAATTAAGTCAAGCACAGTTTTTCAATCATGTTTGTAATACTGACGCATGAAAATCAAAGCACACTTTCATCATTCAGTCTGTTTCTGAGTTTTGTGGCGAATAGTCCCGTGGCTGATAAAGCCTCCTCTGGTTCCACTGATTTGAATGTAATTGAGGCGAGGAACAGTTTTTTCAAGGTTACTTGATCTCTTCTTTGCAGCCTCAAAAAGACTCATTTCCTTTTTCACAATTTGTGATCGGATCCCTTCCTGTGTCGGGATAGTTTTGTGGTCTTCACTGTCAAAGATTACATGGATTACGTGCTTTGATTTCAAATGGTTGATTAAACTTTCGGTGCTTGAACCACCTTCGTATGTGTAACGGAGCACAAATTGCACTTGGTGTTGCTTGAGCCTTTTTTTATAAGAAATGGCTCTAAGCCTCTTATTTTCTTTGATTACTAACGTTTTTAAACTGAATTTGTATAATTAAAAATCAACTTAAAGTCGCTTCTAAAGGAAAGCCAAATATTTTGTAGAAAGGTATTGCAAACTGAAAAGGAACGAATCGATTTTGCAAAGAATCACAGCTTGTGTATGAACTAACACATAACAGCTTATAAATGAACTAACCAGTAACTACGAAACTACGGCAAACCTTTGAAGAACTACCTCACGTGGTAGTTAATTAATTAGGATAGCGAAAAGACTAAAGTTCGCGTAGACACTTATTATGTGCAAAATGACGTCACGATCCGTCTAAACAGGTCAATTGAATGAAAATATAAACGGAGCAACAATGAACGTACGATGGTCAGCGAGCCAAACCCGCACCTCATGATAATAGTTGAAAGTTCAAACGTGCTAATTTTGCCGTTACATTCGCTATCCTGCAACTTCAGTGTTACTAATACTTTAAGCAACACCTATTCCAGGTTTTTTAAAATACCTGAGTTCGGTAGTTGAAAAATCCCGGGTTTCGGGTCGCAGAAAATAGCCAAAAAAACGGGTTTCGGGTTCGGGAAAATCCGGGTTGGAAACGCTAGGTCAAACCTTAAAAATGCCTGCGCATGGGCAACTCACGCGTATCTCTGAATCGTGCGAAATTTCCTTCTAGGTATAATCAGGGTTCCTACGCAATTTTGAATAAAATTTTTCAGACTTTTTACGGGAATTTTTTCAGACTTAACTTTTCCGAATGACATACCCAGGTCAAATACAAGAACTATAGTAGTTAACGCGATGAAAGTTAAATTATATCGATCTTGTCAAAAGTATCAGATAAAATATTTTCAGAATGCATGTCAAAAGATCAAGTCTGGAAAAACATTCCCTTTTTCCATACTAACAACGTAAGATTTTTTTTCAGACTTCCAGACTGGAAAATGACCAAACGTTTTCCCATACTTTTCCAGACTCCGTAGGAGCCATGTATAAACAAACTTCACAAAAGTTTAGCTTCTGGAAAAAAAGGCATTTTACACGTTGTCCAACCTTGCCAAGAGGACTGCGCTCTAAGCAGAACAAAGAAACCGTCGTCTTAAAACCATAGCCGTATTTTGTTTTGAAAGTTGTTATTACTTGCATGCTATCAAACACGAGATTTGGACATTCGCGTCACGGACAGTAAAACTACCACAAAAGTAGGCTTAAAGATAAAACGATTGATATTTCTGGTACTCCACACCCGGGGATATAAATTCTAGCCGACAGCCGTTGTGCATTTAAAATTATATTGGTGATCATGTGCATAAGCTTCCAGTATGGTCGTAGCCTTTGCACGAGTATAATACATTGAACATTCAGCAAAACAATCTTCCAAGCGATTCATCCTATGCAGGGTTTTTTAAGGCGTTTTAGGGACCCGATTCGGGTCCCTAGAATCAGAGAAACTTATCATCGGGTACCTAAAATCAGAGAAAATCGGGTCCCTAGAATCAGAGAAATCGGGTCCCTGCAGATCCAAACCGGGTTCCTAACATTTTCCTTAAAAAAAACTGTCCTATGTTTCCAAATAAACTGATACTGATATGAAAATCGCTCCAGATTTCCCAAGCATGTGGCACTCTTGGGGAAAGACACTGGATGATACCATTAGCAGACTCCATGAACATCTTCACAGCCACGTGACTTTGCACATCGTTGCCAGCACACAGGTCAACCAATCACAAAATGCAAGCTTACTCGCTTCACTTGCTCCACCATACTCATCAGCTCTTGCTCCCTCTGTTGCAGAGTTAAAACATGTTTGAGGAAAGTAGATTGGATTTCAGACACCACCACCTTCGTCCGACCAACAACTCTTGACGCCATCTGCTGGATTTCCACGACTTTCTTTTCAAGCTCTTGGTAATTATTTCTGTGAAAACAATTTCCTCTGTAACACGTTTCAACCCATCTGATACAACATGACCACACGATCCAGAAGCAAGTGTTTGTGATGAACAACGTGTTTCCAGGTTCACAACCACGCAAAATTAAGGTGTCAATCAGTAGGCATCAATTGCATTCAAACGGCACATTACTGCCGTAGTAAACTTTTTAAATCTGCACTCTTGCTCTTATTATACGAGCTAACATTCATCTCAGAATTTCTGGCTTGGAGAAGGACTTACTTGGCCTCAGTCAAGAGATGCAAAGACACTGCTCTACAGTTCTCCATCGCTTGCTGAAGGTGTTGAACATTATGGCCTGAATGTTCATACATTCTGCATTGACTGCAAATGGCCTGGTAAAAAAAATTAGAAAATTCCACAGCAGAACAGAACACCAGTTTTGAAACCTGATATAACACAGAATGTACTGTGAAATGGAAGAGCATCGTATGGTCGCTACCTTTTTCTACATGGCATAGCCACCAATGTCTCAAATCGCCCATACCAGGCTACAGGAACATAAATGATTGAGGGCAATATAGCATTTCTGTCTTCACAAAGCAACATGTCAGCATGTTCATTTGCAACCCTCTGCAGATTGTAGTGGTGGAATCACAAGTCTTGTTTCCCAAAAATGAACAATTTTTTGTCAAGCACAACCACAGTTACGTAGCAACCACAGTACGTATTGTTAACTATTTTCATTCTATGGGTTTGGAATGTACTGGGAAATTTCAGCTGCCAGGAATGGAAGCGTGCTTGTGAAATGCACATGGAGACATTTTGAGTCATTTACTTCTGGAATGTGGTACCACATGCAAATTAGGCCAAAATTTAGCCAAATTTTCAAAAATACTCAAAAAAAGCTGAAACATAATATTTGCGGCCCAACTACTTCTGAAGACAGGAAGTCTTATTGTTTATATTTTTTATAAAATTGGAAAAGTTAGGTTTTGGGATTTTTTGTGGATGACATGATAATGGGGGTAGGTTTACGCATTTTTTGCCGAGGTCATCGCACTCTGGGTGCAAACCCAATGAGCCAATTTTTTGACACAGGGTTTTATTAGAAACTAGGCTATAATTCAATCATTAGAGCCCTTGATCGGTTTTCTAGCATTTCTGGATCCAAAATTCTGGCTCAAAAACACAAATTTAGGAAAAAACTCAAATCTCGCAAAAGGTAACCTTGGCCATTTTGGCTGAACGCCGTAACTTGCCAACCAATTGAGCTAAAGAGCTGTTCAAACACTCAAAAGATGCAGAAAAGTCAAAAAATTGCCAAGTTTTTGATTTTTTTTTCTTGATGACATCATAATGGAAGTAGGTCTATGCATATTTTGATAACGTTATCAGGTCTTGGGTGCCAATGCCAAGAGCCGATTTTCTCGCTCAACATTTTATCAGAAACCAGGCTATAATATGAATCCTTAGAGGGTTCGATCGGCTTTCTAGCGTTTCTGGTTCAAAAGTTATGGCCAAAAATAGGGAAAACCCCATAAATACCTTAGGCCAGACGTGAGCAAACTACGGTATGCAAGCCGCATGCAGCCCATGAGCGCATTTTGTGCGGCCCGCAGGGCAGTCACACGTACATAGATAAGTAATTTGATCGATTAGATTAGCATTATCAAGTTTTTTTCCACACGTTTCATTCGAAGCTGCATTTTTACTCAACCGGAAGTGACTATTGTTGCCTTCATTTTGTGGCAGCTCATGTGAAACTTTTTTTAAGTTTTCAAAGCGATTATAGATGTATTATATGTAATACGAGCATGTGGCCCTCGGTAACAATAAAATCTTCAATGTGGCCCACCATAGAAAATGTTTGCACACCCCTGCATTAGGCAATAATTAATTAAATAAATAATGAAGATATTTCGAGACTACAATCTCCTCAATGAGAGCTTTCAGATAATGTATTGCTCATGCCAATAGCAGGTGTGCTCATCAAGTTATTAGCATTCAAATTTTATGTCACGTATGAGTGATTTTGATGACTACCCATTTTCTATACCCCAGAATTTGGGTAAGCACATGGATTTTTTGAAATTTTTCTTCACAAGTGAATAAGATACTTGAGACCTCTTTTCAAGTTTTTAGAACAATTAGATGATTACAGTAAGAATAATTTAGTTTTAAAGTTAGTTGATGATTTTCTCGCTAGTCATTACGCTTCACTGACCAGAAAAAGTAGTCATGTTGTATGGTCTATAACTTTGCGAAGCCTTACCCAATTTTTAAAAAATTTAGTTTGTTGAAATCAACATGACAAGTTCTATCTGGTTATTAAATTTGAGGAAAATCTAAGATGGTGTTTTTTTAAGGTTGGTGGGTTTTTAAGGCTGGCTGGGACAGTTGACATGGAATGGCCCTTCTAATTAAATAATTATCCATTTTTTTGACCGTTAACTTTTGAATCACAAACGCTAGATGGCCAACCAAAGGCTGTAAAGATTCATATTACAGCCTAGTTTCCGCTAAAAACTTGAATAACAAAATTGGCTCCTTGGCATTGGCGCCCAGGATCTGGTAAACTGGGTTAAAACCTCTCCCTATTATGACATCACCCACAAAAAAACCTGAAATCCAAACTTTCTCATTTTTTAATAATGCAACCATAACAAATCTTCCAGACCAACAACAGACAAAAGATACTGCCAAAACTTCAAAGCTTATTGTTAAAAACACATTGTTAAAAAGCTTTAGTCTAGATCAGTGATTTTCAACCGGTGTTCCGCGGAAAACTAGTGTTCCGTGAAAGATCGTCAGGTGTTCCGCAGGAAATTTGATAAGTTTGACTAGTGTTCCATCGAACACCGGTCGAAAATCACTAGTTTAA
>Ga0210059_1001170_pt1 | contig 38453 bp, 19 predicted proteins | sample Ectturendosymbi2_FD_188042 | JGI IMG/M metagenome (GOLD analysis project Ga0210059, IMG submission 188042) | Ecteinascidia turbinata endosymbiont from Florida, USA - Sample 2 (SPAdes) (version 2) | ecosystem: Host-associated > Tunicates > Ascidians > Unclassified | place: Key West, Florida... | reverse complement strand
GTTTTTATATGCATCGGAAACATGGACTCTGAACAAGGACCTGGAAAACAGAATAAACGCCTTCGAACTATGGATCTATAGGAGAATGCTTAAAATATCCTATGTGGATAGAATTACCAACGAACAAGTCCTACGTATGGTCGATGAAAAAGAAAAATTACTCCTGGACATTCAAACCAGGAAACTAAAATATTTTGGACATTTAATTAGAGCTAAAGGAAAGCAGAGAGAGTTGTTGGAAGGACACATTGAAGGGAAGAGAGGGAGAGGAAGAAAGAGAAGGGATTGGGTGAAGGATATTGAACTGTGTACTCAAGATAGTTACGTAAGCTGTGTTAAGAAAGCTAACGACAGGACCCTATGGAGAGCTATGGTCGTCAACCTTCGTCAGTCGAAGACGACACGCTGAATGAAAATGGCCATGAAAAAACGCATTTGGACATTTGTTTGGCCATTTTTTCGGTTTGGCACTGTAAAATTAAGTTTTCATTTTTGAATATTTTGTTTTTTTGTATTTTTTGGACGGTCTTCATGTCACTCATTGTTACATCAACCTTTTATTGCTTTGAAGTGTAGTAATGATTTAGCCCTTGTAGTCATTAGATTTTGTCCAGATGTATCAGTCAGTGAAAATCTTTTGGTTATACCATTGGTATCTATTCCGCTCGTACTGTGTCTGAAGACCGCTGCACTCGGTTGTGTGACTGATAATGTTGTAGTAGAAGTATTTTGCATTTTCTGGTTAGATTTTACTTTTAGAAGTTTCTCATCACTTTTACAGTAACACTCTGCAGTAACTTCAATCTTGTAATGTTCAAGGTGTGTAGTAATTATTTAGCCCATGCAATCTTGTAAATTTTGTGCAAGTGTTTCAGTCTGACCTGTCACGAGTCAATGTTTGTTCTCAAGTGTTCCTGCCCTTCCGTTCATATGTGAACTTGATGATGGTTTTGACTTTGAGCATGTGTTTGACTCATTATGATCATCAACTTAATGCAGTTCATGACTTCAACCTTTTGTTGAAACACAACGGCATAATAATCGATCTTTTGTACATATATTTGGAGCACAAGATCAAGAGAATTCTAGCCTTCTGGTTGAATTGGAAAGTTAATTTCAATTGTTTAACTCAGAAATGGGTCATAATGGAAGCATGTATCTACAATTGTGTTTAATATATGGCTCTAAGTTTTATTAAGATAAATAAAGACAAGTGCTAATAGGTAATTTCAAGTTTACGGCAGAAATTGCTGTTTTTGGGTAAAACTTGCTTCTTTGGCAAAACCACATTTTTGGCAAAAAATATACTACCTTCCGAACAATTCTAGACACCTATGAATATGGAAATTACCATAGTTAAAACATTTTGTGATTTTGGCCATAACTTTTTCAAAAAACAGACATTTTGGCCATAAGCTACGAAAAAATCTGGCAACCCTGCGACTTTGCCCTGGTGGGCCTCGCGTTCATTTATCCGGCTCTGCCTACATGCCTAGTTGTATATGTCCAGAAGTAAGATTTCCACTTGATCAAAGTATTTTGTGTAGTGATTGTTGTAAAAAAATGTAGGCTACTATGTCTAGCCCAGGCCGTCTTCTCTTATTTTGTACTGTATAGCAGCAAGACACTTTTGGTGCTTACGACCAAAGTTACACATTTGCGCAGCCGGCTGTTCAGACAGCCAGATGGAGTTAATAATTGTGTAATTAGAAGAGTCTATTCAGCAATAAGTGCTAAGTTGTCTCAAAACAGAGTAGTGCAGTCAGTGGATTATGGATGTCAACCGTTGCGTCCACTTAAGCCTTAGTCTGTATTTGTTAACATTCATAGGCGATTTGAGATACAATATATTTAATATAAACATGTGCCATGCAACAGGAGAATAACAGTCCAGACAGCGGCGATTCTAAGGGGGGGCCTGGGTGGGCCATGGCCCCTCCAGATTTTTACTCGGCCCCCCCGTTCGGACCACCCAGTTTTTTCTTAATTCCCCGTTTAAGTTCGTTTGGTTGACATATGCAGAGTTGCCAAATGCATTTTGTAAAAATATTGGCCATTTTGTCAACAGCGCCAGATCTAAGCTGTGTCGCAATTCGTAAGCGACACAGGGAAAACAGAGAGACAGTCAGTGTTGTTAAGCCACAATCAATAGTTTGCCGGTAGTTTGGCTGATTCTGATTCGTTACATTTATTTCGGTGTGTGTGTGATGTGACAATCGCAACCAAGTATTCCGTCACCAGCAGCAAATAAACTTCGCTGAAGAAAGTGTCCTGACATAATTCACTACAAGAGTCATTACAATTTGAGAAATTCTGCGTTAGTTCTTTTAGAAGTTACGGCAAAAAAGTATTGCACATAGTTTAAAAAGTTTGGGCCCCTCTCATAAAACTTTTCGTCCCCCCCATAGGCGGATCCAGGGGGGGGCTAAGGGGGCTGAAGCCCCCCTAAATTTTTCATATACGTTTTTTGATCGATGGTTCCTGACACAGAAACGTCCATTGGGGTGATTTTTTTTGCATAGCCTTGAAATAAACCATTTCTTAAACAGGATAGGGACGAAAAATTAAATGCAAAGCTTATTATGCTGAATTTGGGCAGTCCGAATGTGTTTATTTCACTATAAATGAAACTTCTAACAAACAAGATTTATATGAAAAAATATGGTCGCAATGTTATATAAATAGGTGAGTGTTTACATAAAGTATTTGTAACATTACATATACGTTATATCAGTTTTTTTTTAAGGAAAATGTTAGTTACCCAGTATGGACATGTAGGGACCCGATTTCTCTGATTCTAGAGACCCGATTTCTCTGATTCTAAGGACGCGATTTTCTCTGATTCTAGAGACCCGATGATAATTTTCGCTGATTCTAGGGACCCGATTTTCAATTCTAGGGACCTGAATCTGGTCCCTAAAACACCTTAAAAAAAACGGTTATATATACCCCGCGTACATGCGTTTAGCCAGGAGGGCCAGTGGGCCAGGGAACCTCCAAATTTTTAGAATATCTAGTCATTTTGTGCCTAAGATTAAACTCTTGTTTCATTTGGGTCAGATTGGGCTTCTTGTGTACAAAAGATGGATAAGCAGCAGACTCAGAACCGTCGCTAGAAAGTTTCAATAAGGGGTTCTGCATTTTTACGGGGTGGCTTGACATTCTAATAATTGACAAACTCCACTGATTTATAGTGTTTCATGTTTCAATTTGTGGGGCTTGGAGCTTTTTGGGGAGGGGCTAAGCTCAACAACGGCCCCTCGTGGCGACTGGACGGAGAAGACTGTGGACAAAATTTAAATAAGCTGCAGATCGTACTATTTTTCCTACAAGCTTTTATGAATGAGTTCAGCTCATGTTATTACTGTAGTAAGCGAAGGCTTTAAAATTACGCTACAACAAACTTACAATACAGTTAACTACAGGCTAGGTTAGAGCGGTCAATGACAGCGTAAATTCCAAAACAGCAAACCTAACCGTAAAACGTAGCCTACATGTCAGGTAGGCTTAAAATGAAGCACGCTAGATTAGCTGCAGGCTATGCTAAAGATGACTGCTGGTTAGCATCAGACTTGTCAGCAGGGGTGTAGTGGGGTGGGAACGGCGTTCCCATACTTTTTTGCACTCGTAACGTTGAAGATTTAGATTTTTCATTTCAATTCCTACGTGTAGCGCCTGGAGCAGCATAAATGAATAAACGACAAGCTATCTGGTGCATAGCACCGTAGCACTAAAGTGAAACAGGAAGACCCAGTGTGGAAATTCTTGTAGGCGAATCAGTCTTCCTTAATGTTTGGTATGGGAACGGCGTTCCCACCAGGCCCCATAACCAGGGGAGGCGAAGCCTCCCCATACAAAAATTTCGCCCCCCCCCTTGGAGAAATATGTAGCACATAGTTTAAAATTATTGGGCATAGTTTAAAAAATTTGTTCCCCTCTCAGAGAACTCTCCCCCACTGGTGTCCCAAGCTGGTTGCGAGCCTGGTTCCCACACCTCTAATTTTAGCAATACACCCCTGCCTGCCAACAACAATTTTTGGACAAAAGTTCAGCTCAGCACAAAATAAGATGCTTTTCCAGCGACCAGTATTCTGCTGTCTCTAATAATTTTTTTCAACCTACTGCACAGCATTTCTAAAATTCGTTACCGCGATATAGTCGCGTTTCGTACAAAAAATTTAATGGATGAGAATTTTGTCATTGACTTAGACCTACTGCAAACTTCACGTTTCCCGCTGTGACGTGGAAAAATATTGTCTAATCATTTTCAACGCCCTTGTGATGCAGTAAACAACTTCCTGGCAAAGTGCATAATTGCTTTCGAGTTTTTGGTATGTTTGTCTCTACGCATACCCCAAACGTTTTATGGGGGGGAGGGAAAGTTGTGCTTGTTTTCGAAATAATATACCATTTTTTCGACCTTCAAGTTATTTTCAAATGATTTCGATAATCAACAGCATTTTGTTTCGTCTTTTTTGTGATTGATAGTTTGCCACTGATGGGCAGGTAATTTTGTAAACAAATTTTGCCATTCTAGCCAGACAATCGTGATGTGTAGGGGCGTAACGAGGTTAGATGGCGCCTGGGACAAGAAAAAAGTTTGGCGCCCCCATATTCTAACTTGAGGTCTTTGGGAGGCAAATGTACTGTTTTAAAAAGTGCTTATGGCATTGTTGTGGGTTTTGGCCCCCGCAGTGATTCGGCGTCCGGGGAATATACCCCTTGCCCCACTCGTTACGTCTCTGGTGTTATGCAATAAAAATCGAAAAATGTTCCGAAAATAAACAAATTTTCATATCCAAACGTCATGAACTTCTATTCCATAAGCATCTGCAATTTTCGAACACAATACGGCATGGATTTTGCAAAGACTGCCAACAAAGGTTGTTAGCAGCAATTCAGGTTTCTTCGTGTAGTTTTGCGTCACTTCTATGCCTGCCCCACGCGTTTTTTTGGCGTGGACCTGTGTTTGTTTTGCGAATAATAAAACTTTTCCGACATTCAACAAGTTACTTTTTTAAGGTTAGATTAGTTTGAGCACAATTTCGGAATTGTTTTGAAGGCCGCTTCTGCTCCGGAAACGTCCCAGTAGGGGTAATGGTGAGAATGCAATTTAGCCAAAATGTGTATGGTTATTAACCGTGTATGAGCAGTTGCGTCTTCACTGATATGCAGTCATACACAGCCGGATGAACTCGTCTTTGAGCCCCCCCCCTAAAAAAAATCCTGGATCCGCCTATGCCCTTGGTGTCCCAAGCTGGTTACCGGCCTGGGTAATCACGGCATGTGATCTCTATTGCTGCTTGCTTCCACAGTGTGAAGTTTTGCGCACTTGCCACGCGGGCTTTCCGATTGCAACACTATCAGGTACAGGCCGATGCACATCTATCTGTGGCGCTGCTATGCTACTTAGGTGCAACTGGTACCGAAACCTAACTGCTGTTAACTGCATACTGCATTGAATAGTCCTCACCCTATCCACGCTGCACACTCGTAATAGTAGTTGCATAACATTGTGATGGTTACACCACAATCACAAAATGTCCATAAGCTACCACAAAAACGGATTAGTCAGCAGTCACCAAACGGTTAGAAGATGGTTTATTTTTATGTGCTTTGTAGTAAGAATGTTTTGATGAAACTAGTTGGCTATCAACAGCCTACTTGTCTCTGTGTCAAGATGGAATTCGTGGTTGGAACCATTTCGCTTTCATGTGAATTGTTTTCACTTTCTAAAACTGCTTTCGTTCATGTGAGACTGGCACAATTGTGTGCAAAAAATGGTGTTTCGATTTACATGTGCAGTGCTGTGGAAGTTGCATGGTTAGCATATAATTTTCGGCATAGCAGTAGGTCTACACGTGTGTGACTGCATCTACAGTGGCGTTTACGTGTCTATAGTGAATAAAGCTGTATGCCCACGGCATGCGTCCTGTGCGTTTTTTGAGCGCATGCGTGTGATTTCGTGACGTCACGTCCTTTTCTGATGCGTCTAGTATGGTCTGCGTTCGAGTAGAACCTGTGCCTATATTGACGCATCAGACTCACTGCTCTGGCTCACTTCTACTCGAACGCAGACCATACCAGACGCATCAGAAAAGGACGTGACGTCATGAATGCAGACGCATGCGCCAAAAAAACGCACAGGACGCATGCCGTGTGCATGCAGCTTTATAACGCTAGTTCATATTTAATGATATTCACAAGCCTATGTTGGGTTTGATAGGGTTAATTATAGCAAATTAATCTTCAAAACAATGAAAAATCACCATGAAAGATAGACATTTATGTTGGCTCCCCTACTTTTTCCGTTGGCCCCGCAGTGGCCCCCTCACTTTTTTCATTTTAGAATTGCCACTGAGTCCAGACATCTGCAAGGTTTATGCATGCGTATTTCGGCTGGTAAAAAGCCCGATGTGCACGCTTTATAAGTATTTTTCACTTAAGCTCTTGGTAAAGTTTATCAATATACGCTAATGAAAGAAAGCGTTCATCGCGGCGCACATGCTTTGACCGGCCTCATGTTTGCTCCTTCAGTAATAATGTTTTGATAAGTGAACGATAGGATAGATTCTGATTTCCTGCAAATTTTGTTTACATTTGCATTTATTTACGACATCTCTAAATAATTGCCGTCAATTAAATAACAATGATTTGCGACCCAATTCCTTTTGAGCTGGTTCAAAAAAATTTACCGGTAGGTGGACACTACGAGCCTATTATGGGTATTTGCGGAAAAATATTTATGACTAATTTGCACAATCTGCAAATGCTGTTCATGTTGCGAATTAAAAATAAATTTTCAGAATGTCTAACCCCCCTGCGCAAAGATGAAGGCCCCCATGGAAGACTTTCTGGCGACTGTTCTGCCCAAGCCCGTAGACACGGTGGGGTATTCGGGGGAAGTTACCCCAAATCTTTTTTGTGCCCTCCATATTTTGTTGTGCTCTGAAAAATTTGTTTCAAACATGTGATGAAAATTAAAATATTCCCCCCCTAAAATTTATTTTGCGCCCCCAAACCTTAAAATCTGGCTACGGGCCTGGTTCTGCCAAAATTGTATCTGCAATTAGAATATTTTGTTTTGAAGTCCATTTGACCTCGAGATGTAGCATAACATACCTTTTTTTATAAATCACCATTAGGGGGGCCCTTGTAAGCATTTTGGGGGGGCAGACTTGGGCTGATACGGCACTGCGCGTCAGCACTACTTTCGATAGAAAGTGTAAGTCTGCGTGGGCATAACGTCGGGCCTCCGATTGCTTCCAATCGGGCCAATAGGCCAAAGGCCGGCCCTGATCAAAGACTAATTAAGATAGTTCATCAAAGAGAACAGTTGTTCGCAGACATAAGTACTAGCGCACAATGACATGGTCTTCGATGCCAATCATTTTATTTGGGGATAGGTTGTTCCAATGTATCGATAAAACGTTTTGATGTTAACTTTTTCAAATTTAGATTTAAGAACACTGTTGCACAGTAACTCATTTTGCTCCATTTGATATTTTCTGGCACCTCTTCAGCACTGACAGAAAAAGAAATACCAAAAATTGCAAAATCACGTTACAGATATTTGAAATCAGTAAATCTTTCTTCGAATGCGTTGGAAATTCTTCGAATCATCATGGAATCTGTACAACCTCCTGTTTTTGAACTGAAGAAGTTTGTTAACCTTGGATTAGCCTATTAAGTCGTAATGTCGCGTTATGACTACAAACAAAAATGTAACTCTGCTATGACATAATAATAAACAATAAAACATAATTCCGTCAGACCTAATGCAAGCACAAAACTGACATGACGCGGGCCACAAAACGGGGCACGGATTAGGCCCACGAGCCGCCCGAAGTTTGACATGTCTTAGGGTCTAAGACACCGACTTCCGAAGTTGACCTTCTATAAAACTTTTGCGCACATAAGAAATTGATCTTACTGTCGTCCAATTCTTGAGAGACTGATTGACATGTGCAGCTGATAAACGTAAACGATAGAGCCTTTCAACGCGTTTGAAAAATGTTTGAATTTTTGATAATCTGTACAATGTTTTGGCTACGTTCGACTTATTCCGTAAAATCTTCATAGCTACTACAAACTTACTTTGTTTAAATTGTTTGGTGAGACTTTCCTGAATCAACTGATTTCATTCAGATATACAATGGAATTCAACTGTAGATATAATTGTAACCAAAGTATTATAAAATTTACTGACCACGCTCAGCTTCAAATAGAGGTAGCTTAGCACTACACGTAATTAAACTTGTACAAATCACGCGCTTCTAGAAAACACAATAATTTGCCTGCGAAATTTGAAGTCCTGATGGGAAAAATTCAATTTAGTTTCATTTTAGTCACATGCACTTTCCCGAGAAGACAGATTACAAGCTATCCGCAAGTAATGGTAGTTTCAATGCCCTCAGCACTTTCAAAAGAAAAAGCATCTGCTACTCACGTTAGATTTTGCTGCTGACTCTTCTCGTTGTAGATGAATAGTTTAAAATATACGGAGTGATAGGATGATAACTGACATCAGATGAAAGTTGAAGCACTTTGAGACTGTGCACAGCAGGTCGGACTGCGATGAGTTGAGAAGACCGATTTTTTACTAGCCGGCACGGTAATGGAAAATCATAGATGAAATCATTAATGCTCCACATTAATTGTGATTGAACTGTCACAATAAATGTCATCACAAATAAATATCTGGAATGAATGCTAATGTTACTAAACAGTGACTATGGTGTTTTAAGAAGACCGAGGCCGAATCGATTCTTAACCAAAGTTTGAGATTCAAGACTTATAAAATGTATATCACCGCCAATATTCACGCATTAAGTTTTAAAACTCTACAAAAACAAAAATCCACGATATTACTTTTAAGGCTACGGGCTACGGCTGACCCTGCAATTAAGCATAAGTTATATTTGTAACACGACTGGGCTATCAGAGAGGAATTTTGCGATGGTCTTGAAATAAAACTCCCACGACCATTAGCTGGGATACAGCAAAGCTGGTGCGCCAGAAACAGCTGCGTAAAGCGTTAGGCCTACTCATTGTTTTTACTTGCGGTTAGTGATTACAAGCGGTTAGATACGAGTTTGTATTTCACAATCGTCAAATTCCACACGGAGCCTCAGGTAAAGGTCAGCCATAATACGACTTCCTAACACTTACACTTTAAACAACACATTTGATTAATCATGGACAATTGGTAAAACACACTGTCTTGATCAGGTTCGACTATAATTTAAAGTATAAAGTAGGTTCCTAATTTAAAGTATAAAGTTTCTCCATCAGTTTCGTTGATTTGTACTGAAGTATCTCTTTTGCTTTCACATTTTAACCTGAAAATATTTGAATATTTGGTGCAACTTTTTGTAATTGGGAAGGGGCATTGACCCCGTTGGCCTCCCCTGGCTACGCGCCTACTGTTTGGCTGTAGAAAAGAATCAGGTAGGCCGCTTCAGATAATAAGTGTTTTGATTTAGTCCCAATCGACTCTTTAACATCTGAAGTCAGTCAGTGCCTTTATTATGTAATAATTCGTATTATGATATTGGCTGTTAACTCAGAAATCGGTATTATTGCACAGGTCATGGCCTAAATGAGCTAAGTTAGCCCCACAATCTTTAAAACCTGTTAGGCTACCAGAACTATCATTTGCTGTTTGAAAAAGTCTGGTTACAATTCATGTACACGAGAGTACACACTCTTCATGTCTTCTTCACAAGAAAAGAAGTGTCACCAACATAACGGCAAAGAAAGAGAAGCTTCACGTAATTCAGGTTTGCGAGTATAACGATAGGCCTACAACCAGTGTTGCCACTTCTGATGTTTTAACACCATTGTATATTTGAATGAAATCAAATTTTGAGAGAAATTTCTGATGTCTGATGTTTTGGCATCTAATCTGAAATTGACTGAGCTGTTGTTTTTTTCCCCAACATTTCTATGCTTTTAGGATAAAAAAGAGTTAGATTGATGATTTTTTAGTTTCTTTCATGAATTTCTCACTCTCTTGTCTGTGTTTGGTAATTGTTCCAAACTCAGAAACTGAAGAAGCTCTCTTCATAGCATCGGGAATAGGAATATCATACACATGTTATGCAATGCACAAATAACCGGTTTTTCCATTTAATGACGATACTTCTCTCTGTTTTGGATTTAACGTGGGTTATCGCACTTTGATTGTTAGGTATTGGTGATGCAGCATTTACTAGCTTGTAATAAACTGCAATGTAAAAATCTGATGTTGAAAAAGGCAACAATCTGATGTTAACGTGACTGACCCCAGTGGCAACACTGCATACAGCAGTTTTGAATTGAACGAAAATGAGTCCCTCTGGGTCTAAAACTGTCAAATCGATATCACATTCTTCATATGAACGGACTGTTCTCTATTAGATGTACCTTTTTTCTAATGTTTATTAAAGTAGAGAAGTACTTAATTTTACTTGCAAAATGCTTTCAATGTATATAGCCTACCCTGTTATCAGTGGCAAGATAATATTGTTAGGACAGTAGTTGGGCCTGGGAACTTGCGTGTCCTCGGAAAACCCTGCGATTTTCAGTCAGTATTGTGTTTATTTAAACCGCTGCAATTTTTGTGCCAAGTTCAAATTTATTTTGTTCATGCTATTAAGTAGGCAATAAAAATAAAATTGTGACTTTGACAATAAGCCTACACTAAATGGTCAAACTCAAAGTGCTATAAAAGACATTTGAAAGGGCTTGCTGCACGGTAAACCGCAAACAAATGTTAAATATGTCAACCTTTTAAACCACAATTAGGTACCATTTAAGCCGCTCTGAAATGCACTGCATTACATTTCCTACTTGTTTGTTTGTTTGTTTTTCAAAAAATAAACGAGCACACTATTCACGCGACAGCTTACCACAAAGTTAAAACACACCCAAATGTGTGGACAACTGCAAATTACAACCTTGTGGAAATTTCGAGCGAGCAAGCTTCTTTGAAAATACTGTAGTTTGATTTGGTAAGATTTTATCGTTTTGTTTATGAATCCATGATTTCTACATTTTTGTATCAATTAAACCTCAGAGGACTCTGATTCTTCTATACAAGTCGAAAGTAACAGCTTTCCTAAGGAACCCTTTAGTTTATTAGGTGGCGTTCACTTTATTGTAAATGCAGATTGAAAGAATTACTCATCGTTCGTAAGCACTCAACAAGAAGCGGCGCGTTAACTGAACAAGGAAGTCAAAGTACACTGTTTGGGCTTAATCCATGCTTACGAAGAAGCTTAAGGAACGAAAGCAAGAGCAAGGTGGTGCAGGAAACTCCACTAGTAGCAAAGCTAAGGCAAGTTTCAGTCCTACATCTTGTTGGATAAAATAAGTGTGGGCCTTGTAAATTTGAGTGGATGTGAATGTCAGCGGAAGATTATTTTACGTCAGTAGTTTATTTCTCTCTTTTTCTTTTCTTGGCAGTAACCCCCATTCTAGGATTGTTTTGCTGTTGGGCATAGCATGATTATTTTGTGCGAGCGCCCATAACAGCATTTCAAATAGGTCGTTTTTATTTTTGCCAAGAAAATTTATACATGTGTAGCAGGATCAAGTACATCAAGCACGAACATCGATTGAAAGAAATGAATCGCAAATCGTGATTCGTAACTCTGGGGAATTCTTGCAGTGAATTATTAACGCAGTGGAAATAAGTTTTGAAATACGGCAGTGGAAATAAGTTGATAAGCTACAGCTTATAAATAGATACCGTCGCAAAATAAACACAAAGCATTGCTGCTGATGATCAGATCGTTCATGTCTAGTTTTCATGCAGGTTTCCTACAGCAAAATTGTCGCCCATCTAGCAACAAACTCGCCCCATCTAGTATTGTGCAACCCTAAGCCCAGGACCCAACCTGTAGTTTTCCTGCAGTATACTGTTTGAACCTGATTTGTATCACCTTTGCCGGAATGTTTTATCCAAAATGTAACCAAAAGCAGCTTGTTACAGATCTTTATAATTTCTGGCAAACTTGAGCACACTGAGTTGCAGATTGATTAGCAGATAAGCTTTTAACTGGCTGAACAATTATAAAATTCTCAACTTTTGGCCACGATTGCTGACCTTGTGTTTTTGCCAAATATGATAAAGTGAGCTCTGAAAGTTAGCTAGTCGGAAAAATTTGTCATCGGCGAAACCTTAACCACAATTTTGACTTGAGACAAAAAAATATTTACATAGAAAGCATATTTTAAAAACATTCACCAGAAAAGCTACAAATTATTGAAAACGATTTTTCTTGCTTTCAGTGCTTCATTTTTATATCCTATTTCCGCTGGGGAGTTACACGGGGGCAGTAGCCCTAGGAGAACCCGAAATATCTCGCGGTTTTTAGCAATATCTGATAGTTTTTGCTTGCTTACAGAATCAAAATGACGAAAGCGGGTCATCCTCAGTCGAACAAAAAAATCCTGGAGGAATGCCTAAGCCATCTCCTCCAAATACCAGAAAAGATGTGTTGTGCAGGTTAGCGTAACACTGGATGTACAGTTAGTATCTGTACGAGATTGCTACTTTTTCTTCAGTCAAACAGCGCAATTGTGGTAGAGTAAACGCGTTAGCAAGCTTGTTGGCTTTGCTTTATCGAGAAATTTGCAGCAGTTTCGAAATATATAGTCTCAAAAATTAGTCATTCAGTCAGTTTCCGTAAGCGTTGTAAGGGGAGTGCAAAGGGGACCTTTCCCCGTAGATTTTGAAATTTGATATATTCCTATTCATTTTCTTGTAGAAAAGTATTATTTTGTTAGTTTTGAGTTGGCGAAATGAAATTTCACCATGGTTGGGCCCCCTGGAAAAATGGTTTCGGTCACCATTTGAAAAAATCCACTGTTGGCGCCACTGGAAAAAATCCTTCCGATGCCAATGTCGATTTCAACTCGTGTTTCTTGGAAGGGTTAGGGGGCAGTAGCCCTAGGTCTTCTCGATTCACAAAGCAATTTCTGTTGGCTGCACACCACGGTGGGCCCAGGCCAGGTAAGAAATGTGATCATGCTGTGCGGTACTGAAGCGGCCGCTGGGTTATTTTTTTCAAAGAAAAACTCGCTCATGGGTAGTTGGTTGCCACATCAAATGATAAAAGACAAAATGTACATGATAAAGCAGAGCGTTTGCTCCAAATACCGACTAGTTCGCCTGCAATCGAGAAATTTACTAGCATGGTTTTTATTCCAGCTTTGAAATTCGGTCAGTTCAAAGCAATGCTGAGAATTCTGGCATACTGCTGTCATACTGTCTAACACTTGGGTATGATATGAGGTGTAATCGACAGCAGATTTCCAAAAGTATTTTTAAACTCACGCCATTATTGTTTTGAAAACATCAAAAAAACTTTTTCGTGAAGTATGATACAGCAGATATCCAGCGCTTCGGACACTTTAAAATCGACACACCGTTTCATACCAAACATACTTCGTTGAATCCATGCTCCAGTTAAGTTGAAGCAAGTTTTCGACGCATTAGCTTAGCATGCAGTTGCAGCATTCGTGATCATCCTATGTACGACAATCATCATTGCTTGCATTTAGTGAAGAGAACAGTTCCCTCTTTAAGGATTTGGAAAAGCATGTGGGTGGTATGAAAGCCAATTTGTCGACCTTTGATGACCTCATGGAAGGATTATATATGAATGACTTGACGGAACTGGAAAAGGTGAGAAACTCTCTGCTACCATTTCAACGATTTACCGTTATTGTGGAGTAGTGCGATCTAATACCGCAAATTAAGCTTCCTGTTTGAAGCCAATCTTTAAAAGCAGTTTTATTCGCAACCATGGTTGTTTGCAAAAACTAGTCTGTTTCTGTTTGGGACAAGTAAACTTTCTTGTAACAGCAAATGTGTCTCTTTGAAAGCTTTCACTCTTAAGTATTTGTTTTGCGTATAAGCAGCAAGACTCTCTTTTTATGTTTGATTCATGATGCGTTCCGCTTTGTTTTTCAGGTTCGCATTTTGTTTCTTTGGATCACTGCGCAGAATCTCGAGACTATCAAATTCTCAAAACACATCTCTGTCGATTCTCCACTCGGTTTTCTCAAAGCAATATATGACAAAGAGGAATCTTACGCTGCGCTATTTTTACGTTTGTGCAGGTTTTTCAAGTGTTTGTTTCTTAAAAGTTAACTGTTTGTTTTTTAAGATGCGCAAATACGACAAGACAATTCGTCAATCTCAAATTTAGGTTCTTTGCCCAATTTTTACTTTCCAGATTTTCAAGGTAAGAAAATTCGCAACATTTCACGAAAAAAATTCTGAGGATCGTCATAAATCTTTGACTCTCGCATTTTTTCATTAAGTTTTGTTTTATTGACATTAAAAGAAGTTCGCTACTTTGATTTTTAATTTTTCATCAATTCGCAAATTAAGAACCCGAACGCTCCAGACCTGCTGATGAACACAATGAGAAACACTCTTGAGGACCGCGAGAGCTTAAAATTTTTGACTTTTGAGGCAATTTTCGAACATAAATCTCCGGCCGATCGCGGGAGGAAGTCAATGAAAAACAAGTAAATTGGGATTTGAAAATTTAGTAGGCGTCACAATGACGTCACATAGACGACGTGGTGACGTCGCATTGTCACGCAAAATTTCTAATGCAAAGGCACCTGTTGCTTGTTTATCAAAAAGTGCACGAAATTCTGCTTCTTATGATGTCTTCATTGACTCTATCTAGCGCGATCGGTCGGCGAGTAATGGTCGAAATTGCCTGGAGACACTACAGTGGCTCTCGCGGTTCCTAAAAGGTTGCCTTTAATTTTAACTTTTTTTCAATAAGATATATCTTGAAGGTCCCTATGCTCTGCAGTTGAACCTTCGCGTGATGATGGAATGTTTACATGAAGCAGGTGGTTCATCTCAATTATCTCAAACATACTTTTGCCATATTGTCAAAAAGCTTAATTGGCAGAAATAAAATGTAAACCCTATTGGCGCACCGACATTTTTCATTTTATTTTCGCAAGTTGGGTCTTCACGCAATAGTTTGTACCTGTTGGCTGCAGACCTGTTCGAATCTAGTTTTTTGTTCCACCAACTGAAACATATTTCTAGGGTTTTTCTTTTTTATGCAATGATTACTCACAAAACCCTATATAGCTTTACAAATTCAAATGTCTTTATATATCACTTTCTTTAGCGCTGCTGGTCTCTACGCTTCCACAATCACAGGATTTGTGAAAGGTGCCGGTTACTGCCCAGATCATCACTTCAAAGACGTTCACGAGAATTTTCGCGGTAAATGGAACGCAGTGTTAATCAATGGTCAGTGGAGATTGGTGGACACTCACTGGGGATCAAGGCATGTTTCTGGAGGTAGGCTTGTTTCGACATTCAACATTCGATGGTAGGCTTGTTTCGACATTCGAAAAACATTTACTTTGCGAGATAATAGTCCAGTTGTTTCATTGGCATGGTGAAAAATCCACCTGAAGGCTACTTTGATATCACCATTTGCACTTACAAGAGATTTATCTCAAACTTTTTTGTCAATATCCGCTGAACAACAGGTATTTTTTAAGGAAGTTTCAAATACCTAAGATTAGAAATACGCTATAGATAGAAGCATGTTTTTTGCTTCCATTTCTTCTTAGGAGATCAGCTGAAGAAAAAAAGCACAGAGAAATAATGTTGTTAAAAATCAATTAGAAATGTGAATCTGCGAAAATGAAATTGCAAAGAGTGTTTATTTTGATTGTGCGCAATACAAAGTAAATTCATGTGATTTGTTCTTGTATATGTTTTTTTCAAAGAAATTCAGTTTCTGCACTGAGTTTTAGCTATTAGACTTTAAAAAACTAGCAGATGATCAACGTGCCTGTGTTTGAATGAAAGATAAAGAATCAACATTCAACTACCAGAAGACCAATCTCCTACGCAATTCACTTTTTTGGTGATTTCTTTATATAAATAAATTTAAAAATAAGAACTTTGGTTAAAATTTGCAGGCCAGCTTGTTGGTACTGTCGTAACTTCTCTCACACTTCAACAAAATTATGGACTAGTGAATATTGTCTGGTACAATAGCTCTCAACACTTTTATCGTATTCATTTCTTGCAAATCCAATGCACTGTCATTTCCTCGCCACGATCAATCTCGCAGAATGATAAGTGCCGAAATGAAAAAAAAACAGTTTTTGTTGCAAATACGCAAGTTCATCAAACAAATCAACCACGCAATACTTCATCTAAAACTGTGTGTTTTGGCATTTTGTAGCATTGTCAGTCTCTATGTTTTGGGGACTGTTTTGTCACCAATAAAGATAAAAAACTGTCTATTATACTAAGTTCAGATCCAAATCTATTTTCTTCTGCAAGAGAACAAAGTGTCAACAAAAGTATTTATACATACAATATTTAATTTACTTCCGTCAAAATCAAGATCATTCCAACCAGCTGATACCAAGCTTTTGTAAGTTATCCAACAGGCTCAATCTAATCAGCAACACTTTTGCTGAAACAATGGAATCTGCAATGTGGATGTTTAGCTCAGCACACCAGCAATTGCAGTACGCGCTCGCCATATCATTAAAATCCCACCAATGTTACATCAAAATATTTACTTGTCAGTCTTCACACGCCAAACTTTGTAGTTTACAAAATTTTAGAAAACAGATAGGCGTAGAATCTAATTATTATTAATATTGATCTACAAATTACCAGTTTTTCTAACAACTAGCATACAAGCTAGAAATGAAAAAAAAACATTAGAATTGCGAGAAATATCATACCTTGTGGAAGCATAAAGTTAAAATGTTAGAATTCATTTTGTTCCTCTCCAATTCCTCCCTTGGGCAAATTTCTCGCCAGGAAATAAAAATCCTTTTGCGAGCCAAGTGGCTCCGGGTTGAAAACCACAGGCCCAGTAGATAAGATTTTAGTTTTTGTATCTAAGCTTTCACTATTGCTCAGACGAAGATGACCAGGGTCAAGAAAGCAGTGAAAACGCAATGTACAAATTTGAAGAACATTGGTTTCTCACTGATCCGGAAATATTTATCAATTCTCACTTTCCCGATGAAAAAGATTGGCAGCTTTTGCGATATCCTGTGAGACTTGATCAATTCGAAGTAAGTTTTTTCATGGTTTTCCAAATACGCAAATTTTTCTTGGCCTTCAGGAAGATATGTTGTGAACTGATTGAATTGTTGCATGTTTAACAAATGGTTATAAATCATTTTATTCATTCCTGAGTTGCAAAATCTGAAAACGTTTTCACTCATTGTATCTAGAATATGTCCATAAATGTTACTTTACCTGTTCAGGATTCAACTTTTCTCGAGTCTATTGGATAGCACAAAGTAAATTAGGAAATGGCAAGGTTTAGTAAACAATTTTTGGTCTGTTTAGACCCTTAAAAATCATTTTTATCGGTGATTGCGCCATTCACAAGGAGCTAATTTATGTCTTGAATTGAAGGTTATTGACAAAATAAGCCTGATAGACTGGGAAGACCGAGCAATTTATGCCAGACCATAACACGTCATAAAAAAACATACACTTTGCTGAATCAAACTATTTTGAGTTCATCAAGCGGAATTGTTTGTGTCAGTCTGCAATGCATAATCTCGAATAGAAATCCCTGCGTATTTGTTAATCAGCATTTTCAAACATCGGAATTCCGGGATTATATAATAATCAAGATATATTTTATCCGTCTTGTACTTTTGCTTTAAATAAGTTTTGTGTGCACGAAAAGCGGAAGTGCTAAATAGCCTCATAATGAAAATCACGGCCAAAGAAAACGACACAAACGACATATTGCAAACGTTTCGATAACTCCTCTTATCATCATCAGTGCATTCATCAGTGCATATCATCATCAGTGCATGCACTGATGATGATAACAGGAGTTATCGAAAACGTTTGCAATATGTCGTTTGTATCGTTTTCTTTGGCCATGATTTTCATAACAAGTTTTGTGTGAATCCTCATATTGTATAGCGTCCAACTTCAGACATCTGCAGCCGTCCACTTAAGTCCGTGAGTGGAAAAGATATTTCTCATGTGAATATATTTTTCAACTTCTTGGCACATCATCTAAATATTATCTCACACCACAATTACCAGATTCTCTAGCTGATTTAAGTCGTTCTGCATTCACGACCCATTGAAGGATTTCTTGTTTTTACTATTTTCATTCACATGTTGGGAATAAGAGTTCGATTTCTCTGATTTTTATTCTCGAAACAAGAGTTATTTATTTGCGCCTAATACAACGGTCAGTACATACAACTGATGTTCCAAGTAGAAATAAAAATTATTTGAATTTCCATGGAAATAATTGGAAAATACTTTTTCCATGACATCTATAGCAGTTCAATCCAAACAAACTCTTGCTACGAGCAGATGTCAAGTTTGTCTTAGGCAGCTTGATCATATAGTCTTACCGGTGATTGCTGATGCTGTCGCTATCGCCGCCTGTTCAAAACTATCACTGAGTGAACTTGAAAAGAATTCTAACCAGAACCGTCGCCAGAACTTCATCAATAGGGGGCTTTACGTTTGTGCCGGGGGGGCTTTACGTTCGTGCAGGGGGGGTCGACATTCAAATTTGGCAAAAATTCCACTAATTTTTTGTGTTTCATGTTTCAAATTTGGGGGGCTTGGAGTTTTGTTTGGGGAGGCTAAGCCCACCAAAGTCCCCCCGTGGCGACGGGACTGATTCGGACTGTTCCTGCAGCTCGATTTAATAAACAGTATTCCAGGACAAATACAAAACGGTGTCCGGCTCATTTAGGAACAAGCATCTCGGTGTTTGTATTAGAGAAATATAGGTCGCTTACACACACCTCTAAGAAATCAAATATTCCCAGCAATAAGAGCAGATTAGCGGCTATACTAGCTATCTAGGGGTGGGCAAACTTGTTCAATAGAAGAGTCATTGGCAAAAAAACAAAAACAACAGCGAGCCGCAAAAGAGTTTGTAGTGTCAAATACAGTTCATTAAAGTGTGCAAGTTGAACATAAAATGGCCTACATCAAATCGCGTAGACACCTTGGCAACTAGTATTATGAATTCGTGTGGGCACATTGATAAAAGAAACAAAAACGTTAAATATGAGGCGACATCAAAATGAGATATTGCTATTCAGCTAGAAGAGCCACGCGAAACATGTCATCGAGACGAAATTTGACAAACATTGAGCTATACATTCAATGCACCCATATGCAGAAAGCTAGTAACACACCCTTGCGAAGCTATCTTTGTTGGTTACTTTCGCATTCGATTTTTTCCCACAAATGCTTGCTGCGTGAGACATGTTTAACCACTAGCATTAGCAAAATTATACCTGATACTAAGCCCGCACTTCCATTCTTTCCTTGGAAACTAGAAAATTTTATTTTTTAAGGTAGAGGGTTACCTACCTAGTCTCATATCTTGTTCACGGCTGCTAATAAATGATTACCATTGACAATCTGGTTGTGATCATGTCGTACTTCTTTTTTTCAGAAATCAATTAAACAATGGCCACTTTTCTACAAACTTGATCTTGGTCAGAGTTCTCACCAAAGTGGACTGATTGATGCCAAAGGTCAAGTCCAAGTCAGACTGAGAGTGTTGCCCTTCGCTCGGAGTGATACCAAGTTCAAAGTTGAGCTGAGATCTCGCAACCACCAAACGTCCAGCAACAGCGAATGGGAACTGCAAAAATATGTTTTACATTATTCAACAGCAGACGAGGAAGTAAGCGACAATCTTAATCCAAGATTTGGTAGCTTGCAGAAAACTCAAAAATGATTTATTGCATAGTTTATTAAACCCTTTTTTGCCAAGTAGGAAACTTTAAATTATGACATTTTCATATTTTATTACAAAAAAAACATTCCTGTTACAGCCTTGCTGGTTTGCAAACTACTCGCTCTTAACGGTGATAGTGGTAATGATCAACTTACAAAAATAGTATCATTAGCTACACAAAAAAATGTATTTCCCGAAAATCTCCGGCAGGTAGATGTCCAGTGTACAGTAAAGTTTGCTCTTAAATCAATTTGGCTTTTTGCTACTATTAAAACAAAACTCTACAACACTGTCTTCTCATGGCTGCTCAAACGCTTGCCAAACCCTCACTATATTTTTTCTTAAACCGCAGGTTTTCGATGTATTTCCTCCACGTTCAGATGAATTCCTTTTGAAAGTTTTCGGCCTGTCGAAGCAGTTTTGCCCGGACGGCTTTTACAACAACTTATGCATCTACCAGATCACCTGCTCTGAAGTAAACCTTGCGAATGGTAGCTGCAAACCTCCCTTCCCAATCGTCAATGAAAGTTATGGCCCGAATTTGACCACAAGCGAATTCGGGTTGAAACCCGTTAGTCACACTGGACCTAATGTTGAATGCGACGAGCGCGGTGAGGCGACAGTCGTCATGACAACGAGCGGCAGTGCAGAAGATTGTGTGTTTTCTGGGGATTTGCGCGATGCGGAATCATCTGTTCAAGAAAACAGTGTTGTGCACACTGTCGTGGAGTCATCTTCGGAAAACCGTCTTATCGTCTATGTGCGGCCACCGCAGAAGGGCAATTATGCACTGACGTTGTACTCGAACATGAAGTCGCACGACGGTAAAACTCTGACATCTTTCTGCCATTACTTGATCTCATCCCAAAAACTGCGTGCTTCAAAAACAGAACCTTTCCCACAAGTACCGAACGGTAAGCTTGGTGTGCTGCAACCTGCCTTTTCTAAAGTAGGTCTCATGCTGCGTTCGTGCATGCCGCAAAATACAACCAGTTATCACTGGTTAGAACCGGATAAACACGGTGAATGCATGTTTGTCTTCCAACATACGCAACCTTTGTCATTCATGGTCAATCTGGCCACCCATTCATCGTCATTCAACGATTATGCTTTGGTTCAAACCGATGGCAAGCACACCGTCGTTATCGCACGTGTCCCGCCAGCTTTGGAGGATGGGAAAGTGTTGCGTTTGAAGGTCTTCGCAGCACCTTCTGATCAAGCTCGTGACATACCCAGCGTGTACACATCTTTCATTGCGTGCAAAAATGCAAATCCGGATGCCCAGCCTTGGCCCCAGGTACCGTCTCGCGTTTGGGGTGTGGTTATAGACAAATGGACAGGGTTATCTGTAACGTCACTACGGTACTTAACTTCCAACACCGCTGTTGCGCGACGCACTGACATTGACGTCGAAGGCTTCATCGCTTCTTATATCACGTACGCTGGAGGCAATGACATGGAGATTCAGTTGCAACATTCGATCCCTTTACAACTCAAACCAAAACTTACCAAAGTGAATCCAATGAACCGCACAGGAACTGCATTCGAGAACCAGGTGATAGCACGCAAGAACACAGCTACGAGTACGGTGTTTGCACTACGCTTGCCAGAACCTGGCTATTACTCTTTATCATTTTACGGGGAAAAGGCTGACGTCAACAAAGCACAACTTGCTCCAATTTTCCACTGCTTGATTGAAGCGGAAAGTCCCACTGTGTGCGCAGATCGGTTTCCTGAAGCGTTCGCGTTGTGGACCACCAGTTGCAGCGAGCTTCGAGCACCACTGATTGGATCCCTGAAGCGGAACAAACCGGTAGCAGTGAAAATTACCCTGGGCTGCTTTTCAAAAAATGCAGAAGAAACTTACACCGTGAACCCGTTTCGTAAAGTGCTTCTGGTGATCGACGGCAACACCTCAGTTGAACCTAAAAGTTCCTCTGGGTGCGACTACGAATGGCAGTACAATTGCATGGGTGAAGAAGAAAAGCTGGCGGTAGCCGTGCAAGCTAGCGCCACAAAAAGTGCTGTCAACTTCGTTTTGGAATTTGAAATGGTCGATTAAATACTGAATTTTGTCTGATGTTGTCATGCAGTACACATTTATCATGCATTCTCCTTTTTCGAAGGTGATGCTATGGCCTATTTAGGAACACTGCTGTCTGCTTTGCATTAATTGCAACCATCATTTCAGCAAGCGGACTTCTCAAAGAACTTTTAGTTTAGAATCCTTTGCCTGTTTCTATGAAATCCGCATTTTTATACACGTGACGTTTACTAATACTTCACGATGTGGAGCATGGGTTTTTACAAGATAGATAGATAGATAGATAGATAGATAGATAGATAGATAGATAGATAGATAGATAGATAGATAGATAGATAGATAGATAGATAGATAGATAGATAGATAGATAGATAGATAGATAGATTTATTTGGCGATACTGAATTTTACAAGCTTGTCAGATAGAACTTGTCGCTAGATATGTACCCTAAATATAGTAATAGTATTAGAAAATATTTTCATTTGGGAAAGTAATTTCGAAAATGATATCTAAAATAAAGTCTTTCGCACATTCAAGTAACAAAATTTATCGCATGCAAAGGTTGAAGAGTCTGGAAAAATTTAAAAAGCGGACATTCTGGGACACAATTCCAAATCATCAATCAGTATTCGCAAAACAGGGGACCGAAGCAAAGCATTTATAGATTTCAAGCGGATTTCATGCTTCTGTGCCAAAAACCCCAACGCTTTTGTTGTTTGATACGATACGAGAAATTAAAAAGTGCCTCTCGTCAAAAGTTAAAAAGAAAAAGGGTACGTAATAGGAACACCGAACACCGCTGTTTAACTAAATGGGCAGAAAATACTTCAGAACAGGATTAGGAACCAGGGCCGGCCTTAGTAAGTGCGGGGCCCATTGGAAGCACTTTTGCGGGGCCCCACTCAGTGGCTTGTGCAGAAACTTTTTACGAGGGCATCAAGTCATAATAATAGAAAGCATGAGTTATGGTGAAAGAGTGAGGTCCGAAAACGGCAATGCCAAGCTAGTTGTGTCTGAGGCATAATCCCAGGTTCACTTCTGCAGCGGAGACTTTCCATGTCCGTTCCACGAACATCTCCGTAACACCCAATAAATACATTAGTTGCTACACTCAATACATCCTGCCTCACTGGGACCTACCGCGGTGTAGCTTATGTCAGGCAAATTGGCCATGTGTTAAATGAAATTAGCAACACTGTTTGATATAGTCAGCCAACAAAGATAAGATATAACACCTTAGCAACAAAACATCAACAAACGAAAAATTGTGGCAATGGGCATCACACAAAAACCACAAAGCTTATGCAACATTCTATTATAATGCTGCACAATAATGGCAAAGCGAAATGAAATAGATAAATGGGTTGTTCGAAGGGGGTGCATGCGGGACTTGGACTGGACCCCTGGATTTTGAAATTTGAAAATATTTCTTCTTAGTTTCGAGTTTGTAAAAGAAAATTTTAAACGACGATTGCCCCCTTGAAAAAGGCTTTTGACCAGCACTTGTAAAAATCCACTGTTGTCCCCCCTGGAATAAATCTTTCCTTCGCCCAAGTTCGTCTGTGTGTAGATCAGGGGTTCTCAAACGTTTTTGCACATGTTGCACTATCCATCAAATATATAATTTTGCGACATCATTTAACTATTCTGGTGTAATAGTACAACTGTACACTTGTGACAATTGTTTTCATTTATCAGTATACCAAGTCATTTTGGAGCCGGAGCTCAAGGCAAAAATTTTAGATGCCTGGAGTTGGAGGTTTAAATTTAGATCTGGCACCACAGCCCTGCTTTCGCCGATTGCAGCCTACATTACAAAAGAATGCATTTGCTAAGAGAAATGTGTTTTTCGGACTTTAGCATTAGCAGTGCCTTTCAGAACTTTGTCCAAGTTTAAGGCTCTGCTAATTTTGGATTCAATGGACATAATCGTCCAACTACGTGCTTTTGCTGGATTCATGATCTCAAATACGAAGGTTTTAATTGGTGTCAGCTTAGAAAACTCCTTTCTCCGGATGCTACGGTCACTGGGATGGTCAATTGTAAATTTTGAGGGCAATAAACAAATATGAAAAGAGGCTGCCTCATCAGATCTCTGCGAAAGAAAATGCATAACGCTACAAAAGACCGATTCAATAGCAAACATTTACAACTACGACCTAAACTTTACTTTCAGAAGACAAGTGGTAGTTACTGTTCAAACAGCATTATCCTTCTGCTTCAAGCAGGCTACAAAACGCTTACAACTGAAACAGAAAACAGCTTCAAAACTGAAGCCCTCTCTGCCTTAGCTACTGTTGAAACGGCTAGACCACATCGAAGACAATGACCACTGCTACGATTTCAAAACGAATTTTGAAAATGTTGAAAAAACGCTCAGTTCACTTTGATTTTCCTTAGCAACGGGCACCACACATAAAAAAACTGTGGGCCCCGCTCCGGCGCTACACAAGCAGCTTCGATGGAAAGTGTCAGCTTGTGTAGGTCAGCAGGCGTAGCGCGGGACCCCTCAGGCGCGGGGCCCGATTGGAAGGTGGCGACAAAAAAAACTGTGGCTCATGAAATAAGTGTTTACTCAAAAATTGAAAAGACGTTTACTCAAATAAATAATTTTTTTGAGCAAACGTCTTTTTAGTTTTTGAGTAAACACTTAGTTCATGAGCCACAGTTTTTTTTTTATCGCCACCAGTATTTTTGACGTCAGTCAGTTTGTTAAGATGTTATGATTTATGAGCTTGAGTTACAAAATTTTGACTGTAGTCTTGAGTTTGTTTTTTCTCTGCTGTTATTTCAGCCTTTCAAATTTTCACCTGTAAGCTTTGCTTGCAATTGTCAGGACTGAGGATGGGTAATTTTACGTGAAATCGATTTCCTATTAAAAATGTGCTGATCGATTCCTTCCTTACACCCATCGTGGAAAGTACATACTTGAACTACCAAAAGTGTCGATTGATGTGTAGTTTATACGTCACAAAGCTGTGACCATCCTAATGTACTCACGTGGATGATATGCACCAGTGTTACCACTTCTGATGTTTTGAGAGAAATTTCTGATATCTGATGTCTTGGCAGCATATCTGATGTGGACTGAGCTGTTATTTCTTTCCCCCAATTTCATATCCTTTCAGGATGAAGATAGTTAGATTCATAATTTTTAAGTTTCTTTTATCGATTTCTCACTCTCGTGTGTGTTTGGTAATCGTTCCAAACTGAAGAAGCTCTCTTCCCAGCATTGGGAATAACATAACACGTTACGCATATAACCGATTTTTCCATTTAATGACGATACTTCGCTCAGTTACGGATTCAACGTGGGTTATCGCACTTTGCTAGGTATTGGTACAGAACTGTCACCAGAGAAAGTCATCAATAGGGGGGCTTACGTTTGTGTAGGGGGGGCTCGACATTCTAAAATTTAACAAAAACTCCACTGATTTAAAGTGTTTCATATTTTAATTTGGGGGGCCTTGGAGTTTTGTTTGGGTGGCTAAGCCCACCAAAGACCCCATGGCGACGGGACTGTATTGGTAATGGAAGCATTTAGTTTATATTAAACTGTATTGTAAAAATCTGATGTTGAAAAAGGTAATAATCTGATGTTAACGAGACTGACCCCAGTGGCAAGACTGTCTGATATGCAGTGCGAGGTGTGAGTGACCGCTAGCTGCGAGTTGAATTACATTACCTATTCTGCTAATCAGTTGCACGCCGCTCTTTAGTCAGCGAAAAGTGCTGAGTGAAATCGGACAAGTTTGTGGTGAAATTAAAAAGATATTCATCTTCGTATGAAACAGATCAGGGTAAGCAGCCTCGAAAAGTTTTTATTGACCGGTGTCAGAACAGTAGCCCTACCTGTCCACCGGTAGAAGAGCAGCCACAGGCGTCTTGTGCAACTGGTAGCGACGATGTTTCTGCGAATCCCCCAAGGATGCATAAGATTATTGACATTGGGAACTTTGCGGGACGTTCTCTGAGTGAACGCCACCGAAGAACTTTATTGTTAAATAGCTGGACTCCATCTCCATACGATTTTCGTGTGGTACACACGAGCGTCCAGAAGCGACGTATCCAAGTGCGATGGTTGGAGGAGTTTAAGTGGTTAGCCTGCAGTGAAATTCATGAAGGGGCACTTTGCAAATGGTGTGTTGCGTACGTTTGCACCTGATGTTGTCAGCTAAGGCCCATGGTATGTTGGTAAAATCAGCTTACAAAAATTGGAAAAAACGAAAGATTTTGCGCAGATAAGTTTGATGTGCTTATTAAACTTTGCAATAATGAAGGAAACGTGGACGTGAGAAATGTGATTTCCGACAGTAGAAAAAAGATCATAGATCAAAACAAAACTCGGCTGAAACATGTAATCAAGTTTGTCGAGTTTTGCGGTCGTCAGGAAAGAATATCAAAGAAACAAGATGGCAGGTTAGTTGGAAGGACCCCCAGTTTTCGTGGTGAGTACAGTCGATTGTTTATCTACAAATTACGTGCTTTCCTTGACTATTCTAATCACAAGCAATTTTTCCTTTTCAAGGCTTTTGCTTCCATAACTTCAGCCCCCCTTTAGAAAAATCCTGGCTGCGCCTCTGGCTGTTGTGCAGAAGGTCGTTGGTTCGACCCTCTCTTTGGTTGGCTCAGGGCGACGCAGCATGATGGCTGCAACACCTTCCTGACAGCTGAAATTACCCAGGTTAACATACACAGCCAGAGAATGGAGATGGTTAACGACGCATAATGATCATTGTTATGTAATCAATCGATTGAACTTTTAATCTGCAGCAGTTTATTTCCTGAACGCACGAACTGAAGCTCACGCTGATCACTGCTGCCACGCCTAGTGACTTTTCGCTAGACTAGATCAAGTGATTTTTAGACTGACCTAGCGATCCAGTGATTTTTCAATGCAATCTAGTGATTTTTGTGAAGTATGTATTTGAAGAAGATCGGTTATTTTTTTCTAACTTTCCAGTCCTTTTCAATCCGTAAACAATAGCTTAGTTGAATCGTTGTTTGAAGATTTGCACCAACAAAGCAAACAAGTGTTTCTAATATGAGTTTCTTACTGCTTTCACTTCCGCGCTCTTTACTGCTGCAATGTTGCCCGTGGCGGTATTTTCATTTCTTCGCAGGAACACTGTAGTTGACATAATTAGTTAAAGTTTTAGGTTGATTGGCCTCAAATGCTCCATGAGTGGATTCAGTGGTGGGTTTAGGGATGGGGGGGCCCGAGGCAAGACTAAGAAGGAGGCCCTCTGATGACGTCATCATGCTCATCCCCACTTCAATTTCGCCCCCCACTTTTCTGCATTCACCATCAATAAACTGCAAAGTTTACCCCTTTGAAAGTTTCACACCTTCCCCTTTTGAAAAAATGCTTGATAGTTGGTATCCTGAATTTGTTCACTTTCATGTCTTTGTGGGAATCCATGAAACTATAACAAAACAACCAAGAATATTTAAAACACTAAATTTGTTACAAATTTCATCCTTTTAACTGAAAGAACATAGCATACAAAAGCATCCAATTAGAGACTTATTTTGGAAAACTTTGAGGCTGGATGAGTCAAGGCTGCCCTCGTCTTGCATTGACACTAGTTGTTTGAAAAATGTGCAAAAGTTAGAAATAATTCATGTAGGCCTACCTTATCGAAACGAAAGCATTTCTACTGCAGCAAGTAGCCTACACAATTGATTAAATCTGTGCTAAGAAAAAACGGTTCAAGTTATACAGGCTAAGAGCTGGCAAAAGAGCTTAAACGTCACCTACTAAGTCTACCTTAAACCAACCATTTGCTACTCAAGCTTCAAATAACCTGTGACTTAAAGCATAGGCTAAATAAAACCACCTAAAATAACTGAAATATCTTTAGAAAATAAGAGTATTCATAAACTCAAAAATTGCCATTTCTGCTACGTGATAAGAAGCATGAATGTAGCCTGACTTATTAACAGTCTTTGCAGCGCAACAGCAATAATACAAAATTACTTTGTAAACTAAGAAGAAAATGTCCTATAAATTAAAAGATGTAGTGTGGTCCCTGCTATAACAATTGCATGTTGTCTTATTTTCTAATGGAAATGGTCACTAAAGTACATCGCAATAGATGAGAAATTTGTCTAAACTTTTCAACTCAGAGACATAAAAAGACTTTTTGTTCATCTGTGGCATTTCCATAAATTTATCAATATAGCAAATACTTCAATCTCTAAAAATCATCATTTGGTATAAAAAATTATCATGTGGTATAAGTAGGCCTATTTGCTCTTACGTGATAGGGTCTTGTCAGAACTTTTTGGAAGAAATTTTAAACCACAATTTTTTACATATAGAAGTTAGTTTGAAGCTTTTCTTTATTTGCTCATTGGAGATGGTGGTGGGGTCACTTTGAAAGCAAGGTACTTACATATTACAGTTGCTGCTGGGGGCCCTTTGAAAACAAGTTACTTACATATTACAGCTGCTTTTGGTGGCCCCTTTGAAAGCAAGGTATTTGCACATTAAAGTTGCTGTTGGGGGCCCCTTTGAAAGCAAGGTACTTAAACATTACAATAGCTGTTTGGGGCCCCTTTGAAAGAAAGGTGCTTACATATTTCAGTTGCAGTTGTGGGCCCCTTTGCAAGTAGAATACTTACACATTACAGTTTCTTTAAGGCCCCTTCAATGAAGTTTAAAAGCAGAGTACTTACACATTTCAGTGGCTGTTGGTGGTCCCTTTGAAAGCAAATTACCTTCAAATTGCAGTTGCTGTTGGGGCCCCTTTGAAAGCAAAGTACCTGCACATTACAGTTTCAGTAGGGGCCCCTTTGAAAGCAGAGTAGCTACTTATGATCTGCTTTGTAGTACATTATATGAGTGAATAATAGCCTAAGTTTTTCCTCAAAAATAAGGAAAATTTACACGTGTAAGACCTCAAGGGGGGGCCCCCAAGAAGTGGGAGCCCGAGGCAAGTGCCTCGCTCGCCTCCCCTTAAACACACCACTGAGTGGATTGAGTGGTGTCGTTTTCAGCTCTTGAAAAAAAACTGAAGATTGTTCGTATGCTTTAGCTAGTAGCGCAGCCCCACCGAAACAAACTTGCTTATATTTTTCGCTGGTGCGTTATAGTAATTTCAACTGTTCGAAAAATACAGAAGGAACAGTCGGACAAACGTCAGGTGACTGGCCCCTCCCGAATAAAATTCCTTGCTGCGCCACTGGCTTTAGCATGATATATTAAACTTACAAATGATGTTTTTTGACGATAAAGTAAATAGCCTAACTAAACCATTTCAAGCAAAACTGCGAACTTCAACCCAAAAAATTTTAAATCTAGTGATTTTTTTCAGATCTAGTGAATTTTGTTGTGAATCAAGTGATTTTTGCAGATAAGCCTGTGGCAGCACAGACGCTGATTCGGTGGTAAGTTGATGGTGGGTTGTTGGGCACGATGAGATCACTAGTTGGTCCATAGTATATTTAGACCAGATACTGGCGATGGCTTTGTGGAATTGTTTTAAGGAAAATATTTGACTCGATAAATAATACTCGTACCCAACACTGCAGGTGTAGTGGCGTACAGAGGTCTGATGATGCTCGGGGGACTGCTTGATTTTATGCCCCCTACCAAATTCTAGTATTGAACAGTGGTGTATGGTAGTCATTGTTACTGGATATACTCTGTTTGTGACGTCATAATATGACGTAATAGTCACGTTTGTAAACCAACGTTTTGGCGAAGTTTGTTGATACAACATGCATATTATTCTACACGCACTCTCCTTACTCGTTGTAGAATGTGCCACTTTATTGGACATCAATTACCAGCGCTCCAAGTTAGGAGACCGGAGCAAAACGCAGCACTCAACGCTAGGAGAGAGTGGTTCATAACTGCAAAAATATTCCGCAACGTATTAAAACAGGGGAATATAACACACCCAGTGCTACGTCAACACGGGGTCGTAACCATGAGGCGTAGGCAAGGGCTTGCGCAAGGGGGTGGGGGGTGAAACCTACCCTTGAGCTTGATATATTACAAAAACTTTATTATAAGGGGAGTGTATAGAGCTTGAGTTTTTACAAAAAGAAGGAGATTGCGTGTAGAAGAATATGCCTATTCTGTTAACAAACTTCGCCAAAATGTTGATTTGAAAACATGAATATGATGTCAAATTGTGACGTCACAAACAGCGTTCACCATATTCGAATGACCACCCTATGCCACTGAATGAACCCCCCCTCCAATGAAAATTTTCTGCGTAAGCCACTGGGCACAAGGATGGCGAATTCCCCTGGAAATTTTTTGGCCCCTCCTGGAAAAATGCGTTGGACATAGTTTTAAAAAATTGGACCCCCACAGAAAACTCTTCGCCCCCCCTAGGTGTCCCAAGCTGGTTATATGCCTGCGTCAGAGCAGTTCACAATTGCAAAAATATAAGGCCGAGCATTGAAACAATGGAGTGAAAAATACTCAACGCTACGACAGTGCAGTTCACAAAGGCAAAAACATCGAGGCTGCGCGAGTCTCGTCGAATAGCAGTCGAGCAGGAAAGGTATGCGGCTGAAATGGTGGACACCCAGGGTTGACAGTTTGAAACTTGCAGAGCTACAGGGTGTCTATAAAGTCTGGGTACATGATAAAAACACATACTTTTTAAAACAAAAAATTTTATTCCATTCCAATGTTGACAAATAATATTTTCAACGCGTTTTCCATCATTTTCGATGCATAATTGGATGCGCTTTGCAAGATTTAAGTGAACTCGATGGACTACGTCTGCATTGCCGTCGATTTCAGCACACTGACTGGAAATGCGTTCTCTTATGTGGTTTAGATCTGTAATCTATATCTAGTAGGCTACACTGTCTCTTTTCAATATAGGCTACCCAACAAAAAGAAGTCAAGGGAAGAAAAGTCTTTTGAACGAAAGGGACCACTCCACATGACCTCTTCTTCCAATCCCGTGAGGAAAAGTGTCATTCAGGCAACCTCTAACAGCTGTAGCGAAAAGTGCTGGGCCCCATCCTACGTACCAAGACTTTGTGGACACTCTAAACACAAGAATTGAGAATGCGCATAAAGTACGCAAGAAAACTTCGGTGTTTGATTATGTGGCTATTATATGCACAACCGGGGGGACAAACAGGTAGCTTATGGGTTTGTGTGAGCCGTTGTGATCAATCCGCCTGAACTGCGCCAAAGACGAAACTCGGAATGATGCACATATTGCCAGCGCAAGTGTGCAGCTGTATTAGCGCCTAAGCACAAAAAACGAAACGGGAACTAACGATGCATCAAAAAGTCAGCTAAGTAAAGCAAATTGTATAGGAATGTTTTGAAATTTGGCTCAGAAATTAATTAAAAGTCCATAATTGTCTTTCAATCCTTTTTTGTGATTTTCGCTTGATCGCACGATCTGGAGAAAGCCACGTCACTATCAGTTTGATTGGGTGTGCGCCACACACCTAGAGTATAGGTCCCTTGGTATTGAAGAATGTGAGAATTACTGGCATGCCAGTAATTGGTTGATTTTCAATAAGTCCTTTAAAATTTTCATTCCGTTGTGATGTTTCGTGTGAGTTCCTCCAGTGGTGTAGGGTTGCCATAGCTCTACTCCGCCACCTCTTCTAGTGAGCGATAGGGCGTTGCCTACAAATAAGCAAAAATGCCCAGCAGAGCTCCCGCACCTATAAAATTGCCACTGCAACACTGATTTTTCCTTAAGACTATGGGGAATATATCACTGTTGGGCAGAAAATGGGTTCTTTCTCCCATACCAAAGTCGTAAACACCACTGGATGTAATTTTAGTTTGTCATTTGCGCATTAACTAGAAGTCGTGACAGCGACGTCCCAACTGTTAGCATCACTGTGCTATGCTAACACTGACGAGGCAATGTGCCGCTGTGTCTAAAAGTTTTATAAGCACTGCTTTGGTGCAAACGATTGTTTTACTTGAAGAAAAGTTTTGGTAAAAATATATTTTGCTGTATAAGCTTTTCGTTGCAGTGTTATGTGAATAGCAGCACGCAGTGCAATGCTATGCTAAGTAGTGAAATATAATTTCAGGAAAAAAGGCTCACAACGAGTCAATGACAGTCCTTTTTTTTCAGATGAAGACTGAAGAAAACTTTCTGCTTCGGAGACGCCAGGACTTCGATAAACAAAACTTTAAACAGGCTCTACTGGTGGTAAAAACGTAAAAACGTATTTAAAAACTTGTCAATTAACGTGTATTTATGTTTTTATCGCCACTAGAGCCTGATTAGAGTTTGGTTTACTGAAGACCATTTGCTTTTCGTTGTTCGTGTTTTCGTTTCGAGATTTATTTGGTGTTGCTTTTGCTATTGAATTTCATATGTTGGTAAATGATGTCTCTGTTGTGAGTACAGTGACTTATTCCAACCATTCGTTTCTGCCTTTCTCTATTTTGTTCCTGTCTTTTTCAGAACGTGATATGAGCATTTATTGTTCAGTCTATGTTGCCATTTATTTTCAAGTGGCCTGATATTTGATTGCTTCAGCACATGCTGAATATAAGACGTTTTCTACCAAATCTGTGCAAATTTGTTTAATCATTTCTTAGAAGTAATATAGTTACACAGTTCGTGTGAAGTAAACACTAATTAAAAGTTTGCAGGACATACATTTTGGTTTCAGTATTGTTTTGCTTTTCAAAAGGATGCTGTTTTCTTTGCGTTTTAGCTCATTTGTATATGGTAGTCTGTAATTAACTTTCAAAACATTAGCTAGAAAAAATAGTTAGGTGTACGCTATGAAAAATGTTGACTGTACGATCACCGTACGTAAACGGGAGACCACAAAAAACGTACATAAGATCGACTCGAAATATATGTTTTGCAGCTATTCGCACACCCAGAAACTTCAGAGTAGTTTTCTATGATTAATCTGTTATTATTTTTGAGGTCAACATTGTCGCTGAACAGGAATAAGCATTATTGGTAAGGATTTTTTTGTTTTTTAAAGTGTTCTTTGCCTCAACCCTTTTACTGCCCAATCCCCCCCCTACCGCTGTTCCGGCGTCCTTGCAAAAGAGGGCAAAATTGTTCGTTGTGGTTCGCCACTCAAGAAGCGAACCACAACGATATCTTACTTGGAGTATGTAGCTATTTTCGCTAAGTATTGCAACAGTTTTACCTGAAGCGATCACACATCAGCCTGATGTACAAATCTCTACCTGGTGTGTGATCGCTTCAGGTGAAACTGTTGCAATACTTAGCGAAAATAGGTACATACTCCAAGTAAGATCTGAACAACATTTGTCTGATAAGGCTCGTTGTTCTGAAGCGTCCCGGTTTTCAATCACGAAAACATGGTATGCCTAGCCTGATCAAATATAAACGTCAATGGTAGGCTACACTATTTTGTTAGCTGGGCATTTGGATACGCAAAAACTAGTGTTGATCTAAAAATCGTCTAATTACAGCATTTTAATTTTTGTAATTTCACTCTTTGCATGCCCCCTGCCTTGGATGCCAGGGACCGTCGCCCCGTTCGGCTCCCCCTCTGCACGCCACTGACTAGGTGCAGTAGTTTATTGGCGATGAGCTAGGCCTTTATATTGACGTTTCCAAAAAACAGTCTGGCAAGACACCAAAAAAATCAGAAGGCGCATTTTGCGTTTCCTAAACAAACAATCTGGCGGATCAAACAAAAAAGCAGAAAATTAGTTTCCTTTTTGCGTGATAGCTCTTTGTACTGTTTCTGTCTATTAGCTGCGTCACATGAAACAATAAGTCAATCAACCTTGCAGTGATGGAGTCTCGAGGCGTGTCTCGAGACCCGTTTTTTGGAGTCTCGGTCTCGAAGGTCTCAGGTCTCATCTCGGTCTCGAAAGATTTCGGTCTCGGTCTCGAGCTCTTCGTCTCGAGACTTTGCATAGGTTATTTTATATAAAGTTGTGCAAGAAGGAATTCCTTAAAAAAACGGTTTTAAAAAATGATTGTTCAAACTTTAGCCGTTCAAAGAGGCCAGTTGCTAAGCTTTCTTTGTTGTTATGTTGTTTCCGAGATGGAAAAAAGAATTTGCCCTCTACCCCGTTTAAAATTTATACTGAATTCAATAAAAAATGTGCATGTACCAATGAAACCGCAGCGCGAAATCTCTGCAAAGAGAGGTTGGGAGTACTTTGCTAAGGACCATCTTTGAACTGTCTTTCCAAGAGTTTTGTTAGGAAACCCATAGGCTTATGCAAAAGAGGTGGGAGAGTGCCAAAAAGTTTCTTTTTTGAGAAGCCAAATAAAACCGTCTTTTTTTCGAAGTGCTTTTCAAAGCACTCTGTTGAAACACGCTGGTGAAGTTTTTTTTGTTCTGCGTAATGCAGACTTTTTTAAGTTCAAAAATTCCTCGGAACTCTCTGGAAAAGTTTTGCTCATAAGAATTTTATACAGAGAGCAAGTAATGCGTCATGGCTGATCAGTTACTTTGACGTACTGCTACAGGCTTTGCGGCCTTTCTGCGTTTTTCTAACAGATATGCGGTGTTGCGAAAACTCTTGTGTCAACAAAAACGGAAATTTGGAACAGTTGTGAATATCAGTTTGTGGTAAAAATATGGAAATTGTGAAACACTTGAAAATGTAAAAACTTCACAATAAAAAATAGCACATCTAGGAATATCTAGGAATTATACATAGAGCCATAAAATCAGCGGGAAGGCGCTACACCATTTCACTGCTAGTCAACTACACTGGTAATCCCGAACTTCGTTCATTCTGCTACAGCATGCTGCATTCCAACAATGCCTGTCGAAAACTTCTAATACTTTCCTTTTATCAGAGATTTAAAAAAATCTTCAATACGAAGGCAGTGGTTACCTGCAAAAGATCTGCCGCAGTTGTAACAACCTGACAAACTAGGAGCACCTTGCTCTAAGCAAGACAGAAAAGCAAACCCAAGTTGCTTCAGGACTTCATTAGCTCTGTTCACTTTGTAGTTGTCATGCAAAGAAAATCGAATCCAGGGTGCCAACTGATTCACAAGTCATGAACCACAGCCTAGCATGTGCCAGCTATGTTGTTTATTTAGCCATACATACATGCATATGTAAAGAAGAGGGGAAATAGGAAAAGTAATGACGAGAAGGGTGGCTAACAAGTAGGGAAAGCAAGATCCATAATCGAGAATTAAAAACAAGACCCCTTTCAGTTTGTGAGTGTTTGATTTTGATGTTGAAGATGCTTTATTATTCCTTATTGTTATAATAAGCATGATACATGATTTTCTCTCATTTTATATAGCTGTAAGCAAATGTGAGGAGTGGAAAGAGGAAGTATTTTTATGGTCGGCCCCGGGCGACAATAGCATCGCTATGCCAGTGCAGTAGAGAATGAGGTGGGACATTACCTCGCTGGTTCAAAGTGTAAACCTAATTTGTGCTAAAAAGTCTATTACTCTAGTAGTCCTAAATATTTTTTTTCTTTGCGTCAACAGCAGAATCACGAGCAAAATTTTTGAAACTTGTTTTGGACAGAGTGAGCAAGTTTGGATGGATGAAAATTTAGTTTCCATTTTACTTTTTCAAATTCAAAGTAGTGATTTCGTTTTTTAAATCTCTAAATTTATCACCTCTTAATTCGAAATCTTTGGAGAATTATTAATCAATTACTTGTCGTGTGAAGAGAAAAGTGGGAGATGTGGGACCAATGAGCCATTTTTTACGTTTAAGGTCATAAGTCGCACAGCTTAGCTAGCAAATCTCTAAGATTTAGCATGAATAACAATCATCTGTCCCTCTATCCATTTGCAAAAAAAACAGTAGGGTTTAATTTCAAGAAGTTGCTGAAAATTTGGTACACGAAAAGCGGAAGTGCTAAATAGCCTTATAATAAATACTACGGCCAAAGCAAACGATACAACTGACATCTTGCAAACGTTTCGATAACAACTGTTATCATTGCTATTGCTATGCACAGAATATGATAACAGTTGTTATCGAAACGTTTGCAAGATGTCAGTTGTATCGTTTGCTTTGCTGAAAATTTCATATGAAAAAAAATTTTTTTTGGCTCATTGGTCCCACATGTGTGGGATCAATGAACCACCAGTGTGGGACTTTTGAACCACCTCTGTGAATCCTGTCATATTCAAGTCCAATACAGCCAATTCTTCCAAAAACGGAGATTTCAACATTGACCACTGCAAGATTTCTTTTTGCAATCCAATTTATACAATGTAATGATTTTCAACTAAAGAATGTAAGTAACGAAATGAAGCGGGCTACGATGTAACTACAGAGATACGAACTGGACTGTCACCCTGAGCTGATTGCCGCAAGTTGTAACTGTTTCTCAGTCTCAAGCATCTGTAAATTCTATAATGAGATAAATCGGCATCACATCTTGAAACATCAGAAAGGCGCTTTGTGGGCTACAACAGATGATGGCTCTGATAGCACACTAACAATTTCCGACCTTCTGTCAGAGACAAACTTCCCTCCTGGATACACAAAGCCATTTCCAAGTTTGGTAAATCTTTTCAGAAATTTAACTTCAAAGTCATCATCCTCATCAGGTCGATCCCCTTAGCATCAATTCTACAAGCATTTTGAACTTTCCATAATTGGAATAAGCATTTACAATGCAGTAACAACCCGCCTCAATAATTTGGTCCGGAAATCCGCTCAACACACGACCAATTTCCGGCTCTGTTAAGGAGTAATGTGTTATTATTGTCTTATTGTACTGAGTTTATAACATCACTCGCATCGCTAGATAAGGATAGGTGACGCTTCACGATTTTAGTCTTCGACTGTGCGTGCAAACTTCCGCTTAGATGTTTCGTATTACTGTGCTTAAAATTATTGCTTCGTATATACTGCGCTAAGATGCTTCGCAAACTTGGGAAATGGATGGCGAATATCAGCAAAAGTGTATTTATACGTTCAGCAACGCACCTGTCTAGAAGTCATCAAATGTTTTCTCACGGAACCACGACCTTATTGGTTTGTTTTTTTGGACCTATATTGATGAAAGAGAGGCCTACTCAGTCAATATCATAATATTCGGAAAATTTTCGAAGAATAATTGATGCTCTATTACATCGCTCAACGCCTTATTGAAGCCTTCTTGATAAATTTTTTTTTGCTTTTTATCATTTTGAAAGTAGACATGTCTATGCTGAAGACATTTAACAATATGCTAAAAAACCTTTGAACCGCCAGGTCATTGGTCCCGTTTTGGCATGGTTCAAAGGTCCCTTTCAACGCCATTTTTGCAACACGTGTCATAACAAAAAAAGTGTACAATATCAACTTTCAATCTCTTGCCGTTTCAAAACTCTTTCCTTGAGCAAATCACATTTGCAAAAATTCTTTCGAAACAAGCTGCCTGTTATTTGCAAAGACAAAAAAACGAAGGCACCAAATTTTACTTTCTTCCTTCAAAATTAATATCAGGCCACAAAAATTGATTTAACAGCTATAAATCCTCTAAAACACATACGGGTGGCAAGAAAGCAATCTCAATTTCAGAACCAAAACCACAAGAACACACGTTCACTAGGTGGCGAGAAACAGTCTATGGTCATTGAGCCCACCTTGGTCAAAGATCCCACATCTCCCCTAAGTAGGAAAAGTGTAGGTAACGTTACCAAAATGGCAAAGCTTTGTTAGCCAAAATACACGAAATATGTGGCGAACAAATTTGAGTGTCAGTGTTGGTTCCCAGTGTTAAAATAAAAAGAATGTAGTGACTCTGGTAAGTGGTATATAGTAAAAAACTTTAAAAGTTTGTTACTTCATTGGCAAATGATATAAACGACGAAACGCCTTGGCAAAAAATTGAATGATGGAAAGCAACCTTTTCTGTGGAGTTACCACTTTACTGTGCTGTTTTGACCAGTGCTGCTGGGGCTGTATACACTCGCCTACATCGACTGTGCTTGTTTTAAAATAAACGTAATGATTCGCCTCTTCTCCACTTTCTCAAATAACATAGGCCTACTTCAAAACTAGGTAGGAAACCAGAACACGGGATCTTCATCAGGGCATCACATCCTGTCCTTACACAGAATGGTAGGTATTGTTTTGTAACGAACAAAACAATTAAAATTTTTCTGAGTCAAAACAAATTTATTGAAGCATGGCACCGCCAGCACCTCGAACGTTTCAATTGGTTCACCGACATTTTTCGAGTGAAAAATGCGTAGACCCTATAAATGCTGCTAACATTTTCAATGTCCATGCATTTCTTCATGGAATTTGTAAATACGGCCACAGGTTTGAGGTTGTAAATTCCTAAGAGGAAAGTGAAAATGAACGTTTGCAGTATTTGGCCCTTTGCACAAATTGGGATATGATTGTTATTATCTTGATATTTGCCAATGTGCCAGATAGTCTGTTGCAGCATTATTCAAGCGGTTAACTTTAATTACCATCAGAGAAATGTGAGGTCTCGAGTCTCGGTCTCGAACTTCCAGGTCTCGGTCTCGGTCTCGGCTTTTATGACAAAGTCTCGGTCTCGTCTCGAAATTTGAGCCAGGTCTCTGTCTCGGTATTGGAGGTTACATGCACTCTTATCATAACAAACTGCTTTCATGCAATTCATGCACTCTTATCATAACAAACTGCTTCCAAATCATTTTGATGAATATTTTATTCCACTCAGCTCAATTCATTATCACTCCACAAGACTAGCAACCTCTAAAAACCTGTTTTTACCTAGAG
>Ga0210059_1001169_pt1 | contig 38484 bp, 18 predicted proteins | sample Ectturendosymbi2_FD_188042 | JGI IMG/M metagenome (GOLD analysis project Ga0210059, IMG submission 188042) | Ecteinascidia turbinata endosymbiont from Florida, USA - Sample 2 (SPAdes) (version 2) | ecosystem: Host-associated > Tunicates > Ascidians > Unclassified | place: Key West, Florida... | reverse complement strand
TCTCCATATTATTCTCTTCTAGTAAAGCACGTTTGCAGCTTGCCCCCAGCTGACGAGCATGGCTGGCATGCAGGGGCGTAACGAGGTTAGTTTAGCGCCCCGTGTTCGAATTTGAGGTCTTTAGGAAGAAAATGTCCTGTATTGAAGATAGTACTTGTGGCATTGTTGGGACTTTTCAGCGCCCCCCGTGGTGATTCGGTGCCCCCATAGTGATTCGCGCCCGGGGAATTATGCCCCCCCTTGCCCCTTCGTTACGCCCCTGCTGGCATGCCGTCATTTGCTGTGCAACTAATAAGCGTGTCACTGAGATAGACTTAGTTGTTGCCAAAAGCTTTCCGAAGGCTATATGGACCATCAGTATTCGTACTTGGGTTTCAAAAAGTCTAGGTAGATCAAAGCAGCCGCTCGACATGGTATGAATTTAACTTACCCAGTCCACTTTGCAATGCTGATGCCTTGACATCAGTAATTATAGTTCCTATGCTCCACACATTGTCGAAAATCTAGTGATCAACTCCTGGTTCTTTAGAAAACAAACCATTACAAAGAAAGCAGACGCTTTTTGCCGTTTCTGGAATTTTTACTTTTTGATAAGGATTTGTGGAAATTTTCTGTACAACATTTAGGATATGAGGATTGTTTTCAACGGGGCCAGGAATTTTCCCAAGTTCCCCTCTGCTAGGATCCACAAAATAAAAAATATGGTTCTAAAAATTAGGTCATGTCCACGGTTATTTTAATGAAATGAAAGTGCTTACAATATGTGGGTGAAGGTTTACTGCAAACATCCAAAACACGCCAATTGTATAAGATCCTTTCTGATGATGGAGTCGCATTTTGTTGTAATTTTTGTACGACTTCAGTAACAAAATGTTCAGAGAACTCTTCTGCATTCGTGTTATAAGTCTCCGCAAAGGTGACGCACTCGAATCATCAGCAATTTTTTAAAATTTGTTTCATCAGCAAATTTTTAAATCAAAAACCTTTGCGGAGAGTAATTACTTGAAAATAGATATGTGGCCATAACCGCACGTTGTTATCAGAGCCCATCTGATAGAGAAGAAATGTGGTTTAGTTAATGGAAGCCTTGCAAGGTACTGTTGTAACCTTTCGGTTGGCGTTGCGTTGAATGTGCGATTCACCACGAACGGGATATGCGCGAAGAACAACACCCATTTAAATGTGGCGCGAACAAGCAATAATAGAGTGATCATGGCATGTGATCTCTATTGTTGCTTACTGCCACAGTGTGAAGCTTTGCGCACTTGCCGCTCGGGCTTTCCGATCGCAAAAGTACAGTACACACAAACCGAAACGTACTTCGTAAATATACTGCCATTGCTTCTGAACAAAATACAATTAAAATGCTTTAAAACTGCAGCCGGTAAGTACACGGTCTTTAAGTACACCAAGCCATTGTTTAAAAGTTAATTTAATACAATTACAGCTGTGCTTGCGTGAACAAGAGTTGTTTAGGAATGCTAAATATATTCAAATTATAAAAACAAAAAGCTTCAAACAGGTTAATAACCCTAAACCGGCACTGCTCACTAATCAAACTTTAAAGCCTTGTGTACAAATGTTTGTTTTTTGATCAAATTTAATCTCAGACTAAAACAAATCCCAACCCTTGGGTGAAGTTTCAAAACGCTCCTTTGCAGTTGCTGCCAGTGAAAAGAAAACTCTTAACAGTTCTGCGTTATAGGCTTTTACTATATTCCACGTTGGATTGGTACTTTGGCGATCATTGGCTGATGCGGTACCTGTCATTGGCTTTTGTAAACACTCGTTGTTCTCATGTATGTTTGAGGTCAGTTACCGTATGCAGGAGATCAGCTTTAGAAACCCTTTTTGTAACAAAAACTGAAGTTATTCCACTTGCAGCACTATAGCTCAAAGGCAACTCTTCAACTTGCAGTAGCAGATAATTCAGAACACTTCATACTACACATTACGTGTCAACGAGCAGAGCAGCTGGCCTAACCAACAATAAAAGCAATTCCATCTGAACATAAGTACAGTAATTGCACTTCTAGAAAGTAACGGAAATTCCATTCCACATTTCGTAGTATTGAGATTCATAAAAACATAATTAATCGGATAATTTTAACCAGTGAAAAAATGACTAAAGGTATGAAAAATTGTCTCATTCAAAAATGACCCTACAAAGTTATCTTGCCTACAAAGCTGTACTTGGTCACAGAAGCTTTATAGCACACAAGTTTACATGTTTCAAAGATTCACTGAGTTTTTAAACAGAATTAACAAATTCAAAATATCTGTTAAGTTGTGAAATGCTACCATAAATGTTTCATACTGGAAAGGAACTTCATCCTTAGCGTTGTATCTATCTAAGTCAGTCAACCAATTTTTATAAACTGCACTACGTCGGCATAAAGTTGTTTCTTCACACTGTATGTTACATTTGACACATTGAATACAGTCGAGAAACGGGGGATGGGAATTTAAACGTTGCGCATCAGAGCAACTTTCAGTGACAAGTTTGACGCCAAGCAACGCAATACACACACTGGTAAAACGAGAAAATCTACAAAAATAGTCCTGCTACAAAATTTTCCAACTTCCTAGCCGAGTGCCTTTGCAAGAAGGTACAAACTAGGCAACGGTTCATTCACTGTAAAATACAGTACATCTTTATCCAACACTGTCACGAAATGCAATTTGAGTAATGCTGGAAATCACCTTACCACAAGTTGTCGCCAGTGAGAGCGCCCACGTGATGGTGGGTTCTGCCTTTGCAACTGGTATTCCCACTGATGGAAATGCGTAATGGCCGTTTTTTGTCTTTAGCTGATAATGAGACCTTACTACCAAAACCTGGGGTATGCTGGGCGTTACTGAACAATATCTGATTTTGGGTATGGGCGCGAGAAATTGCTTGCTTCGGGCTTTAAACCCTCTCTTAACGGATGTTATTATACTAGAACGACAATATTCATATGAACATCTTTAAATTACTTATCTAAGAAAACAGACGCAACAGAAGAATGAAAGATTAACTGGTCAAAACACATTTTGGTGCCAAGAAGGTTTCAACGGGTTAAGGGTATTTTGATGTCGTTAAATCCGAAAATGGCATTCTATCGTATTTTTAGGATTGTGTGGTTCGGAGAAAGCTGTTGCGGTAAAGTGTTCAAAGCATAATAGCAGAACATTTTACACGGGTATGCACACTCTCTTTCCACAATTAAATACTGATTTTGGAAATAGATACATTTAATTATATATTTTGTTTATCTTAAAATACAAAGCAAGACGAGACGTTGATAGTGCAACTCTACAAAGAATGAAGTTTGCTGATAACTCGGCAGAGTAACATAATCGCTTGCTCGAATTGATCAGGCACTGTATAGGCCGCATTATAGGTGCGACACAAAACGGTAAACGTGATCCATCCCGAATCAACTTTTTGTATAGTAAGATGTTAAAGCAAGACATGCCAACGACAAGTACAAGAAAAGTTGCAATTTCCCATCGAGGAAATGGATCTAAACCCAAGTCAACAGCATGGACGTACAAGGGAACAAAATAAGATTGATATAGAAATAAATATGATATGGTTTACAATGAACTACATTTGGGTAGAAATAAACTTCGCTATTAAGTCGGCTATATGGTAAAAATATTTGCGTTTAAATATCAAGAATTTTGTTGGATGTCGGCAGCAAAACCTGAAGACAACATGTCCAGTTTGTGAACTCCTAGCATTTTCAATCCATCTCAAACCCTTTTGTTAATGGTTTGCTAATGGAGGCTGAAGCAAGTGTTATCTATACTGTAGAAACTGCTTTCAATATTGAAATCACATTAAAACTGAAAAACCAGGGAACACAACTTTAATCAAAGCCTTGCATGGTATTAACAAACCGAAATAAGAGCTCAACCGCGAATAGACTAAAAAAATAAATTTTGTAAAAAAACAATCCAGAAAAGTTTACTTTTTCAAAACTTAGCTAAAAAAGCTGGATCTCATTCATCAATACTGAAAAGAGAACACCTGACAGCATCATATGTTGCGTGAAGCAAAACTTGTGTCCATGTTCGATATCCGCAATTTGTCAACGGTCGAGTGAAAGTCAACCACTGCCAAACTTGAACTTTTTCAAAAAAATTTCCAAAGTGATGACGGTATAAAACTATTCTGCATTGGTTCGAAGTTATTCAGGTTAACTCCAAATTACCAAAATTGTTCATAAAATTACTTTCAGTCAACCCATATGTTCATTTTAAACAACTTATGTTACTTCGTAATCGTATGCATTCCGATGCACAAAAAAGCAAAAAAGAATTTTTGAACCAAAACAACAGTAATTACTTAAGCTGAATGGGTCGCTATATTATATATCCACACATCACCTGTGCAATTTCTTCCTGGATTGGTGCGATTTTCGTCTCTAAATCCACTGTTGCATTTGCAGCTGAAGCTTCCAATAGAGTTCAGGCATGTCGCATTGCTTGCACAGTTGTGGTTCGACGATGAGCATTCATCAATATCTAGAAAATTATAACCGTTACTTAAGGAAAGTGAGAACGAACAAGGATTGCTCAAACACAGGCTTGACTTGCCGCTGGTTAAGATCAGCTTGTACAGCCAGAATGCTGCTGCGTTGTCGATGCAGTTAGCGAGAGAGATTCTCTTTGGTTGCCAGCTTTTAGTGATTGGGGCTCATTTGAGAACACGTTGAACTCGACCAACACTTAGCTTAATTTTTCATGTAATTTATCCCAAAGATGGAACGCAAACGATTACGAAACGAACGGTGTGCGGTGTAGAACCATGCAAGAACCGCCAATTCCTGATTGATAAAAAAATGAACTCCACGATTTTCAAGATAGACATTATTTTTATATATTTTTCAAAACGAAAATAGTTTGATGTATTGTGATGAAAATTACGTAGTTTCGCTACTTTCTGAAAGGTGACGATGCTTTTCCCAAAACTATGCATGAATCATAACGTGGCACTGTTATTGGCGATCAATGCATGAAAGCTGTGCTTAGCGTAAGTCGTTACGTAGAATCGTTAAGTTTGTCACAACTGTACAAGACCCACACTTCTTCAATATTTCCTCATTGGCGCTCTTGGAGCACTTACTATGCGTAGCCAAAAAAGTGAGCCTCTTCCAAAAATGTGTGTGGTATGCAAAGTTATTTTCTTATTCTCTTCATACTTCTAACAGTCTTTAACTTATTGTGTAACTGTAAGTAAAACAATAAGAACTACGAATGCTTTTTAACGGGCCGTGTTTGTTTCTCACTAGTTTCAGAACATAAAAATTTACCTTTTGCTGTAGTCGCTGCTTTTACATGTGATTTACTCTATAGTACCAAAGATTATTTCAATTGAATTGCATTCGTACAAAACATTGAATTATTTCATTTTCCATAATACTAAACAGGTATTTTACTTTTTGCAAACGTTATCGCAGTTTATGTTTGTGCAACGCCATACACTCCGCCGTTGACCCTTGTTGCAAACCATTGCTTTATGCACTGGCATGTTCCTTGAAAATACCAGTTAACTCAAAAGGAGTTCTCTTTAACAAATCCATCTCGATCTCAACCAGGTTTGGATTTGACAAGCGGCGAGTTTTAATAAACGGCGCTATGAAATGAGTGCAAAAAGAAATACAGTGACTCATTGTGTAATACAATATATACTGTAAAGTAACTCTACAACTATGAGCTTTACCACTCTGTGACTCGAAATACTTGCGATGGGCGTGTTTGAAAACGCTCTTGCAGCACGGCAGCACCAGGGGCATAACGAGTTTGGATGGCGCCCGTGGCAAGGAGCAAGTTTGGCGCCCCCATGTTCGAATTTGAGGTCTTTAGGAAGCAAATGTCCTTTATTGAAGAAAGTACTTGTGACATTGTTGAGACTTTTCGGCGGCCCCCGCAGTGATTCAGCGTCCCCCGAGGTGATTCGGAGTCCCCGTAGTCATTCGGCACCCGGGGAATTGTGCCCCCCTTGCCCCTCCCTCGTTACGCCCCTGGGTAGCACAAGGAAATTGTGTGTGTAACGCAACAGGCTACAGGGGCGTAACGAGGTTATATGGCGCCCGGGGCAAGAAGCAAGTTTGGCGCCCATGAGTTCGAACCTGAGGTCTTTCGGAAGCAAACGCGCTGTATTTAAGACAGTACTTGTGACAATGTTGGGACTTTTCGACACCCACCCCGCAGCCATTCGGTGCCCCTGCAAGGATTCGGCATTCTCATAGTGTTTCGGCGCCCGGGGAAATGTGCCCCCCTTGCCCTCTCCTCGTTATGTCCCTGAACAGGCAAAGGCTATATGTGATAATCACATGTTGAAAACGCTCCATTTGATGAGATTGATAAACCCTCTTCTTGATGGAATGTGATTGCAATACACTAATACTGTTTTTTTTCCAAAAACCATTAGAAAATGAAAGACTTTAGTATGGTAAAAACGGATTATATAAAGTGGCCTTAGGATTTTTTAACCGGCTATTTCCTCATTCGAAAATTCCGTTTCCAATCAAATTAAATTTATTAGGCGGCTGGATTTGTTACATGTGGAATTATTATGAGTGAATGCCAATGTACGAAGGTTGTGTGCGTACACAAAACAAAGGAAATTAAGTGGCGAATGGAAGGCCTAGTCATAAATAATCTTGCTTAGAACCGTTTCCGTCGCCACGGGGAGACTTCGGTGGGCTAAGCCCCACAACAGACTGCTCCAAGTCCCCAAATTGAAATATGAAACACTACAAATCAGTGGAGTTTTGTCAATTTTTACAATGTCAAGCACCCTTGCACAAACGTAAAGCCCCTTGTTGAAAACTTTCTGGCGACGGTTCTGCTTAGAACAACGCAAATATCTCTATGCATGAAACATTGACCTTTGTACTTTTTTCTAAACTTGGGAAGCTGCACAATCCCGACGCAAGCAACCGCTGCACTAAAGAAGTATCAAGTGTAAATAAAGATGAACGTGGCTGTTGCGATCGTTGAAAAAAAGGAAGTAGAATCGGTTCATGTCTAGTTTCAACCCAATGATCAAATCATATTCGTGCAGCTTTCAGGCAGTCAAAACTTTTTGCTCATCAGATAATGCGAATCAGCTTATGTCATCGATGAAGACATATTGGGGCAAAGGCAGGAGACGTTTCTGAATTTCACACGCACCAGACCAAAGAAAAGGTTGACACGCCGAGAAAAAACTCGGTGGTGAGATTCTTCGCAAAATATACGTAAATAAACGGTTGGTGAACAACAGCATTGAATAATTTCAGTTATTTAAGCCGCTTGCAATCATATGTTCAATGGTGTTACTTCGATGCGATTATTATTAAATGGCCTTCTTTCGATGCATCGAATATATTATTATTTATTCCAATACTATCTGGCTGAAAGATGATATTGGTTTTGTTTTGAAAAGCGCATAATCGAAAAATTTAACTTCCTCTTTCCTAGCATACGACCTTCACGTGTTGTCGATAATGAAAAGTTCCTAAACAACATCCCTATTTCCAGGGCCGGCCCTAGAAAGTGCGGGGCCCAGTGCAAGACCTAGGCGCGGGGCCCCTCTGGAGAGTGGTGTTATTACGTCATCGTGCTCAGTCAACCGCGGTATGACCTTTTTGATGAAGATATTGTAGCAAAATAACTATATGAATATAAAAAAGACGGCAAATTTTTGGAGTTGATCTGTATGTAGAACATATGAAAACACAACAGTTTCTTTTACGGGGAGTGGGAATAGCTGATGTGTCCCCCAGCTACGGTCATGTTTATGACTAATAGCATGGTGCTCTGGTGGATATTAACCAGTGTACCGCTGCCACTCGACTTAATCAAGCCGAAAGTTGTAAAGGAAGCTCTGTAATGGAGCGGCGAGCACAAGCGCAAAGTTACGTCAATCAAACCGAACTGACCGGCTAATTAAACTTATAATGCAATTACTTCGCACTTGTTGAACGACACTTTCGTTCGAAGAACAAGTAACTTGAAGAAAATTGCTAACATGAACTGATTATCTTTCTCGCTTTCGGTAACCACAAACGCAGACGCGTTCTTGCATAAAAGTAACGTCTGCGCGCATAATCAACTACCCGCTTTAGCCTATTATGCAATACACGAAAAAATCAGACTTCACAAGAGAGCACCCCATGCATCCGCCCTAAGTTCCCCAAAAGCCCAAATTTACAGAATAGGGGTTCCCAACCTTTCTCTGACTATGTACGTTTTCAGCAGTTCGATAGATGAGCATGTACCCCTAAAATTTCCTATGACGAAAAGGCTGAGTAAAATACCAAAAATCTACTGAATTTTTAATAGAACTTTTAGAAATTTGGAACTATAAAGGTAGACCCCGTTTTTATGTCTCAAAGTTAATTTGTTGCAAATGTACAATAAATTTACTCTTTCAGATCGGCAAATGTACCCCTAGGGATGCATGTATCCCAGGTTGGGAACCTCAGTTATGGAGCTTGCTCATTATGCTTCATTATGCATGGACTTGGAATGCAAACTTTTCTTCATGAATTAGAAATGTAATGTACAAAGATTTTTCAACTATCGCGTCACAGTTGTAGAAACATTTATCAAATGCAATATATATTGTGCCTGGTTGGTTGATGAAACAGAAGCATATAGCTGCCGCTTCCCAATATATTGATAAACAGGCACGAGTTTGCTGGATGGCATTCACAATTTTTTCCTTGCCTAGTTAAGGCGCAGAGCAGCTTTAAGTGTCCCTTACGTTGATGAACTTGTATGGACTTTGAAGTGGTGTTTTTTCCACCGATTTATGCTCGCAAATATGCAAATCGCAATAAAAGTTTGTTGGGGCCGCAAACGATAAACGTAGGCTACTTGTATGACCGACAAATAATGCCGACGAACTATTTTGTGGACAAAGGAAAGGAGGCAAATTTTAAGTGCGGAACACTTCACAAAATTGTTACCTGGTTTGCATGAGATGTTTGGCCTACACAGGACCAACCTCTTATTTTTTGTCGTTTGTTTCAATGTGGTACAATTACTTTTATTTTGACAAATCATAAAATATCTAGTCCAGGTTTTTTTAAGGCGTTTTAGGGACCCGATTCGGGTCCCTAGGATTGAGAAACAGGTCCCTAGAATCAGAGAAAATTATCAGCGGGTCCCTAGAATCATTGAAAATCGGGTCTCTAGAATCAGAGAAATCGGATCCCTACAAGTCCATATCGGGTACCTAACATTTTCCTTAAAAAAAAACCTGATCTAGTCTGTGTCAAAATCTTCCATGAAGCAAAACTGCAAGCCTTTGATAAAATACAGATGACCCGCAACCAACCAAAAACTTCCCAAACCAGAAGAATCTTTGGAGAACTGAAAAACGTTACGTCAGCAGAACTGCCATCGAAGTTTATATGACAGACACTCGTCTTGACCTGTTCATTGGGAGTTGAATCACTACACAGCACACACCTTGTTTGCGGTAGCTGTAGGTCTGCTTCAGTCTCAACTGCAGCTTGTACAGTGGCGATTCTAGAATGAAAAAAGTGCGGGGGCCACTGCGGGGCCAAGGAAAAAGTAGGGGGGCAACATAAATATCTATCTTGCATGGCGATGTTTCATTGTTTTGAAGATTAAGTTGCTGTGATTTACCTTATCAAACCCAACATAGGCTTGTGAATATCATTAAAGATGAACTAGCGTTAATATTCACTAGGGACACCTTAACGCCAATGTAGATGCAATCACACACGTGTACCGCTATGTCGAAAATTCTGTGCTAACCATGTAACTTCCACCGCACTGCGCATGTAAATCGAAATACCATTTTCCGTACACAATTGTGCCGGCCTCACATGAACGAAAGCAGCTTTAGAAAGTGAACGCAATTCACATTAAAGCGAAATGGTTCCAACCACGAATTCCATCTTGACACAGAGACAAGTAGGCAGGCGCGAATTTACCATTAGGCTGAAAAGGCTTAAGCCTAGGGCCCCCGATTTCTGCGGGCCCTAAAATTTTGGAAGTAGAGACAATTTCCAGCATTCCTGTAAGTATTATATTTGTATTTTGTTTTGGTTCAACGCAGGTTTTTTTACTATGCGGCTAACAAAAGATCTTTATGGGAGCATGAGCGCGAAGGATTGAAGTGAATGACGATGAGACATTCTCTTTTTCTGGCGTTGAGAATTGGTTATTGTTACATATAATTTGTGGAACAAACCGCCTGAATCCTTTTTTTCAGATTACACGAGGCCAGTGAGGTAGGCTACTCAATAAATATGTAATGGGAGTGTGGCGAGATAACTTCACCGCTGGCTGTTTCGTTAGTTTTATTGTGACCGTTTTGATATATCGACATTACGGCACATCCCGAAACCAAGTGGCCTAAACAACAAATACAGTAAACCTAATTTTTGTCACTACTTTTTTTAGTTCCAGTTGCGGACACAATTTCGACAAAACCGTCGCCAGAAAGTCTTCACTGCCATCTAGAATCTGTTTGATTAAAAATGGTGATGCGTCCTAAGACCAAAACTTAATTGCTCAAATAGTCTATTAACGCCAATAATGCTGGCGTTTCGACAGCGTTCCTAACCTATCTACACTGGATAGCCGAAACATGATTTAGTGAAAGCTTCAACGTGAAGGTACTCTGGTAAAGCAGCAGGGTCAGGAAAATCAAGAAATGAAAATAACAGAAATGGTGACCTTAAAATTACTGATGTGAAGTTGACAAACGAAGGAGGGCATGCCTTGCTCGTCTTGACAACACGTTATTAATAGACTTGTAAGCACCCTAGGCCAGAGTTGCCTATTTAGCGGATTTTCCGCTAGATCTAGCGGATTTTATTCCTTTCTAGCTGCTAAATAACTGGTCTGACGGCCTACATCCGATAGATTATAACGGATAATTGGTCTAGCGGCCTATACATTTGGTCTTATTCAAGTGGATTCCAGCGGTATTTTACAATTTTTCTCGATTGAAAGATCTTTTTAGACTTGGCAACCCTGCCCCAGGCAAGATCCATTCAAGCGCCCACCCGTCTTATACAAAGATCCTTACTCTACATATCATCACACTGTACACTGAGGAAATAAGAAGTTTTTGTACATTAGAAAAGTTTATTAGATGAATAATATGAAATCGAAATTAATAACAAAGTATTGACCCTATGCAGCAAACCTGAAAAACTGCATGAACTTGTGTTCCGTTCACTTCATCATGTTCATTTACTTTCACTTGGTGGACGTTCGTCACTTTGAAAACCACATAGTTGTATATTTCTTGGCTCTTTTTGGCGCCCCGTTTGGCCCAGCGCTTTAGGCAGCCGCCTAGTTTACCTAAATGCAACACCGGCACTGATCAGGCGATGTTGTTCCAAGTAACAGCAGCAGGTACTGCTTCGTCTACAAATTGCAGGACAGAAAAGGATACGGATTGACAAAAACTTGACTGATTTCTAGTTTTTCATATTTAAATTTGGAGGGTTGAATTTTGTTTGGGGGGGTTAGTTCTGATTTGTGGGTCCTCTGTAACAGCGTGGCCCCCCAATTGGGTGTATGGAGGGCGGTTCACGCGGCTCTGGTTACTGATATCGAGGGAATTCAGAATAAAGTAATATGTTTATGAATCAGAACAACTTGACTATTGACATCCGTTTTTGTGGTAGATTATGGACATTTTGTGATTGTGGTGTAGCTTAACCATAGCAATGTTATAGAACTACTATTACGAATGTGCAACGTGGATAGGGTGAGGACTATTCAATGCAGTATGCAGTTAACAGCAGCGAGGTTTCGGCACCAGTTGCACCTAAGTAGGACAGCAGCGCCGCAGATAGGTGTGCATCGGCGTGTACGTGATAGCAAGATGTAGCAGTAGGCGTTAAACCTTTTTTGCAGAATATTACCAACAAAGTCGTTCATTTTATTATTCACACTGATTTTTCTTCTGACTGATTCTCAAAAACTGACTTTTGAACCCTGGGTTTATTTATGACTGTCTTTTCATACGCGAAACATGTATTATAACTCTAAACCAAAAAGATTCAGACAAAAAGACAATGAGCAACATAATTCCCATACAGATCACTGCACAGGCTACGTTCAAATTTTGTATCATCACCTCAACGTAACTTAATCCTTCGATTATCATGTCGACTGTCAAATTCATCAACGAAATCATGATCACCTAAATCTATTTTTCAGCTCGTAGGCTACCTTTCAATTGAAAGTATATCAACGTTACCCAATCGTTTACTGGTAATGGAATTTTCTGGGAAATAGAGTTAAAACTGGGTAGAGTTAAAACTGTAGTCACGAACCACTTACGTATGATGTTTCGTGGTTGTATACACAAGGCAGTCGAATGCAATACCACAGCCAAGATAAATTAAAATAAATTAACTGAAACCAATTCCTAAGGCTTTCACAAACCTTTTCCTACTGGGACAAGCAACAATCTGCTGACATTAATATAATCCAGTTACATCTCACACTGAAGTACACGAAAGACTTCCCACTTCTGTAACTGTTTCTTACTTTCGAAATGGATTTTTCAACACTACGACTACTGTCTGACTAAATTTCACGCAGGATGCGAGCTATAGTTACCCGACCGTCTATAGTTACCCGACCGTCAAAAACAACAACACAGCTTATCATGCATTCGGGAAATATTGAATGCAGGCTAGAGGGTTTCTAAATTATCGTTTAAAATATTGCTGGCCGAAACTCTTCCGCTGCATATGTCTAGGGTTGTCAGATGGCCGGTATTTCACCGGCCTTGCCGGTATTTTACTGCTAATTTAGCAGAGGCCGGTAATTTGAGAATCAGTGTCTGAAGCCGGTATTGTGAAAATGAATAATTTCCTCTAACTTCAAAAAGAACTAACGCAGAATTTCTCAAATCACAATGACTCTTGTAGTGAATCTTGTCAGGACAGTTTTTTCAGCGAAGTTTATTTCCTGCTGTTGACCCAATCCTTGGTGCGATTGTCACGTCACACACACATCAAAATGTAAAGAACCAGTTAAAATACGGGCATAATTATTAATTGTGGCTTAACAATGCGAATTGTCTCTGCTTTCCCTGCGCCGCTTCCGAATTGCGACACAGCTTAGATCTGGCGCTGTTGACAAAATGGCCGGTATTTGTACAAAACGCGTTTGGCAACCCTGCGTATGTCATCCAAACAAACTTAAACGGGAAATTAAGAAAAAAACTGGGGGGGCCAAGCAAAAATCTGGGGGGGGCATGGCCCACCCAGGCCCCCCTTAGAATATCCACTGAGCTTGTAACACCAAATTCTATCCATAAAGAGTGGGACGTGGTGGAGCGCAGAAATAACGTTCAACATGAGAATTGAGCAAGTTTGATATAAGGTTCGATAACAATTTGAGGAAATTCATCGTTCTTTCAAACGAGATAATTATTTGCTAACAATGAGATATACAAGCCTTTCTGTAATTCTCGTGCGCAAGGAGTATCTGGCAAAAAATAAACAATCTACCCAGCCACCATGGCGCGGTGCCCCCAGAGGCGCTGGGCCCAATGCAGCCGCATCGGTTGCATCGGCTTAAGGCCGGCCCTGCTTATTTCTATATCAAAGAAGTTGAACGTTGTATTCGAAGGTATGCGCTGAAATTGGATGCAAATCTTATTTTGCATGATGTGCTTGCATCTGAGCACCGGCTACAATGGAACTATATCGTATCACAGAACTAATACCTTAAAAAGTCAGCACAGTTTAATAAACATGAAAATACGAATTGATTTTGTGCGATGTCACTTGTTATTTTTTTGTTTGTTAGCATTTCAATGTTATCTTAAGGCCTCAAACATTTTGTTTCAACAGCGTATATTGCTCGATTTATATAGCATGCTTGAAGACGAATTTGTAAATGTAAAATCGATGTCAGTTGAAACATCTATAGTTAGTCAATCAAACTATAATTAGAGATATTGATTTTGTATTAGTTCGAAACTCATCAGGCTAGCTCTGAGGACTTAAACGTTTTAATTATAAGAAATTTCATTTAACCCTTTATGTTATCGTATAAGTTGTGCTGCCAAACATGCATGCTGGTGAAAAAGAAATGTAAAAAGAATCAATCCGGTAATATAATCACAACAGAGAAATTAGATCAGTGGCTTTATATGTGCAACCCTTGCCGGGATCCCCGAGATTCTTCAAGCACGTAATGTTTTTGACTTTGTTTTTTGACGCCCATCACCATGGGTGAGCGGGGTGTGGAGTCTGTAGCGGACAAGGTTTTGGTAATTGAAATGTGGAGAAGACATTTTGTTTGCTTTTCACTTCGAAAAACATGCTTGCTGCCATCCAAAATTTTCTCTAGAATGTACCTGCGCGTGGATTCATTATAACGTATTTCCACATATCACCTGTGCAATTTCTTCCTGGATTGGTGAGATCTTCGTCTTTAAATCCACTATTACATTTGCAGCTGTAGCTTCCAACAGAGTTCAAGCATGTCGCATTGCTTGCACAGGTGTGGTTCGACGAAGAACATTCATCAATATCTAAAAAATTACAACCGTTACTTAAAGAAGGTGAGAACGACCAAGGATTACTCAAACACAGGCTTGGCATGGCTTGCCGCTGGTTAAGATTTGCTTGTACAACCAGTATGTTGCTGCATTGTCGATATAACTAACGACAGAGATTCGAGAGGCCAAGTTTTTCAACTACTGAAGCGATGATCAAATCGGTTCTTCGTAAGAGATGGCATTGTTACCCAATAAGACCGACATTCCAAGTCTCTTTGAGAGGGAAGCGCACATAGTTGTGAACGAAACGCTGACTGCAACATTAGCCATAACTGAGTAAATTCTGCTTAATTCTGCTACCCCAGTTTTGACCATGTACGCATTCAAAAGGGCGCCACCACCCAGTAACCATCATATTTGTACGAAAAAGTCAATAGCGGTGATTCTGCAACCGCCCGACATGATCTGTGTGCAACCCGCTAAATGGATTGAAGAAAGCATTTGCGACATTATTGGGATTTTTCGGCCCCCCCAGTGATTCGGCGCGCGGGGCATTTTTCCTCCTTTGTCCCCATCGTTAGGCTCCTGTTGCCGACAGAATTACCAGGTTGGCCTTTTTTCTAGTCCAAAATTCAGAAATATGGCCTTGATTCAAGGTGGTTGGCCTAGAAAATTTCATTTTGTCTTTTGACCTTTTTTACACTGTAAAAGTTTCCTCTGAAGAAAAATATTTACTATTCCATTTTTTGGGCAACACTTTTACAAAATTTTTGTTATAAATACTATATTAGACCGATGCTCGCGTTCAGATGTTGGAAAGATTTGGGTGATGCGAGATTCAAAAAAAATGTTTGCGTAGTAACTGGAAATGCGTGCACTCTCTAGTATTTTGTATGCACTAAGCAGGCTCAACGCTTGCAGAGTGCAGACAGGCCTGCGTATCTGCGGTAGAAATGCAGCAATGACGTCGACGAAGTGGTCTCATCATTCTGGTCGTGTAGTACAGGAGCTGAATGGGAGATGAGTTTCGCATGAGTGCAGAAAGCTACCGATGGATCAGTATGCAAACTGTGGCACCATTGTACCCAAAGTGTGCAATCTGACAAGCCATTAAACGTCAGAGAAGCATCAGGAATGAGTTCCAGTAAAAGGCCAAGCAAGACTTAATCTCAATTTATAAGAAAATTTCTATTGATATTCTTGTAATTTGGGTGTTTTCTGTGACAAAGGAATAGCACAATGTTTTCAACCCATGAGTCCGCGGAAAGCTCTGGATGAGTCCGCAAGCACTAGGGGCAAACAAGTTTTCTGCAATGCCCTCACACAATAATAACTTTATCAACTCTATACAATTGACGTTTTTGTTCGTACAGCGATTAAAATGCAAGTAACCAGCGTGAAAATTCAAGAATTAGCTGTTCCGCGTGGCATTTATACTTTTGAGGTAGTGTGCTCAGCAGCTTAAGCGTAAAGTTGTTATCTAAACTGCAGTTTGTTTTCGCCGTCTTAGCTTATAATTGCTAAACGAAAGCAGGCGTTTGCGTATAACGAAAACTACTTGAAACTTGGATTTACTTCAGTTGTGGTAAACGGTGAAATCCGGCCACAGTTCGTGCATTGCTTAAAATCCTTGCTCACGGATCTCTCAAAGAAGCTACGTCGGCATCTCGAGTAAATATATATAAAATACGTTGATGAAATCCTTGAGCTTTCAAAGAGGTACTACACCAGGTATCATGAAGTTGTTCGTACTTATTGTCCATCTACTTCAAGAGTAAAAATGTACTCCCATAGTAAAGCAGTGGATGCTTCTTTTTCTATTGCTTGGAAAAATGCAAGAGCTAAAGCGCCTTATCAGCAGGAGAGAGCTTGGTCAAACCAGCAGCCGTGAAAATAGCCATGATAATGTGTAGTGATGCCGTAGCTAATAGGCTAGCTATAGTCTTTCTTCAAACAACACCATCAAATGGTGCATCCAAGAACTCTCAGTCAATATTCTGAAACAAACTATTGCTCCTGCGAAGGCGAAGCGAAGTGAAATCATCAGAGATGGACGAGACGCGAGACTACAGATATAGGAAATGATGCGCAGTTCATGGGGTTCGTGCGATACCGTGCCACAGAGGACTACGTGGAACAAGTTCTCTTTTGCTGTCCTCTTGCCAAACATACCGCAAAAAAAGAAATGTTTAAAAAAGTAGATTCCTTCACTAAGGAACATCAGCTTTCGCGGACTAACTGCGTGTCTGCTTGTGCAGATGGTGCTTCGGGCATGATAAGAATCAAAAAGTTTTTTTTAATTTATGAAAAAGGAAAACAAAAATATTTAGGCAATTATTATTGTTGTCTTCGCCGAGAAAAAAACAGACAGCGAAGAAATTTAAGAAGATCTGACAGTTTTTAAATGTAGCTTCGATCTGCTGTCAATCACATCAAAAACCGTCACTTGCGTATTTGTTAATTCTGTGCTTTGTATGACGAGATGGGGGCAGACTACAGTGGACGTTTGTTTCATTTGAACATCCGTTGGCTCGTGAAGTAAGGTGCTGGAGAGAGTGGCCCACGCAATGACACCGGTGCGTTATGAAAAGAAGAGAATCATTACTTTGCTGAACGGTTCATCGACAGCAAGTGGATTGCTAAATATTCTTAGGTGATTTTTTATACGCTAAACTGCGCCATACACGGAAAAGATAAATTAATTTTAGATGTGTCTGAGACATCGTCTCGTTTAAACGTAAAGCACAGTTGTGCATGCATCGAATTGAAAACGGAAGAATATCTTTGTTTTTGGCACTTAAACGCATTTGCAGAAGCCATATAGAAATTGATTTACGCTGCACTCGTCAGATATTTCTTAAGTGCCTTACTACATCTCTCCGAGATGGATAGATACATCCCTTCTCACAATTACATCAAAAATATTTAACTGGGTACGAAGCCGTTTTGAGGTGTCAGAGCTACAGGTTCATTGTGAAATGGATTGCACTGCTTAGGCATACCATACGTCCCGTTTTAGCCGGGACAGTCCCGGTTTAAAGGCTCTGTCCCGGCGTCCCAGTCAGTCAACCAAAAAGTCCCGGTTTTGCATTCAGTCAGCAAGTATGAATAGCATGTGATGGTCTGATAAGTGTTCAGAAGCAGAATGTGAAAGCCCTTATCTGTAAATCAATTAATACTGGCTTTACCTGCTGCGATTTCTACGAGAAAATAGATTGAACAAAGACTTCTAGAAGAAAATATCGTCCACGGAAAAGTACTATTAGGCGAATAAGCAAATTTACAAATGCTTGAACCAGTGGCGTAGCCAGCTAAAAAATTTTGGGGGGGCCAAAATGTTTGATTTTAGGCTAATAACGCTATTTTGTTTGGAAAAACGCCTCTCAAAGCACAAAATGACTATGTTTTCTAAAAATTTGTGGGGGGCCATGGCCCCTTTGCCCCCCTGGCTACGCCTACGGCTTGAACACTGTTTTTTTTCTTGGTAAAATGTATTATTTTAGTTTTTCTTGGTGTCTTAACTACAGGAATCGAAAATAGCTACATACTCCAAGTAAGATATTAACCACATTTATCTGAAAAGTCCCGTTGTTCTGAAGCGTCCCGGTTTTTGGTCACAAAAATATGGTATGCCTAGCATTGCTGTATGGCTGCAAAGTCGACAGCTGTGGAGTTTGACTCAATTTTGAATTGAACCAAACTTCTCTGATCTGTGTCGGCGGGCAACAAAAGCTCTTTGTCTTTTTCCAACTACATACCGTTGTGAAGCTGTTTTTCAACGATATAACTATTTTTAAAACCAAGCACCGATACCAACTTCAACTAGAGGACGACATCAGGTGGGCGTTGATGACCACAGGCTCTTGTTTCGACAAACTTGTGAAACAAACTCAGAGACAAGATTCTCATTGAAATTTGTGAATGTGGACGATGGACCGATTTCGTTAAAACTAGTGTTCGAATCATTCTCGTAGCCTTAGTCTATCTTGAGTCCGCGAAGATTTATACTGGTCAGAAAATAGTCCAGGTCATGAAAAGGTTGAGAAACACTGGAATAGCACCACAAACAAAGTTTGGCTTTTTTCTGGCCTTCGTAATCGGTTTGACTTTTTTCTGGTCGTTTTAGCACCGTTTTGCTTTTCATTGACATTTTCATCTGGAAAACCTGGTTGTCGATGCATTGAGAAAGAAGTTCATAACAATGGAGAATTTTATCAGACTTTTCTAGAAATCATTAGATGCCTTATGGTATTGGCATGTCGTGTAACCGTAACTGCCTTGCATTGGTTTGCCTGTTGGTACAGCTTTCACTGCTGGCGAATATTTTGGAAAGTAACTTTGCTGAGCATTTTTACCCCTTTAAAACTAAAGATAAAACTCAACAGTTACGTCGGCCGTATACTCATAAATATCATTTAAAAATCACTCTGTTTTAGACTAAATTTTCGGTTGGTGATGACTGTAGATTAGTCGGTACAATGGCCACATACATATCACAAGCAAAGGTTACAAACCTGTCCATAGAAGTTGAATCAGAGTAGTATTGAAAATTAGTTTGTAAAAAAAGCAAGGGTGTGTAAATTGTTCAGTGGACAAGTACCTACTATTTTGGGGATTTCAAAGCACATTACTTTGGACATAAGTGTTTGAATTTACTCTAACAGAGGTGTAAATGAAAAAACAGGGATAAGATGATTCAACACTATTACTGACAGAAATCATGTGGAACGGTGAAAACAGTTGATTTTATGTTAAGTTAGGGAAAATGGTGGCAATTGCCAGAAACCACGAAAATTAAATCTGTTATTTGGTGAAAACAGTTTCTCAGTTATCACTTCCAATATCATTAGGGTCACTGTGACCATTTTCTTCGTGATGAAACATTAATATTTTCAATAAATGAGCACCACTGAATGTGTTGAGGTAATCTGGTAATCTTGTTTGATAAAAGGGTAAGATATGTAAAAAATGTTAAGAACCACTGTTCCAGAACGATGTGGAGGTAGCTCAAGGTAGGGAAAAGAGTTTCACGACCATAAATTGTCGGCACAGAACCACTCAAGGCAGTTGGTTGATGTAAGCCTATGTGAGATATCAACCATGCGTATTTCCGGATGACTTGAGAGGAAAAGCAGTGACTGTTTTATGATGCTTTTTACGGTTTTCCAGCCATTGACCCCGGCCCTCGTCAAGCATACTTGGGATTAAGTTCCGTCTGCGAAGAACACGCCAGTTTGCAGATGCGATGACTTTGCTTTTTTAGAACGCATATCTTTAAAATAGATTGTGAATGAGTATAGGCAGATGAGTGTTTGACTGTGGTGTGGTTTCTGACAAAAATATTGAAACAACTAATTAGGATGTCAAACTTATCTAATTTTCAGGAAGGAAGATAACTGAATTGAACCACAATCCGTTTCCTCATTAACTCAACTGAAATCACGTTCTGTCCAGCTCATCCCATGCCATGTGATACACTCTGACTTTAGGAATATGATTATCAGAGCCAGTTTACGTAAAATCATGGTGTATAACGATTAATAAGCTGCAGTAGTAAAACAATGCACCCTGGTTTATTTGACATCTCGCAATAGAAACATTTTCTAAATAGTTCCATATCATGTGAGCATGTCTTAAATCATGAAATTTATTGCTTTTTCCACTTTTTTTGGCACAAGTGGAACATCTAAATCAGGGATTCCCAACCTTTCTAGGATCTCGTACCACTTGGGCACCACGTATTGTCAATGCGAACCACTTCTACGGTTCTTTCAGAACAACCAATTGATCTTGGTTTATTCAGAAGTATGATATACATTAAAATAACAATCAAAGACCACAACAAAATTTAATGAGATTTTTTTTTGTTTACCTTCCACCAGTTGGTTGATGCGTGGCGTAAATTTGCTTACAGAGCATCGAAAATTATAATTTTACGAAACAATAGGAATACCAGGCTACAGGAAAATTTGTTTATTTAGAAACAAAACCACCTATGTAAACTAGAAAGCTGTAAATTCAGGTTTTTGTGAAAAAATGAAAGTTTCTAGCGTACCACCTGAGAGACCTTCGCGTACCACTAGTGGTACGCGTACCACAGGTTGGGAAGCCCTGATCTAAATACACTTGATGAATCTGCATTCTTTTCAGAAATACTTTTTTCTTGCTTTTACTGTATCAAATTGTATCAGTACAACTTTCATACGCAAATTATGAACACTTATACTCTTTTCGCAGAAGTAGCTATCCTCAAAGTACTTCATGATATTTTAATGATCATCTCTGCTGTCCGCAAATGAAATAATCCCGAACGAACGCAATCTAAAATCAAGTAATCAAGTATTGTTCAAAATCTAGTCGCATGTTGGCCTATTGCTGAAAATTAAGTTGACAAATTTGGGTTGGTTTTGAACAATAGTAATGCGCAAGAAAATTCGACTATTCTACGTGCTGTTTAATCCTCGTTAATGCGAATCATAATTGAAAGACAACACAAAACCCCATAGTGATTATTTTCCATGTTCAAGTGCTGTAAATTCTGACTAGTCAGGGAAAACTAAGAACAAACAGCCGAGGTACAATGTATTGTGACCACGCTTAGCAATGGAAATATTTGAGTTTCCATAAATAAATCACGGACGCAACTGAAAGAAAATGGATAAAATAGTGTTAATATGTGTGTTGCAGCAGTGTGGTGAATTTTCATCCAAAGCTGCTTTTTGTCGTTAAGAGCCGGCTGTGTCTAATTTTGTTTAGCCGTTTTGGTTTTCTCAATTGAAATAATTGGTTCAAATCAACAATTTGCTGAAAAAATTTTTTTATGTTGTTTGAAAGTTTTTTCGCATATGCCAGCTTGCAATCAAGTGCTAAAAACAAATGAATTTTTTTAGGCGTTTCTTGTTAAAGTTGCAGTGCACATGTTCATTCCAGTCATTTTGTTTTAGGCTGAATGTTAAACACGCTGAGAGTCACAGAAGACAACGCAGTTTTTTTCCTTAACGAAATCTATGGGCAATTCTCGATTGTACAGAAGATGGCACATCAGTGGCAAAATGTAGAAAAAACATGAGATAAATCAGATACTGCCCTTCTTCGCATGTTTTTGTGCAAGAAGGCTTTCTTTTTCAAATATGAAAAGGCAGCTTATTCATCCAGTTATATCTATGTGCAGCACTTAGTGTATAGCGTGACAATTTCCTGAAGTATTTTGGTAAAATTCAATTCGAAATTCTTTTGGGTAAATTTTTGACGAAAGATTTTTAACTCGATATTTGTGAGACATCTAGAAATAACCTGTCATCAGAAATTTATAGTCGATGCTTAGTCAAACGGAAAGCTAAAATCATCTAAACTGGCAAAAAGTAGTTTCGCTCGAAAAATAATCTGTAAACAACTAGCGCAAGTATGCATTATGATAATAAAGATCGAAACGGCGAATTCATGCTAATTTACAAATAACATCGTCCTTCCTTCTGTAGGTGGTATAAGATTAACTCCATAATTTTTGCATTTAATTGTTATACTTTTCAACAGATTTGCGTCTCTACCAAAAAATCAAAACTCGCAAGTTAACATAAAGTCCTCCACGGCGATCGACTTCCTTTTTGAAAAAAGTGGTTAAATGTTTGTTTTTAAAATGATGTTGACGTCATATAGTGTTCACACAAATATGTTGTACAATGCAAAGTCTTAAAACTTGTAGGATCAAGATTTTTAGATGCTATATACAGTATGCCTTTGCAGACCACCAGCTCACCTGTGCAGTTTCTGCCTGGCACCACATCGTTCACGTCAAGAAACCCAGTTTTGCATTCGCAGCTGAAAGCTCCAAAACTATTTTTGCACCAAGCGTAGACTGAGCAAACATAAGCAGTATGCGCACATTCGTCGAAATCTGAAAAAAATAAACTACCAGGTCTTCCTGAGCCGTTGGTTTGATACTGATTACGAATAAAATTGGAGGAAGGATGGGAATGCCAAGGAAACAATTGCCCGGGTTGTTATCAGTTTCGCGGGATAATGATGACAACATGCACAGCTATCTGCTTAATTAGCGCCATGTGCAGCACTCAGAAAAAAGTTCATGGTCAGTGTCATTGTGTTCTATCATTAACCCCTGTGATATAGGCTGTAAGTTTGAGATATACACGTAACTAAATGAAACAAATAAAAATAATCATATAAATAAAAACTAAAGTGTTCAGCTCTTGATATTTGAATTGTTGGTTTCTACGGTGTAATCACTTATCACGCTTTTTACAGAAGTTTGCAATCACCTGCTGATGTTTATTTCTTTGGTAAGGTTTAAGAGTAGCGCAGGTAGCATTATCTTTAGTTGTGCTGCTTTGGTACGCACAGTTACAAAAAGGAGAAAAATGGCTTGCTGATTTCAAAGGATTCGCATCTTGCATCGCTTTTGCTGAACTAGTTCTATAAAACTCTAACAATTTTTAGTGCTTGCTAAAGTTTTCAGTAAGCATATTAAGAAGAACATAACTTCAGCTTGGAAAATGCTAATAACGTTATTTAGTTTTTCTTTGTAAGGCACTTCATATTGTTGTGTGCAAAAGCATTTGCATTGTTCAAAACTCGAAAAGGTCGAGGCCTTCTTTTGTTTGGTTGAGTGCTTGTTAGCAGCCACTTATTCGAGTTTATTGGCTAAAAGCTATCACGCTTTTGTTGGGGTGTTGTTGAACAGAGCAAAAATGCAAACCATGCTCCAAACGCATGATTAGCAGAGGAAGGCAAATGAAGCAGAAATTTACCCACGGTACAGCAGCGAAACAATAGGAAACAGAAGGCTGCCGTAGAAATAAACCGAAACAATAGAAACAGTCAAAGAATAACAGATTGTGCAGTTTATAATGTCCTACCTTTTTTCTATTAAAAGCATATCTCAATTGCGTTAGTACATTCCTGAAATTAAATGGGATGCACCCCGCAGATAAAATTTCGTTAATGTTTTAATAAAAGTAGATCATGAAAGATGATTTAGTAAAAGATTACCTACAGCAAAAAGACAACACGGCATCAACTGCTTCAAAAAATTCGGATGTACAAATTTATCACCCCTGTAAAAACTCAACACATTTTTCACCTTTGATGGTTGTGTTAGAGATGTTGTATGTCGAACCCAATCCGTTTTTCACAACAAGCTTTACGTTGTCCAAGATGTCCCGGCATTTTTGTTCGTTAGGACAATTCACCTGAAGCATATATTCACCACCTGCAAAGCAATGGCTCGTCATATGAAAGCGTGCGAGTCATGTGACCACTTATACTGTCATTTCAGTACCTGCTGCTAAAGAAACAAAAGCACAGCCAACGACGACCAACAGCAACCAGGAAGAAACCATTGAGGTTGTCTCTCTGTAGTGAAGTATTTAATCACCTGGCTATCTGCGAGAAAAATAGGAAAATTAATAAGGTAATATCAGAAATGAAGTAAAGAAGGGTGGGATTTGTCACTGGGGGTAAGATTTAACTCCTTTTCCAAAAATAAAGGTTCCAGCGGTTGCTTTATCTGTTTACCACACGTAATCTGGCTAAATTGTATCACATGTGTAGTCGATGACGAGTTATTTAGAATTTTTGTAAGGCCTTAAGACCATTGATGTTCTTTTGACGCTTGGGCTTAACGCATTAGAAAAACTCATAACATTTTACGAAAACCACCTTCATTTTTGAGGTTCTTCCTTGCACAGGACCGCAGTGTTCAAAAGTTTTTAAAATTTTTACCTACTTATTGACCTGAAAAATATCATCAGAAGAAGTAAATTGAAAGTTGTGCAGTCGACCGATATTTATAACGACAAGTTTGTGAAAAAGACATTAAAATTTAGAAATTTACTTTTTAATATTGTGTTAAGAGGCCTGGACTTAATATTGCCATCACTTTCACAATCGACTGAACTACTTAATGAGGATCTAAATCGTTTTTATTTGCTCCAAGCCTCGACAACTTACCGCTTTTCATGCGCATGGAACCGTACAGAAAACCTTAATTTTCAAAGCAACAGGTTATTTGCACCAAACGTGTCCATTTTTGTACAAAAGTGTTGACTTACAAATATGTAATATACTCCTGTGCATCGCTAAGTTTTCTGGCACCGAGAACATTTTGTCAATAATCAAATGCATTAAATTTTACTGACGTTCTCATGATTTCACCCTTGCACAGAAACAGCTAGGATTTGCTTCAAGTTTATCGTCCAGTCTGAGAATCTGAGTTTCATTTGTGAATCCCTCTTAAAATGTATGGTTTCGTGCAGGTATAGTATTGGAGAGACTATTGCTGGTACATACTAGTTTTTTTTACGTTACACCCACGTAACGAATCAAAATCGTTCACGAATCAAAAAATGCAATCAAAATCATAGCTTTCTTGGAAATGTTTATCTCACTGACGGAAATGACAGCACACAGCGACCCTAATAGTACAGTGTATATCGTAACTCGAGTTTTGAGGTGGTGTACATTTGTTTTGATGATTTTGCTTCCTGTCGAGACTGAAAAACACTGATGTTAGCCTGATTAAAATTACAACATTCTAAGACTCTTACAGGGTTTTTATTCAAGGTTAAAGTGCAAGGCACAATTTTATAATCGTTCTTACCTATTCACAGGGTGCTAGTGAAGCGTGTTCTTGGAGAAACGCCATTTTATTTGAAGCTAAACCTGCCTTCAGACCATTGCAAGTTAAAGAGAAATGGTTCAAGTGGCCAAGTATATGCGGCAGCGGCAGCATGGCATTTGCAATGCATAAAGCACGAGTTTGAACTCAATCTCTCTGCCAAGCCTTTTCGACATCTTATTGCGAAACCTGATTTTTCTGAGTAGGCTATGGCGTCGAGACGGTTTGCCTTACCTTACGTTAACCACACTGCAAAGTCGAATAGATGCGTGACTGATGTTTAATCTAAAAAATTTTAATGTATTCCAATTTTTTCAAAATTTTTATATAACATGTCGCTCTTAGACAAAGCTTCATTTCAATTATCATGATAAAAATAAAAGCTTGAAATGCTGACGTCATTTGCCTGTAGGTTTTGACAGGCCCGTATCCAGGTTTTAAGGTTTTTCTTGGTGGGGGCGGGCAAAACACAGTTTTAGGAAGGAAATATTTTTGTTTTCATTATATGTTTAAAGCAAATTTTTCTGGGCACAACAAAATTTGGGGTGGCATAAAAAAATTTGGGGCAATTGTCCCAGAATGCCTCCTCCCACGTGGCTGAGTTTTGATCGCTTGGATCCCCGTGAGCAACAAAGCAACGCAGGTATTGCGAAATTTCATCACCTCGTCAGTTACTCAACCTGTATGCACTGTAAACCTGCTTAAACTATTTGTCAGCAATCTTCTGAAGAAAACGTTGCTTTGGACAAATATTTCAAGTTTTCAACCAATTCCGGTGCACCTACGACAGGTAAAAGATTTGCAATGACAATAAGCTTATATACTTGAGTTTATCATCTGGCTTTAGCCATTTTTCAGATCGTCTGTTAGATAGTCACTGAATTACAGTGCCCTGTTAACCTGTTCTACGGATGTCTCTGCCTGAAAAATCCCTAAACTGAGCGGTCAGGTCATGTCGTGTGGCGTCATTGCAACAAAATTCCTTTCATCTATAAAGTAGTCAGTAGGCAATCGCTGAAGTTTGTTGTGAAACAGGCAGAAGTCGTTACCTAGAAACAAGATTCAGAAACTTAATGAAAAACATCCTGTACTCCTCAATGGCAAAAGCAATTACTGCAGCTTTATGGCAGCTGGATGAAGATTCACAAGTTCTGTTCAAATCGAAGCACCTGTTACATTTTGGAATGAATTAGATTTATGATTGAATCCTGCTACTTCCAAAAGATGTAATTGGCAAATTTCTTAAAAGTCTGTATTAACAACTCAGACATGACTTTCTTTTAAAGTAAATCCTTGAAAATCTGGAAAACAACGCAGGAAACAATAAAATATCCTATACCTACACTTCCAATATGCTATTCTATCACGAGTTTCTGTAGGTGGATACGAAAATGATATGCAGAGGTGATTGTGGACTAACACAATCAACTCTTCGATCAGTACAGTTAATTTCACATTTTCTCATTCAGTCAGTCAAATTCTTTCAACGTCTTTCAAGAATGAACAGTACCTATACTTGTTTCTATATGGGAAAAAATTTAGCATTCTTGATTTTTCTTACGCTTATTTTCATAGCTGTATCAATTAATATCTTTGAAAAAAGTTTGCCGTCCATTTTAATTTGTAGGCCAGACTAACAGAATAGCAGTTACTCGATGCTGTGTCCAGTTTGATGCGAACAGTATTGGTGTTGGTAGTAGCTCGTGCTTTGTCTGTGATGACACGTTTTGTCTGACCAACTCTGAAAAGCCATGCCTTTTCCTGTCGCCCTTGATAACTTGTTAATGTAAAACCGTCTGTTTCCCATGTTCAAGCAACGTGCATCAACAGCTGTTCGATGCTCAAGATAATGGTGTTGTTTTCGAAAACATAGCTATACGCTGATGTCTCGTTTACATGCCCTCGGGTTCACGTTCACCTTCTAAGTATCAAACTCTCGCTTTGGAGCTTCCGAGAAATTCGCCTCATGGCCCTGAACGCAGCAATTTAAAAATGTCAGTCCATTCGTGACTTTCATCATGAAACTCTCTTACAATCTGTCTGTAAAGTCTGCGTCAGGAAATGTCAAAATGAAATTATTTCGTAAACAACCGCATGGCATTTTTTAAAGTTACTGATGCGCGTGGCCAGAAATGCGGCTCATTACAACAAACTTCTTGCTATTATTCGCCTTTGGTCAACCTCCAGCTAACGGATCAATTAGTTACTGCATGTCATGAAAACCAGCTGGTAGCACAACAAACTAAACTTTGACAACCTTCCTGTTAAACAAAGTTTTCGCAAATCACCTTGGTTCGCGAGGTTCCAGTCCAGGATACTATTAAATCTCAGATCACTGAAGCGTGGTGGTAAGGCATGCCGTATGAAACGGAACGCTTTGTGAACACCGAACCGAGCTGTCCAACGCTTTATCTCTGTTGAAATGGTTCACAATTTATGCTTATATGTTTTTTCTTTTCTCAAGATAACAAACAGTGTTGAGTTAATGCCTTCACTTTTTATAACTAGCCATCAATGTTGCTCTGCATAAATGAGCCTTGTTCCTTTCATTTATTTATCTAATTGCACAAGATCGCACTAAGTCTAAAAGCTAACCGCTGACGTAAAAAAGGTAGACTACTGCTGACCAGTCGTTAACCGCTGACTTGAAAAAGAGAGTGCAGTCTCGCGGCAACGTGCAATACTGTTTATCCACAACCCGAAAAAAAGTTTTTGTTGCCTTTGTGCGTTCACGCAAAGACGTTAAGTTACGCCCTGATACTGTTGAGAAAAGTGTAGTGTTCCAGGAATAGACACTGCTTCTTGCGCATGACTCTATATATACTATACCACTTGACTTACATTGACGGTAATTAAGTACTTAAGGGATGAAACCGTTTCACGTTTCTCGCGAGGGAATTTTTGTGTTTAGATGCTAAAAAATAGCAACCAAAAGGTTTAAAAAGTGCTGGTTTTACCGTTGGGCAATATCGCTGACTCTCTTGCCATCTGTTTAGGATGTTCAACGTTGGTTATGTGCTTCAATATTTTCTTAATTCTGTCATCCAGCAATCGTGAAGTGCTACTTGTCCCAGGCAATCACTTTGTAGGGCTTCTTGTTTTTCTAGGTGATTTTTTTTCAAGATACTTAAACCTCTTAGCACAGTTGCGCAGGCAAACAGCTATTCAGCGTATTTTCCCAGAAGAGCACTCGTGATCAGGCTGCTGGAGATATTATTTCTCAACTTTAACATAACTACAGTGTCGCCTATAGTGAACATAGCACCGTAGCCTAAGGTGCGTACGCAAACTGTAGCTGTTTGTTCTATCTAATTTTATGTTTTTCTTTTTGTGTTGTGCTCTTTGAAACCAGTTGGTTTTGTCAACAAAGTATAACTTCATGATATTTTTTAAAATAAAAATAGATGCTTTGCTTCCTTGCAGGAACAACATTCTTTGCATCCTTTGTACAATGCGTGCAGAACAAAAACTGTTCAAATTAAAAAACCTAAGCAGAATCACGATTTGAACCTGTGCAGAAGACATCTAAGCGCCTGTATCGCACTACAACAACGATGCATTTCTTTCTGCCACATCTCATTTTACCGACAGCTTATCTTCCGCTCTGCTCACAACTTTGGATTAATTAAAAGGATAGTTAGCAATAGCGCGTAAATACAGCCAAACGCGTTATTTAAGCAAAAAGCTTCTACTAATGAATCGAGGTGTTTTATTTGCGATTTTGCACCTTCGCTTTTCTGTGGTTTTGCCGTTAGCGGTGCCGTAGTTAATGTGACAGACTCTTTAATACTCACTTGCTTCTCAACCTGCGGAACGCCAATGCAAGACTCAAACTGGCCACCCAAGATTGAGCTGCGAAATGAAAGTTCAAACTGGAACTCAGAATTTTGTTTTTTCTCCAAATTTTTGGCTGATGGTGATTCTGCTACACAACTTTAAATTCTTCCTTAAGACGACAATACGTCATAATAGCACCAGTAACGCGTGAAAAACATTTTCTTGGAAAGATTTGTCGATACCGTCTTAACGCAGTTTAAACATCGAAGGCTCTAGGATTGCTGCAAGCTTGCGAGGCATCAACCGACTGGGCTCTGCTTTTCTTTACTTTGCGATGATTCAAACTTGCACATACTGTATCTTTATTCAAGTACCTAGTCTCCACAAAGGTTCTATTTAAAAATATTTCATGACTGAGGATGCGCGGTGTCACGTGAAATCGATTTCCTATTAAAAAATTTGCAGATATATTCATTAGTTGTGTCGCCTTTGTGGAGACTAGTTACTTGAATGCAGATAAGCATCGTTTGCAAAAGATGGTCGGCAATGAGAACAGCTCTGATCCGAAACTTTCGTATTTATCGCTGAGCAGTTATAGCACTAGACAGTTTATTTGACTCAACGCAATGCTCATTAGGCCTTCAGCGTGAATATCGCAGCGTAGCTTACAGCAGTTTTGTTTGAGCGCAAAAACACGGCACTTGCTAACACCTCATGTTACAAAACTGGCTTCCCTCGGTCCTTCTAACCTTCAGTCGGAAGCAGCCAATACGCCCACACGAAAATTAAAATACAGTACAAGCCCCTACCGTTTTCCGTAGGTGAACATGAATAACGGTGGTGGTGGTGCGAGTGTTTCTCACATTCGGACAGGGTGTGTAAATTCCTCTAATTGATAGCGAAAATTTTCGTAATAAAAGTCTGTGTTTTCGAAAAGGAAACTGAATTTTCATGGCACCTTTCCAGTTCGTAACTTTTACCTTTTTCCTGTTGTCTGCACTGGTTTCCCGGGACAACAAACTGGAACACGCATGGTCATCTTATGTTTGCATTTAATGCTGGCAAACAACCGAAATCTCACCAGAGCACTTCTTTAAAGCAGCCGTTCTATTGTACACTGTCATTAAATTGTATAAAAAGTTTACTACATCATACACTTCTAAGCTCTTTGGCGAAATAGATCTTGTTTAATTTACCAAATATAAAACAGTGTGCTCGTAACCATGGATATATTCTTTTCTGGGTCACTTTTCTACACAGCTGTAATAGTTCAGGCAGATTGGTCGGGCAAGTGCTGCCAGTCACCACGACAGCGGTCATACCGCTACTTTGTTTTGGAACAATCTGTGATCATTATAGGTTTGTTTTCAAGAAAAATACCTCCACAAAACTGCAACCTTGAGGAATTTTCACCGCCACAAACATTACAATATTAATAAATTCTCTCTTCATTCTCACCAATCACGTGTTGTGATGGAAGCTTGTTTGGGGTTATAGAAATCGAGGTACCTGTTGTGCTAGTGGTGTTACTGTTAGTACGGTGAGCCCTGGCCTGGCCATGAAATTTCTGTCGATCAATGCTGCACTTGCAATTTGACGACGAATTGATCCACCTACGGTCATCATTCGTCCATGCTTGCATCAAGCAGATTTTAGACTTCAACAACCAACGCCCTGCATTCATCATATATCATTGCATTAATCGAGGGAATCCAAGAATATTGCAGACAAATACCGATCACAGTATGTCTTCTTGTGTGTATATCTGCTGCACGTTAGCTCAGTTTTCCCTATAATTTGCGTCTTGACTCTTGATATGTCTAGGTTAACATAAAATTAAAGAGGGTAAATCTTCGTAAATTCAGATCACATTGGTCAGTGCGTTAAGTTAACGAAAGAGCGGTGAAAATTTCCGTGGCAAATGGCACAAGTGACTGTACTCATGGCCATACCCGTGCAAAAGATATGAAAATCATATGCATCAGGCAAAAAACAGTTAGAGGGCAACGGCGCTTGCGTATTTGTGAACAACAGAAAAAAATCAGGGCACCAAGACCATTTGACGATTGAGGTGTAAAACGTGTAACATGTTGAAGGGATGGCGATGAACCGTGGAAGAGTGAGGTGCTGACGTGTTTTTGGAACTTTCTGTTGTGGAAATAAAATGCTGTTTTTTGTTTTTATTTTTCCCTTCATTTTTAGGGCGAAACTGCATAGATTCTACAAATCGCAGATTCAGACAATGAAAGTACTTTTTCCAGGGAAACTGCCTGCTTCAGACAGGAAAATAAAGGCAAACATTTTTCACACCTTCTCCCCCGAGAAACGTACATGCCAGTGACCACAAGATCTCCGTGCAATGGCATATCTTCAAATTACCACGATAGGCTCTCGATTCGAGCTTACATGACGCAGTTTTTTTCAAATTGCTTCGTTTGCAATAAAGAATGTTAGCAGCAATGACTTATGGCCCAAGCTCAAACTGACAAAGTAGCTTCGTGAAAGCTTCCACTTGCAAAACTGTTGGCAGAAGTAGATGAACGCCATCTTTACAAGGTCGAACTTTGAAATGCTGATGTTAGCAAGCAGCAATCCCAAGTTCAGTTTGTTTCAGAAATGCCACCTGTCCTACAGCACTGCCCTTATTTTAGCGCACGACTTAAGTGTCAAAACAGGTGGAGAAACACCAACGTTGTCTTCAATGGTTCCCGTAAGCCTGATTTAACTCATCGATTTAACACTAGTGCCGCAGATTATATCAATCACTGCAAGATCAAGCCATTTACGCGTTAGTTTAGAGTTATTGTGGTACCAACATTTGGAAACGGTTCCAGAAAAAGCGCGTTTTTTACACTTCATAAACGCTTTTAACCTTTTCTCTATTAACGGGTTAAAGAGGCTTTTGGCTTCTGCACCATGGTTCAGTAGCTTTTTTGTTCAGTATTTCACGACTGAATAACATGGTTTAACTGGACCGTAACGGAGTCACAGACATTGGTCGTATCCACAGAAACGTGCAGTATGTGAGAAAGGTTGTTATTGACAGTCTCGCCAAGCACAGTCATTATCGCCAGTTGTGAATCACAGTGTGGCAGGCCCTGGAAGTTACATTTGCCCTTACATCATGTTGAAAACACAGTACAGTAGAACAACCTCACAAAACTGCAAATCATGACCTGCGCTATATCAAATATTCTAACATCGCACATATGCCAAATGTTTTGCAAAAAAAGAAAAAACTACGTTGCTGTCCTAGCAATGAAATTTTTCGAAGTCTGTAACGAGTTTGAGATATTTTTCATTTTACCAGGAAACTTCGCCGTCTGGATCGGTCATTTTTATTTGGTCAACCAGAGCGCTTTTGCCAGAAGCAAGTGAAGGTCTTCAGTATCTCAACTGAACACTTTCTGAGGCGCTGACTACAACAAACAGAGAGCGGTTATGAATGATCAACAATCAACCGTGAAGTTTGACGTCACGTTCGTAGCAAGTTTCAATTTGCTGAGTATGCCAATCTTTGGTATCTAAGAAGCCAACGGCTGTACAAGCGCCCTTTACATTCAATCTTAGGAGCTTGATTGTTCCATAAGTGCGACAATTTTTGTCAGAACAGCAATCTTTTGAAACGTCATATGATGAGTATCTGATCAACACGAAGAATACCGAAATCTAAAGAAACACGCCACTTTCTTGCTAAAAGTGAATGCAGTGCCGGATTTAACTGATGTGAGGCCTTACCACAGCTATGTCCAGCCCGCGGCCCGCATGTGGCCCAGTCAAAGTTTTGTGCGGCCCAGTTTAGGTTTTCGCTGTAGTAAAAGTATCCTGCGACTGACAACCTGTCCTTATTTTGATAATCTTGAATTTGACTTTGTGATCCAGGTGGCCCTCAATGCCACTTTATCACGTCTGTTACCATTCCAGTTAGGATTCCAACGCTTTCAGTACATTAACTTGAGATAAATTTAGTTAGCTAACATCAAAGTAACTCATTCAACGTGCGACCCTCGTTGAGATATTGACATAATTTTTGGCTCCGTAAGTCATTTGGGCTGGACATAGCTGCCCTAGGCTAATCCACTTGTGAGGTCCCCTCTCCCACTGTTGCGAGGAAAAAAATGGAAAGCGTTAATCAATTTGCGAAAATCAGAAATTGATGCTCTGAAAGTACGGTCAATAAAAAATTCTAAATCATTACTGGAACCCCCACAATCACTGCGTTTGTTGCTGCCTTCGACGCAATTTTTGAAATCCTACTTGGCTGGCAGGAACAGGATTATTAACTGCCGCAGGCAAACCAACCGAAATCACCAAAATTGATATGCTTGACAAAACACATGGTCTACGCTTTTTATAAGAATCACATCTTTTTTTCTTAACGCACTGCACCAGGGACCGAGTTTACTAAAAAATGTTGGGGGGGACAATACTTATTTTTTCGTTTCGATGACGTCACCATGTTCACTCAACCGTAGTACGACCTTTTTCTTTTTTGTAAAATTGGCAAAATAGGGGGCACATTATGGAATTGATATACTTTGGTGACCATTCCCCCCTGCCTACGTCCATGGGGGTGGTAAATCAACTAGTAATATATACAAGTATATAATGGTACTATATCTAGATATCTAGCATTTAGCACTGTATTCAATGTGAAAACACATTAATTCTGAGAGTTGGCCTTAAACAGACACAATTATGCTCAACAATTTAGGTAAGTAATTCAAATTTGGTCAGTTCCGATGAATGAAATGCACTACTGCTAACAATCACCACGTACATCAAACCAAAAACAAACCACGAGATCTTTTGGTAATATTAGCAGTGCAACCAGGTGGGTAGTCAGAATTTCATTAGGGCTGGGGAAAACAACAACCGAGTTTCAGCATTCAAATATTTATAATGCTCCTTGTTTTTAAAGCATCATCCATGAAGCGTGCATGTTTCTGGCGTTTTCTCCTCAACACATGTGTTCAGATTTAATCCATCAAATAAAAAGTCTGCTTTCATTGAATTGACAAGTTTCGAAAGTTTTGATAGTGCAGTTCCAAGCTTCTACTTTGGATCAATGCCATCATTTGCTTATAAACCTGTCTTGCATAAGCGCTAGTAAACCTCTCAATGCCCAGTATTGCACTTGAGCAAGAAGTCATCGCGGCCACCATTACGACTGCGCTTTATATTTACACGCTTCTGATGTACACCAACACAGCACGTTCAACCGAAACCGAGCAGCGGCTTTGCTCTTAGGCAGGGCCGGTGCTAAGAATTGCGGGGCCCAATTAGAATATTGATCGCGGGGCCCCCATTACCTTCAGAAACTTAGGTTGTTGAATCCACTTGTTGATAATGCGCTGGCTGTGTTCTTGTTTTAGCTTACAGTAAGAGCAAAACTTCTATCAGCACACTTAGAAGTACGTAATCCAAGGATATTCCGCACTCTTCCCATCAGGAAGTGAAAGTTTGAAAAAACAATCCATTTCATTTCTTGGAAAGCTGTTAACTGGAATATTTGCAGGACCTTTTAACGTTAAATAATCGCTTACGTTATTTATGTGCTGGCCAAGTGGTTGCGTCAACCGTACTCACGAATGATCTTTCATTGCGTGATGTTTGGTATTGGTTTTTCGGTCATAATAAAGTTTTAAGGTTTGGTACTGTCTTCCGATGCGTTGTGATCAGCTTCAATTGGATTCTTAGTTGCGTCGTATGTAAGTAAACTGCACTCCAGGCTAAAAAGTGGAAACTTGAACCAAATGACGTACTTTAAGGTTTGGCATTTTGGATCATATGGCCTAAAGCAGTGTTGCATAACCTTTTCGCTATTGCTAGCCGCATTCTTTACAATGTCGCCATCCACATTATTATGCATTGTGTCTAATCATACAGTTGCCAAATATTTCAGTTCTTCAAACCCACTGTGTGTCGCCTATAAGCGCCGACAATCGGTTTTGCATCATAGACCTGTTGAATGGAGGTAATATTTTGCGGACTGTCTTTCAAGAAGTGGCAGATAAATACAACAAAGTAAAATAACAATGCAACCATACGTCACCATAGGCATAGGTGCAGGCAGGGGTAGTGCTAAAAAAAGAGGTGTGGTTAATGGCGTTTCCACACCAAATAAAAAGGTAGACTGCACCAAACAGTTCGATTGAAGCGAGCATTCGCCTAAAAGAATTCCCACACTGGATCTTCCTGTGTCAATGTAGTGCTACGGTGATATACACGAGATAACTTGTCATTTATTCATTTATGCTGCTCCAGGCGCTACACGTAGAAATGTAAATGATAAACTTGAATCTTGAAATACGTTACTAGCCCTTTTGGTGGGCACTCATGCCCAGGGATGTAGTACTTACAAAAAAGGTGTGGAAACGCATTAAAAAAAACAGCCATTTTAAAACAGCTTCAAAGTCATTTTAACGGAAAACGTAAAAAAGGTGTGGGAACGGCGTTTCCACACCAAATAAAAAGAAGTGCGAATCTGCGTGATCGCTAGCACATCTGTACGATCGCAGCCATGCGTTGATGCAATCCACTGCAAAGAGGTGTGGGAACGCGTTCCCACGGCAAAAAAAGGTGTGGGAACGCCGTTCCCACCCCACTATTACACCCCTTTTTATGCCATAGCGGCCTGCACGGACGTCGAAAAGGAGTTTTCCCCTGGATTTTGAAATTTGATATTTCGCTATTAACTTTTTAGCAGAATATGTATTTCTTTTAGTTTCGGAGTCATTAAAACGAAATTTCACCAATGGAGGACCCCACCCTGGAACGATTCACTATTGACCCCAGGAAAAATCCTTCCGGTGCCAATGGAGGCCCGATAACAAATGCCTCCCGGTCCGGTACCGGGTCGCGGCCCGATGGTTTCCGACCCTTGACTCCTACAATACAGAAACTCTGTGTTCAGTCCTTCTAAACTAGTTTCGGAAGCGAAATACCTGCATACAGTAACCAAAGAGTTTTTGTCAATGTACGGTCGCCAAACCCATCTTTTAAGATAGAAGTGTTGCACGACTGCAAAGCCGCAGGCCTAAAGGAACATTTTCCTTTAATCAAATTAAACCAGTGGTTCCCAAACTTTTTTGTCCGCGGATCACTGCAAGGTTATTTTAAGTGGACAAGGAACCCTCGCCAGATCTGCCAAGTAAGCATAAACGCTTTTTTCAGGTTTCGCACCGTAAACAAAATTATGCACAATAAAAGTAACCATAAAGGAACTGGATCAAGCGGTATAGCGGCTGCCACACGGCCAAAGATGGAAGGACATGTCAGTAGTTTTTGCTTAACACTGGAAAGTATAGCTCGTGGAACCCTTTGGATTTGTCTATGGAACCCGTTCCGCGGAACCCACTTTGGGAAACACTGAACTATACTGATGTTTAGTTTCAAACTTTCCCGATCAAGTGATTACCTGTTTGCCTTATATTGACACCTAAACTAACTTAAAACTTTTCACCGTTGGTACCTTTGTTACCTTGACCTTCATAAACTCAAAAGTTAGAGAAAACCATTTTATGCTACTACGGTATACCGATAATATTGCTAGAACTCCACACCTCGTGCTTAAAATGAACTTATAGTTTCCACCGGGAGAGAAACAAAACAACGCACTTTGTAAGTTGTGGCCTAGTTTGTTTCTCTTTGAATGACGAAATGGTTTCAAACCGTAACTCTGTCGCTGCTGGCACGGGACCCCTTCAAGTGCGGGGCCCATTTGGACAAAATCGGTCAAAAGGCTTCAAACTGGCCCTGCTCTTAGGCACTGACTTCCGAAGTAGGCCTTCTACAAAACTTTCGTGCATATAAGAAGTGGATCCCGTTGTCCATGGAAAAGAAATCCTTTCTCAGCAAAGAATCAGACACTAAGATCTTACAGAGTATGTATTTCGCCTACGAAGTAGGCATCATCAGCTCCCATTCCAATAGAATCCATATATAGAATGGATCCCGTAACAGAATGGATCCCGTTGTCATCTTTGTTGAGCGATTAATTCACGTATGTAGTTGATAACTGTAAACGCTAGAGTCTTTCAACGCATTTAAAAAATTTGTAGATTTTTGATAATTCGTAAGATGTTTTGGCTATATTCAACCTATTCCGTAAAACCTTTGTAGTTACTTTAAACTTACTTCGTTTTTATTTTTGATGAGACTTGGCTAAACTGAACTGACTTCATTGAAATATAAGATGGAATTAAACTGTAAACACAATCGTAACCCCAGTATTACAAAACTTATTGACCACGCTCAGCTGCATGTAAAGATAGCTTACCACTGCACGTAATTAAATTTGTACAAATCACGGGATTCTCGAAAATACAATAAGTTATCTGCGGAATTTCAAGCCCTACTGGGAAAAAATTCAAATTTAGTTTCATTGTAGTCACATGTGCTTTGCCAGCAAGAGAGACTGCAAGCTCAGAGATGGATATTAGGGAAGGGTAACGAGAAAGTTGCCTCGGGCTCCTCTTTTTCAGAGATACCGTGCCCCCCTTGTGAGCTTTGCACCATTGTTTGGTTAAAAAAGTTATGCACCACTCTAGAGCCACATTTAAAGAAGCTCTGAAGCAAGTCATGTTTTTCACAATAAAGCAACACTTACGGGAAAACGTGCCATAGGAGGCAGCTTTCAATTGAGTAGCTCCAAAACTTTACAAATTTTTGTTCCTTTCCTATGTATTTATGCTCTTGAATTTAGTTCATGAATTGAAATGTGAAATAAATTTAACTCTTTTATCCACGTAATCCCAACATCTACCTTTCGCAATGGCGATGTCTTATCCACTCCTGTGCAAGATATCTCAGTATCTGTAAGTAATAGTAGTGTCAATTACCTCAGCACATGCAAAATAAAAAGCATCTTGCTACTTACGTTAGATTTTGATGGTGACTCTTCTCGTTGCAGTTAAATTATTTCAAATACTTTACTGTGGGATAGCGTGGCAATCAGTGGCGGATATTCCAGGTGTTCAAGGTGTTCAGTGAACACCTGGAATTGAAGAAAAAAAAATTAAAAATCGGTTTTAGGACATTCGTTAGCGATTATTTCAAAGAACTGCCTTTATTTGTATTGTTTTCTCATGCAGCGGATATACCTCTTAACACGGCCGAATGGTTTTTGCTTGTCTGCTCAAGCAAGACTGCAAGTTGTTCATGAGCAACCGAAGTTAAATAAACAAACAAAGGAAAGAAAAAGTCAGTGGAGCGAAACTACAGCAGCAAGGTTGTTCACCTTGCCTGAGATCGCCGAAGTACATAAATCCAAATGCGCGGTAAAAAGGCCAAGTAGTCCGAAGCCACGCGAGATAGAAGATATTCTTCAGTTAGCGTCGATCAAAACGAAGTGCACCACGGAAACTGAATGCAGGTTTAAAGGAAATTGCTGCTTGAAACTTCCACTTGCAGAATCTTGCTTGTGAAGTGCAAAGAGAAGCGTAGGAAGCATGGTAGCTTTTCCAGTCAGCAGCACTAATGCAGAATTCCCGGTCGGATGAAGCAGTTGAGAGTTTTGGTCTGGGAACCAATATAGTAGTCCCGGTCTGATGAACCAATGTAGGGTTTTCCTTTT
>Ga0210059_1001167_pt1 | contig 38524 bp, 24 predicted proteins | sample Ectturendosymbi2_FD_188042 | JGI IMG/M metagenome (GOLD analysis project Ga0210059, IMG submission 188042) | Ecteinascidia turbinata endosymbiont from Florida, USA - Sample 2 (SPAdes) (version 2) | ecosystem: Host-associated > Tunicates > Ascidians > Unclassified | place: Key West, Florida... | reverse complement strand
GGTCCATGCACTAGCGATACACAACTCGACTCTCTCAAAGCGTGGTGTCCACGCCGATGGACAAAACCGAATGCAATGCGAATCGAGGTCATGCGCAAACGCAGCGGAGTGCGCACACACGAATTCCCTTGACGCAAATGACAAGCTTATACAAACCAGACCTCACGTACGGAATACAATAGCGAGTAGGAAACGACAAGTCGTAATGCGAAAAGGTAAATCCACTATAGACTGTGACCAAAACGAAGCATACACAGCCAGGACGTGGCTCGGGGATTCCCGCCACAGAGATGTAGTAGTTGATGTGACTTTCCACAGATTAAAGCAGTGACTTTGGAACGAAACAAATTTGGTCTTAATGATTTGACAGATGTAGGTAGAGAATTCCACAGTCTTGAAGCTTTTAGGAAAAATGAACTATGAAAGAATGCGGTTCGACATGACGGAAGTTGAACGTTCATACCATGACGCAGAGAGTGATTACTTAGGCTAGGTCACGGAAGAGTTTAGGGGTTATAATTAGCTAAAAATGTAGGACATGGTCCAAGAAGAAATTTGTGGATTGCAAATAAAATGTGGCAGTTTTGACGAAGGTGCAGAGGTGGCATCGGAAGTTCCTCTAAGATTTTCGAGTGTGAAGTAGTTTGCATACAGCCCAGGATAAGTTTAGCAGTCGACGTTTGTACATTTTTCAAGCGACAACTGTCTGCAGTAGAGACATTATCGTAAGTATGACATCACCGTATAATCAAATAGAGGTAGAATGTAGGAACGGAAAAAAGCAGAAGTGCGTACCTTGGCACAGATAATCTTATTTTTTAAGAACATTCAGTCTTGTGATAGTCTTGTGGTACAATGATACTACGTGCGTATGCCAAGATAACGAAAGATGGAAAATAGTAAGATCAAGATGTTTGTGAAAGTGTACCTCGAATAACAGATGCATGGTTAGCTAACTGGAGAGTTGGATGAGAAACATTTGAAGATGTGGTGAGCACTTTCGCTTTAGATGCTTTGAAACTGATATTCCATAGGTCAGCCTAGGATTGTAGAGCGTTCAAATTGCTTGACAAAACGCTATGAAGATTGTAGGGCATTTTGAGAAGTAAGATAGAACGGTTCCGTCAGCAATGAGAGAAATAGAAGATTTTATATTTTGTGAAATGTAATTTACATGCACCAGAAAAAGCAAAGGACCAAGCACTGAACCTTGCGGAACACCACAATTCGTACGCAATAAATCAGACTTGGCATTTGACATTCATACAAAATGGGATCTGCCTAATAGGTAAGATTCCGCCAAGTTAAAAAAAGATCCGCTTACACCTAACCATTGCAGGTTAAAAGGAGGCCGGAGTGAACAACTTTGTCAAACGCTTTGGAAATGTCTAGGAACACCACACGTGATGAATAACCGTTATCTTTAGCGTGTGGAACAGTCTGTGAGACACTTCAAGCAGATTAGAATTGGTGGAGCGATGCTTGCGGAACCCGGAATTTCGACTGAAAACCGGATGGTTAGCTTCTGAGTATGTGTACAAATGATTACGTAGTAGTCTTTCGAAGACTTTAGAAACTGACGGAAGTATAGAAATAGGTCTATAGTTAGATATGTCATATGTAGGGCCGAATTAATACAGAGGTATGACCGACCCAATTTTCCACGACCTTGGATATCTTTTGGTTGCAAGAATGAAGTTGAAAAGGAGACTAAACGGTGTAGCTAGAGACATGGAACGTGACTTAAAGCAATTGGTTAGGTAAAGTATCAAAACCTTTGGATTTTCTTGAATTCAGACATGCTAAAACACGATAGACAGCAAACGGTTCGATGGTAAGTGGAGGTGTAAGCAAGTTAGTGATGTAGTTGAAGGGAGGAAGCGGCTTGGAAAAAACTCCATCCGGAAAAACTCTGTTGTTCGATATTTCCCTGCTTGGCTGTTTGTATTTAACACTAGATATTCAAGCGAAGTTCTTATTGAACAAATTGGCTGTAGAGACATTGCCGTATTGACAGTTTGTAAAGGAGCACTGGACTGTCAGGTCGTGAACTGGATACATGATGAAGTTTATCCAGAATGTGCAGCTTTTATTGTTGTTTCCTATCTTTGCTAGTACATTGAATCGTATTTCGAAGCTTGTTGTAGGAATATTTATAGACTGGGTTAAGCGTTTGCGCCATGTAAATAAACGCTGGTTTTTGCGAATTAAACGTTTCAAATTTAGGGACAATCAAGGTTTGCTTTATTGAGTAGGTGCATTGTGTGATATTACTTTTTTACAGGAATAAACTGACGAGCGCATTGATTAATTATGTCCGTTATATCTACTAGAGCTAAAACGACTTTGGGAGAATTTGCAACGATGTCTTCCCAGGGTACACATAAGACAGCATCATTTGGTTTAGTGAAATCAGCGTTGGCGTAGTCCCATAACAGTTTAATGAAGATGGAGAATTTGGAAGCAGACAGTTTAAAGTAGTGAAAACTAGTGAATCATTGAGATTGTTTAACCCTTTAAGTGGTAAAACACCTGAATCCAGCACAAGAGAGACGTTGTCGATGGCAAACCAGTCCGAAGTGCTAGAGTTTCTAGCAGGTGATACTATTAGTTGATCAAAACCGTGGGACGAAAGGAAGCGAAATAGCTCAGATTGCAAGTAAAGTGGTTTGTCCATCGAGCAATCATTAAACTCACCAGCTGGCAGAGCAATTTTTGACGCATATGAAGTGAAGCATTTATTGATATGCTAAGGCAATGTATGAATTTTTGCGTGAACATTTCATATGGCCCGCATCAGAATTTTCGTTACCCAAGTTAGAACTCCACATCGCGTCAAAACGAAACTCCATGACAAGCAGACACTTAGACAGTAAGTCAAGAGAAGTCGCTCGCTCCTTGACATAGTTTTCTCTCCTTCTTTCACTTTGGAAGATAAAGGTAGAATTTTAAGATGAAAATAATCAATTTTTGCGGCCAGCCAGCGATATTCCACAATTCATGCAGCCCGTGATAGCAAGTAGGTTCCACATCCCATGATCCCTGCATTAAACTAAACGCGCTTTTCTGCTTCCTCTAGCAGGCTAGCTCAAACACATTAGTCTGATTACTGGAATCCTGTCGGAGGTTCTCACGTCATAAAATCCACAACGTAGGTAGGTTTATCTTACGAAACAATGGCAACTGTTACGGAATAGCACGGACTGAGAGGGCTCATCTGAAAATACAGAACGGATTTAGAAGTTATTGGCGATGCGCGCAAAGAATGGTTTTAATACAAAGCCATTCAGATGTAAAACGATTCTCGCAAATTCTATGTTTACAAAATCTCCACTACATCATCAAAATCACCCCCGATTTATGATAAAAGCAAAATCGCTCCCAGGGACGATACTACTGTAAGTAGGGTCTCAATTTTGTAATCATTTATTGAGTTTGTACTTTATTCCTTTAAGTAAAGTAATTACGGTATGTAAACCATGGTCTTCAAACTACGGTCCGCGGGCCAAATCCGGCACGCGAAGCCATTTTATCCGGTCCGAAAAATCATTTTGTCAATAACGAAAGAATAATATATTTACGAAAAATTTATTGATTTGGTAGAATGCAACATATCCCGAAACAATCACATTACATAAGATGTCCGACCCTCGAACTGTTGCGTGATAGCTTGTGTGGCCCTAGGACAAAAAAGATTGTAGATCCCTGAGCTGATGTAAACCAATGAATGTAGAGTGGGCTTCGCGATGTTGTTGAAGGCTATGAACTTGTGCGAACTACAGGGAAAGCTTTGTGACATGAAAACATTGCGATTGACAAATGATCTGTGGTGTAAAACTTTCCGGGGAGTCTACGTGCGTCGCATGAAGATTACTGAACTGAAAAACACTTACTGTGTAAATTATGCTCTCTTCTGATAACGTTCGCTTCGAATAAGGGACTCTCTGCAGTTAGTCTGCCTTCGAATCATCGTGCTTTTTATTCTGGCATCGATTTGACTTTTGACTATGAAGTGGCCACAGCAGAAAGTTCTGACTGGTGGTAAAATTTTGCGTGACCGCTTGGCTATGCTCTATCTGCGTTCATTGACTTATTTGTTGAAGCAAAAGCACAGGTTTTGCCTCGTAATTAAAAGTAAAGCACGATGCAAGAAATCGTTTTAGTTGTCAAGATGACAATATCAATGAGTGTGAATAGAAAGTTCGTTAGAATGAAACCAATGATCAGAGTGGAAAACAGTGGAACTTTCAAAAGAATATTTTTTTCTCATTTAAATGTGCAGGCCCCAACCTCAGGGGTCTGCAACACTATTGCCCAGGTTGGAAACCCTGAGGTAGCTGTTGGCAATAAAAAAGAGGAATGTTTTCAGACAACGTGTTTATCAAGTGAAAAATGCTAGCTGTTTGCATTCTGTCTTCAGAAATAAACATGTTCGTTTGGGCGGAAGTTGCACCAAATGGCTCATTGGATCCGCCTCTGAATAGCGAGTGTTATGGCTGTAGTGCCCACGCCCTGAACTTTCTTTTGGTATCTTTTCACCATACAATCTCTCTCAAAAGCGTGAGCAGTGTAATTAGCTAAGGACGTAACGAATTCAAACAAAAAATCCTGTTGGGTAAAGCTGCTTCTCTCCACACCGTAAAGGAGTAGCAGTTAGTGGCTTAAAAATATCCAAAACTTGTGGGATATGAAGAGCTCTGCTCTAAAAAGCTTTGTTTCAGATTAAGTGGGAATCACTAAAGTTTTTATAGTTGTGTGGACTGCAGGTCAGCAGCGGAAAAACTGTGGCCAGCGAGCCATTTCTGATGCGCAACGCCAGAGCCATGTTTTCGAGGGTTTTCTGAAGAAATAGGCATGTTAGTTGAAATAGACTTTTCAACTGGTGAATAACCATCAATTCCAAAAGATTGCTCCAAGGAGATGTTATTGAAAAGACCCTGTCGTTCTATGTTTCGCTGCTTGACTATGCGTATTTGAAACTACATGTGAGCAGTTACACAATTGCTAAGCAAATTTTAAGTACGTGCAACGAAATAAGTAAAAGTACGATTAAACCCTTCAAACGTATCATATACAGTATGCTTACTAATACCCAACATATAAGGGGATGCAGGTTGGACATAACTGGATTTTGCGAACAAATAAATCTCAAAGTTTTCGCATCGTTGCTTTCTTACTGCCGCAAATATTGTCACTGGGTACCTAAAACTGGAACTGATAATGGCATTTGATGTTTCGTGTTGTTGACAGCTGGCTTGCCCGAGCGCGGCAATGCCTGCCGTGGTCAATAACCGTCAATCGGGTTTGCGAGTGGCAAATAGTGCAACGTCAGAAGATCAATCAGAAAAGTGGCATAATCATAACAAAATCATTGAACAGAACAAACTAATGGGTAATGTAATTACTAACATTACTTGTGATGTGGTCTAACAAATGATGTACTGGTCAGCGACCTGACTATCAACCAATCAATCAGTCAATCACTGACTATCGAAATGAATTCTTTCACAGTCAATAATAATCAGACACTACAACTTTGTCCAAGTATATATTCCGCCTACCGGGTGGGCATCATCAGTTCTTGTTCAAATAGAATCACTTAGGCACGTTTATTTGGAAATATGATGCGCTGTACGCAATGTAGCATTTTAACAAACACAAAATAAAAGCGATATACAAACGAGAAAGCAACACAGCTTCATACACTGTTAGAGAAAAAGAGCAGTTTAGAGAACAGATAACCACTATGTTTACATGTCAAATGACCACTTTCCGTTTTCAATTGAATATCTGTTTGTTGTTTGTTTATTCAACAATTTTTTTGCAACAATATATACGGTATTGTTGTTTTGTAAACTTAAGTCCAACCGCACATTGAACAAAACTTTTGATTTAATTATATTGTTGCAGTAAGCGAAGGGGACTTGTTTTAATCGTTGGCGTAAACACTGTAAACAAATAAACAAAAGCTGCCTAGCGAAAGAAATAAACAAAATACGGTAATAACAATACAATCATGAATTGTTACTGGTGCACCAAATCTGTAGTTCATAGTTGTCTGTATAGCAGCCAAGCTGAAGTGTAAGTTTTGTTCTTGCTTGTTCAAGTATGTTTTGTATTTGAATATGAATAGATGATGAGATGATATTTTAATAATTAAATCGATTGCTGCCCATACTTTCGGCACAGCATATTAAAAAGATTTTTGTGCGATTGGGTATCTTTTTCACGGAATGGCATATCCGAGGGAAGCAGTATGTCTGGTTCTGGGCGATGAAATGTTCATATTTTGGTGAAAAAGAAGCTTTAGGAAGTAAATTTTACTGAGCTTACATGTTAATTTGTTTTTTTCAATCTATATATTTTATCCACTGTCAAAATATCATTATACCGCTAAAATCTTGTTGCGATCGATTTGAATTAAAGAAAAATTATTATTCTGAGCAGCTAATTACTTGTGCTATATCTAGAGAAGAAATGGTGGATTTGCAAGCTCAACCCAGCAAGTAGTAATGCCACAGTTAAGATAACAATAAGCTTGGTTCACGTGAACAGTTTTCAGCCACAAGCAACGAATAGTTTTTGAAGGTTTGGCAAATTGTTTTTGGACTAAGGACATTGATTCTAACATTTCAGATATAACAGTCAGCATCTCGCTTGAACAACGTGATTAACTTGAATTATCCAGTGTCTACGATGTTCTCTCAAGACTGCTGAGAAGTTATGCTCTTTTTAATATGCGCTTATTTTGTGAGAGGAAAGTTTGAGTTTTTGAAGAATGACAATGAAGTTGCTTTCATTCCTGTGAAGCAAAATCTGACTTTGTCTACTTTTTCACCACTGTTAATCATGGCATATAGTTTCTTTTTAAATACCTGTGCAAAGTAGTAATACTTGATCTGTCAGACAGATGTGTCTAGGCAAGGAATAGTAACTTTTTCTCGCTGTCCATTGCGCTGTTCAAACGGTAAATTATTGCTAATATTAGGATGAACTTAAACTACAGTCAAATTTTGTAATGCCTTCGCTGGGGTGTTTTGGCTGAATCAAAAAGTATGTACCGAATACGTTTTAACCACTAGGACAGTTCCCTTATGAGGGTAAAAATTTTGAAGGAAAAAGAGGACTAAGGTGCCATAGAAAAATTTTGTTGTGACAACTGACGAATGAAATAAGTGTTGACAATTTTACCACATGCGGCAAATCACAGTACCTTTTGACAAATGAATAACTGCTTCAAAAAAACTCAAGGCCTTCAAAAATTGGTGTAGTTTAGATAACCTTGGACCTTTTTATTCGGTGATTGTTTGCCACTGGAAATATTCGGAGCCAGAGGAGCACCGGAGTGACGTATTCCTTAGTTTTTTGCATTCCGTGATTTATGCGATTTCGTCCTTATTCTTATTCGTGCTTCGCGGCGTCTTGGTCTGAGGTATCTACGGTTTCCTCGTCGTGGCTTGATGTGGGTTTTCTCTGATTGTCTTCTGCACAGGCCTTACACATTTTACAGCTCTTTGTTGTTCTGTTTTGTTATACACATGTAATTTGTGGCGGTAGCGAAAGAGTGTCTCTCCTATCTTTTTTACTATTTCAAATTTCTTGGGTCCTTCAGTCTTTCTTAGTTTCACAACATCTTCGCGTAAGCTCTCCTCCATTTTAGATAGTTCTTTGTTTTGCAAGGATTTTTTAATTCCGCACGAGTGAATGGCTTATTGCTTTTCTTTTGCAGGAATCCAGCTAATCTATTGCTAGTTGATGGGCTTTTGTCCATGGTATTTTCCTTCAGTATCTAGTCAGTCTCAAAATTTTCACTGTTTAGTCTGTCCCTGTGCAATAGCTGTTTTGTTGAGAACTCTTCTGCTTGGTTTCCTGTGCAGCAAGATGTTGCCTGTTCAGAGGTTTGTTTAGAATGTTTTGGCAGGAAGTTGGTGCTATGCTTAAATCAGGCTGATGTGCGCACATCACTTCCTTTCTGTACATGGCAAGGGTCTATTTACACATTGTTAGTCACTGCGTTTGTCTTCGAAGCTCTGATCACGTCAGGACTTGCTGTCTACTGAAATATATTTTTGTTTCTTTAGTTTTGCAGCACACAAGTTCTATTTTTCTTTTAGTATTATTTGAATGCAGCGACTCCATCCGCTGCATTCTGCTGTGCTATTGTTCTTAATGCTTGTTTGGGTCTTGCGCGTGCAAGTTCTGTCAATTCTGTCCACGCTCTGGGTCCTAGCGCGGCGTAAAATTCTTTGTTTCTTCTTTGGTTTCTTAAAAATCTTCAACCAACCAGCTACAACGCTTTTACCGAATTCCGTGGCGTTATCCACGATATGTGTTGGCAAATTTGCGATGTTGTTTAGTCCTTTTGTAGATGCTGTCAGGTTGGCATCATTTCTCTCCCAATTTTCTTCCATGTGTGTTGCTCACGGGTTTAATAGTTGCGGATTTGCAACGCTATATTCTTCAAGCTTTCTCAATTCTGTCATAGCGAGGTGCGACATTCAATTGGTTTTTCAAATCTCGATCATCGCGTTGTTCCAATTTTGTTGGCTCTGTATCGTTTTCTTTTAGTTTTTTCATTTGTTTAGGTAGTTTGGTTGCGAATGTTTGAAATGCAACCTCTCCTGCTCGCTTCCCCATTAAACAATTTGCTGTTTAGGCTCGGTTTCGTCCCGTCATGACGTTAGGGTTGCTACGATTGATTTTAGAACGAAATATAAGTCAGTTCCTGACTTTATTTGTTGTTTCCACGCGCCGATCGATTCCGTTGTCAGTAGCGCAATATCCGCTTGTTGGTCCGCGGGCTCTTGCTGTTGCCATAACTTATTTTCCTCCTGCGTTACGGCTAGGCGTAACATGTCTCCTCGTGGTATATTTAGCTCAGCCACGTTAATGTTAATGTGCTGTACTTCCACGGCTAATAAGCGTACCTGTCTATCCAATTTCATGACTTTCTTGTTCAGTTCATCGATTGCCGTGTTTGTCTGCACTGACACGTTGTGCAGTTTTGCGTCAAAACTTTTTTGCATCTTGAGAAAACCAGCCGTTTCGGCAGTTGCGGGTAATCTACCAGTCAGAATGTCGAATGCTAGCACCGTTTTCAGCTTAACGCCTCCTGCAAATTTTATTACTGGTGCTTCCCTTTTCCTTCTTTATTCCGTCTTTTCCTTGGGCTCAAGGAAGATCACCGGTGATTTGGGTGGTGTCGGTCTGTTTTGGTAGGAATCATATTGTGTCTGGGGATATTGAATATGTATTCCCAGTGATACTATTGCATTTTCACAGCTATTTTTATGTGCTCTTTCCCGGAAACTTGGCGTTTGTTCCGGAAAAGGTCCATCACGTAGCCAACCTTCCACTGGTGACTGTAATGACTGTCTTTCTCTTTTTGTCCAACCTTGCATTCGAGGTGGGTATATTACGACTGTTTTTTTTAACAGAGGTGATTTTTCAATTTCGAAGTTCCAGTCTTCCAATACCGGAAATTCCCCGTCAATTCTTAGTACTGAATAATTTTGTTTGCCTCGTAACTCGAGTCTTGGCTTTCTCCCCTGTACCCAGCACCGAGTTTGGGGGGACACAACCCCCATCATAAAAGGGCCCTCCACCGTGTTCATTTGTTTAGCCATATGTACGACATGTGTGTGCCACTTAGTCATTTTCATTAGCGAGGAAAGTTTGTTTTTAGACGCTATTAAATTATCGGTCGTCCTGACGGCAGTATTTCACTTGTATATTATTTGATATTGTGACGAAACAACTATTACACTTATTGTTTTCTTGAAAATCGGTCAGGTATCTGAATCTAGTGAATGCAAAGCCAAGCCACGTAGAGCGCAAAAGCTTACGTCACTACTCGTTACTGGTAGATTTTGCGTTTGCCTCACTCAAATTTGCACAGGTCGCATGAGTAGCATTGCTATGCAGGGCTACCATACGTCCTCTTTTTGGAGTACATGTCCACTTTTTTTCATAAGAAATGCAATAATCTGCGAGGACATTCAAAAATGTCAAAATATCCCCTTTTTTACATTTCTTATTTTACATAGCTATTAATCAGTGACGCAACTAAAGTTTTAAGCCAGGGTGGAAAACTTGGATAAAAGGGGCCCACTAGCCACTGTACAGGGTCCACTGGCCAACACTCCGAAAAAACTTGAGAAATGATGGTGAACCCGGACGTAGATGGCTAAGCTAAAACCCTAAACCACTGGAAAATGATTCGAAAAACACACAAAGCAACAACCTACTGAAAACCAAAAGAATGCTAAAACCAAAATAAAACTTAAGTGGGAGACCGGTTTTTACATTAAGCTTGCCAAGGCGGCAATTCGCCCCTCTGCTCCCTGTCAGTTACGCCACTGGCTATGATACATTGTACTTGCATACAGTAAGCTGTCCCTACTCAACTGCAACAAGATAAGAGCTGGTGGCGTAGCTTAGTTTATGAGAGGGCCAGTAAGTTGTCTAATTACTCTATGTTTTGGTTGAGTTAATTCTCGGCTGGAAAGGCTGGAATGCTTTCACATTAATCGTTACATAACAGTGATAAATCTTTTTTCAATATCTCAATGACTTCAGCATTAGAGTGCGGACTTCTGACTCTATTATAGGTACTGTACTAGCTTTGCTGATGAACCGTGATACGATGATCAGTGTGTTGTACATAGCATAGAATAGTAGGCTACTTTCTAGTCGCCTAATTAAGCCTATACCTAATCAGTAATACTAAAAAATGAAAAAATTCGTCAGAAGTATTCTTTTTCAGAAAAGGACTAAATGATTTTGAAGCTAAGTGAATTACGTGTGTTGCGTTTACAAAGTTCGCAAATGAGAGTGAAAAGACCACTGTGACTTTGCGGATATTGAGTACCAAAAACTTATTTCTCACAACGTAACCACGTGGCTATCACTTTATCCTAGCTTGCCTAGGATGCTTCAAATATATCCAGCTTCACATTCATACTTCATGTCCATCGACAATTCAGAATATTGAGAATTCTAAGCAAAGCAGCGTCTGTTGAGGTTGTATCTTGTTTCCCCACTATGAACGCAAGGCTTCAATAGAGACAATCAGATGTAGCTTCCAAGACAAGTTAAATCAGCGTCAAGAAAACTCATAGACAGAGAGAAGGCAAGGGTCGTGACTGTGTATTATTCATGTCAAATGTATCTGCATTGCACAAGTCTTGTGTTGCACATCTGGCTTAATGGACCACTTTATTTGCTGATTTTAAATTCTCTGACTAGATTCCTCCGATTGCAAGCAACTGAATGGGAAAATGTTGAACCATGTGAGTAGTATCTGCTTGAGAGAAATGTTTCTATTGATAAAGCTACACTGTTTGACCAATACCAAAACTTGTTTGAGTTCGTGCGAAAAGGGCATCAACAAGATGCAATTTATTGTTACATGTTGGAACATGAAAGATGGGCAAATATTTTGCAATTTGCAATGCCACGGAATCCTTCAGCGAACGTATAAAGATTGCACAAATTTACTTCAATATTATGGCTCATTACGCTAATGTGGAACAATTTTTTCCTTGATGAAGCCACAGACTTAAAATAAAAAGAAATCTTTCTAACTGAACCAGTTTCTATTCTATTAAAGCTAGTGTGCAATTTAAAACATCTTTCATGCAATTAGTTTCATAATATTGTTGAAGGCGATTTTATATTTTAAAGAAATTTAAGGAAACTGCAAAATATTCATGAGCTAAATAGGACAAATAAATGAGGATTTTGTTTTGTTTGTTTTGACTGAGACATCGTCCACACTGGACGTCTTACTTCAATGCTTAAAACTTATCAATAGGTCTAATTGTTCTTTGACTTGTTAAGTGTAGATAATACGCTCCAGTAAGTGGCAGTCGCAAGTAGCCCTCACGTTTTGCGATGCAAATGTGGCAGCTTATTGAGTTTATTAATACTGTAAATAAACATCGAGAGAAGGGGATCGTCATCTTAACAAATGTAGAGCTTATCCAAGTGGTTCTAAAAGACGTGAAAGAGCATAAGAGGAAAAATGAGAGAGGAAGAAGTTGCAGCCAAGTCAAGAAACATTCAAGTGACTATTTTACAGTGGCAGTGAAGTTCAGCGGAGACATTTATGCGGAACCTGTAAGAGGACAGAAAATCGAAGAACATGTTGTGACAGACTTAGATCTACGTAACGATGAAAATAGACCTAGTTAACCAGCAGTGCAGTAGCAGAAGAACGTCAAGATTTATCATCGGAAAGCACGATAGATGAGATGGCTGACGCTATTACTGGAGGCAACGGTATCTGGGCCCTTTGGGCCCTCTGGGCTCTCTTCTTAAAAAATTATTGGTTGAAATATGAAACAGGTTCTTTTTGACATTGTGATGAAAAGTCATTTTTAAAAACATGATGTTCCACAACACAGAGAAGACAGAAATTTGTAACGGAAATGTACCACAAGCCTTGTTCATCGCTAGAACCACAATGACGAAGTATAGTTGACACAAGCTGGCTTTGTTTTTCTCCTTCACAAACTTGTGTTAAATGTTTCACTTGTAGACTGTGTGCGCGGATACGACTAAATGTGTGCATTTCCTTATTAGAAAAGGAATCTTTGACTCGAAGCACACTCTTGAGCGCCTGAGAAGGCACGAGCATTCAATGGAACATGTAGATGCCACGACTGCATTTAGTCGCAGACGTAATTAATCACTATGAAGAATTGATAAAGAACTAGCCAGTCAGGTCAATCAATGCGAACAATATAGGAAATCGCCTCTGCCTGCAACGTTTGCTTTCTGTCGTAAAATTTATTGCTGAGTGAGGACTCGCGTTTAGAGATGATGAAAACGTTGGATCGCCCAGAAAGTTTTTCCAAAAAATTTTCAAAACGTATTTCAAGCAAATATTATAAAAAGAAGAAGCGATGCTTCTGATGACCGGTTTTGCAACAGTTTCACAAACCGCTAGTCATTGTCAAAAACGATGTTGCATCATAAAGTTTTGTTGCAGTTAAGTTAACGGATGTGACGTTACAGGATTACATCATAAATATTAATGACACGTGGAAATACTAATGACTTCATTGATCATTCTTTGCCTAAACATATTGTATCTGCACATGGGGCCTCCCACCACGCCTGGGCCCCACGTCCCCCACCATCTAAATCCGTCGCTGCCTGTACCGTACATGTCGGTAACGTGGCATGATTTCGATTTGTATTGCAGAAAAAGCTCGTGAGCCCGTATTCACATGCGTATGACCCCACTTGGCCATATTTTGCTAAAGTTGGTCCAACCCACGCTAGTGAGTGAAAGATTACCGGCGTATTCGACCACTGCTACCGAGCTTTTTTGCGTAGCGGATTTTGCTGCCCGTCAAATCGGCAACACCACTTTGTTACGTCATAGTCGTGTGACAGATCGGCTATTGGTGCATTAGATAGAATATGTGTCTTCCGAGCGTCATTTATCGTAGCATGTATCGGTTGGCAGGGTGCAACCATCGCGGATCGAGCGTATTCCCGTTTGTTTTTCGTTTTCTTCCAAACGAGTCGGTTACTTTATCAAGGACCTGTTCCACTTTAACACTTATGTAGTTTACAAAGTGTCCTGTCGGTCCTAGTCCTACTACATTCCATTCGTCCTGCTTCGTACCATTTGTCAACCATCGGTTTCCCCGCTACATGCTGCGTTTTGGTCCATACCACATTTTTTTCTTTCTCGATCCAATATAGGTTTCCTTTAACTCGCACCACCACATGTGTCGCAAAACTTGTTACAACCCCTATGGCTTTGTTAATCCTGTCACAACATAGGGTCTTCGTGAGCAGTCACATTCTTTATCGTACTGCTCACTCTGGTCGATATATCGCATTTTTCCGTGCACATACTCTCCATTTCAATATGTAGATTTCTCTTTTTCAATACACAGAAAACCTCGATTGTTTACTTGTATCAAAATAATATGGATAAAGTTTAGAAACCAGAGATGCAAAAAAAAACATTTTAGTAAGATAAACTGAAAAACGCTTCCTGTACTTATTGATGATTTTTGGCGAAATTCCTTTCATCTTCAATTAAGTTATGAAATAAAACGGCACTGGCTTATTTTACCAAGATGACCATTGTCAATGAATAGTTTGCTAGTATTGTCATTGTTCCGATTGGATTAATGAGATCAATGCCATGGTAAAATCCTTACCAACTCAAAATTGTACTAAAACGACAATTGCAAATGGTAAAGCATAGCCACTTTTTATTCAGATTTTGTGAAATTTCATTACAGAATGAAGATATTGATTAGAAGAATCAGCTAGTATTGATATCAACATTTGCGTTCTGTGTGCAGTGTTCAGTAAATTGTGACATTGCAACCGCATCCACGTATAAAATAAATAACTACATTTTATTTATTTTAAAACCAGTAAACACGATGCGGTAAAATTAATAACTTTAAAACGTCGGTGTCGTTTTTTAATTACAACAGTTGAGCTAAAAGTTATAATTTGTATCTATATTTTATTGCTGATTTATCATAATTGTTGACTTTAATAGATATTGCCCGGTATAGTTTGACGAAAAAAAATTGGTAACCGCTTCAGGTGCTTGCTGCTTCAAAAAGATTTGGTTGGATACTTGTTCAATTCGGTGTTGATATATATACCTATCTATCTACTACAACGAAGAGGCAACTATGCAAATCAAGAAAGATTTTGGTTCAGTTTTGTTACAGACGAAGACATGAATAACTGTAAGTTGTTTTCAAGAATGTAAACAACTCCTACGATGACCACCATCGGCTGAAGCGAATTATGGCACATATCGGAAATAATGGATTAGCTTTTTCACCTTTCTGTTACCAAACCGTATGACATTGAATAAAGAAATGTCGCTATTTTTGTGTCCATTTAAACCCCAGTGTTTTAAAATCACCTTACAATTTCAGAAACTATGCGTATCACAATTAATCTCGTGGTGAGGAAAACAGCAGTAAAAAAAACAACAAATGATTGAACCTTTATACTTTATTTCAATGTAGCTATGAACTTGTATTTAGGGCGTTTCGTCAGAACCAGCCACTAAGGTACGTTCATTCGGCTGTAAAGTAGACCCTGCAAAGAGGCTTGACAAAGCTTTCAAAAGCCATTCATGAAACCTGTAAAAGTCATTAATGGAACCATTGATGCCCACCTAAGCGTGTAACGCAATTTATCTCAATTATTTAACGGAAAGTCGGCATCGAAGAAATGCAAGCCTATCCACTTTTGTCATAGGTCTGATAACATCGTTTCAACTTTTCCGACTTAACGCTGCTTACGCAAGGCGTTCAATTGAAAAAAACTTCTTCACCAATACCAAGATCTTCCTAGAAAAAAGGCTGTATCGCTGTTCCTACATCGCTTAACAGAACCAGCTGTGTACTGCAGCTTAGAGAGAAACGAAGTGTAGGTATATAAGCATGGTTTGTTGCGAACCGAAGGTTGAGTGGTGCAATTGTGCATCTACGAAAGCGGAAGGCTTCTCGTTTGCATGCGTAATTCAAAGCTTATCCTCAATAGAAAGAATTGGTTACAAAGTTTGAAACAACTTTCAAACTGTAACGCTGCAGGCGAAATGCTACAATACAGAAGAAGTTTCAAGGTACACAAGGAAGGCTAAAGATTGTGTTGGTTTAGCTGGTAATTTCCTAGCCAATCATTAAAATCGCCAATCAAATAGGAGCACTGAACTTGAGATTATGTGCGAAACTTTGGTAACTACTACTGAATATAAGAAGCCTCAACATTTTCGATATGTCTTCTACCGTATGGGCTGGCTGTAACCGTCATTTTCCTTTGATATCACATTGATTCAGAGAATGCTCATGTGCTTTTTGTTAAAAAGCGGTAAGTATCATGATTGGCAAATAACAGAAAAAGCAAACGTCCATAAGAGAAAGCCATTTGACGTTTTGCAGAAAATATTCCCACGTTTTTACATAATGTTTGGGGGGAGTTGCGTAATCTAATTTTAATTCACTTGACGAAGAAGGGCTTAGGTTTAGTATCAAGCGTGATCAGAAACAGCACGATTTTCGAGTAGTGTCCGTGAAGCGAACGTTGCATATTGTAACAATGAGCTTGATGCTAAAAGCTGTACGTCATGTAACTAATATCTGCACTATACTGTTGTGTAGAACAACATTAAGAAAAATTTGAATGCATCTTTGTCTCTATCCAACTAGATAAAAAGAAGAAAAATTTTGACAATAGCTGTCATTTTTAAAAATTTACAAAACTGCAATAAACGCTAGTGGAGGAACGATATCAAATATGTTATAAAAAATGTTGGACATTTGTTCATTGGTGTGCTATTTACATACTTTTTCTGAAAATTATGGCAAGCAAGAACAAAAATGTCCTGTTTGCTTGAATTCATATCTCTGTCTATTTTGTACCAGTGGCTTACATCTGGTTGCAAGCCTCTTGTAATTGGGATAAAACACGATTTGCCTTCGTTACAGTTACTGAATATTAGCTTAAATAATTGATAAGGAGTACGATTCACTTGAACAATACAAAGTTTGTCGACGTTGTAGCAAGGGCGGCTTAACAATAGTAGCAATTGCTATGGGCTCCACTTCCTTTTCTATTAACTTTTTCTTTATTATATGTATATACTTTATTGTATGTATATTTTTTTACCCTTCTCCACCCTTCTTTGGGTTTTGATCCACACTTTGGGAAACACAGGGCTAGATCAACTTACCAACCGTTGTGTGAAAGCTGCGGCGACAAATATTTCTTAACTTTGGTGCGGAGCCGTGGTAATAATCGATTGTGACTTCGGTACACGAAAAGTAGAAGTACTGAATAGCCTTATAATGAAAATAACAGGATTTTTGTGACATAGTTTTCGCAAATACACAACCGTTTTCACACTTTGCGTAGACTGAGTGGGTCAGACATATGCAGGTTTAAAGAGGGATGTATAGCTAACCGCAATTAAAAAATCGTCTTTCAAATAATTGTGAATTTATTGTTAACTCTTAAAAGTTAGATAGATAAATATATATTCGTTTATGGGAAGCAGGCTTAGTGCAAGTAGCGTACAACAATGCTACCGCAGTTGCATTTCATAGCGTTTGATGACACAAAATCCAAACATTTTGCAAACGTTTTGAGGGATTCTAGAGTGTGCATTATCAGTTGCATACGTCAACCAGTCGCTCAAGAATTGGACAAGATCCACGTCTTAGTCTATATGAGCGAAATTTTTGTAGACCTACTTTGGGAGTCGGTGTCTTAGTTAGAGCAAAGTCACTACTCGGATTCGATTGAACGTGTATTGGTGTGTATCAGAAGCGCGTAAATATAAAAAGCGCAATCACAATGACGGCCACGATGACTTATTGCTCAACTGCAAGGTTGGCTGGAAAAAGCATACTGCAAATCTTGCTCTCATAGAGCATCGAGATTTTCACAAACGCATTCGCAAGGAAGTTTTACGAGCAAATGGTGGTTTTCATTCAGAGTAGAAACCTGGAAATTTATTAGCAACAACATTTAAAACTTGTCGATTCAATGAAAGCAGACTTTTTGCCGGCTTAAATATGTACAGAATCATTCCGAAAAAAAGTGCCATAAAAAGGCACATTTTATTGATGGTGGTTTAAAAACAAGGGGCATTATGTATTTAAATATTGAGACTTGGTTGTTGTTTGTCCCCCCTTATCAACAATTTCTGGTTACGCGCCTGGGCCACATGCAGCAATTCCCCGACATTGATTGATTATATTGTCATAAATGGCATTATTTTCAATATCATCACATCACATTGAGATGTTCTATATAAAGATATAAGTTGCGTCACGTTCTTTTAGAATTTTAGATACTTTCAAAGTGATGTGGCATCTACTCACCAGCCATCGGTTAGTGTATTATGAATCATCTTCTCCAATGTTGGAAAATTATTTGCGCATTTATTTATCGTGACCATCTTAAAGTGGAAAACGGCCAAATTTGTAAACTTAAAATAGTTACAGTATAAAAGAAAGGAGCACCGTAGGGCCAAACAGTCTGAACAGCCTGATTCTAATGAGTACAGAGCAAGGTCTCAAACACGCGACCCGCGATGTCTTTTGGAAATTTTCAAATAATTGACTTTTACGTTATTTATTTTATTCACAGGTAAGGGCTCGGCTAAAGAGTGAACAAGTTCCTTTCAAACGAATGTAGAGACGGCTAGGAATTATTTCCCTATAACTCACAATGCCTCTCGCAGAAAATAAGATGTGAAAGCTGTTTTTAGAAATGTTCAGGTACTGCAATTGTTGCATCAGGGCCATAATACGGCCTTCGGGTAGTCATAATGCGGTCCTGAGGTTACTTTGTAATTCTCATTCGGCCCTCGGAGCAATTTGAGTTTGAGACCCCTGGTATAGAGCATGAACGTCTGTGTGAAATGACACTCCAGTATCATAAAAAATTTCTTAGGCAAAATCTAGAAAACGCAATCGTACTTAGTAGGTTTGGTGTTTCAGACAATCGACTTCGACATATATACTTAGAAAACACCTTCTAGATATAGATGTAGCACTGGGCAAAGTGGTTGATTAGTCTGGAAATATTTCTGTTCTTGTACTTGTGAGCTGTGCAGTACTGTATTCCTTCTTTGTAAAAAGATGAGCAGGCCGTATTTCGTTTTGGTGAAGAAGCTACGTAGCTCATAATGTTCAGCAGCTGCTATTTAAGGCCAGGTTTTTCGTACTTCCGGAATTTAGTATTGTAGTCGTGTGGATTCCCATGCACTTTATGATTTAACAGGTGCTCAAATGTATTTTTAATTTAGGTACTAGCGCTTACCTTAATTTTTCCCTTATTCAAAACTGTAAAACAAAAGCGTCGTTTTGCTTACAGAGGCTCTAAGCTATGGAATGCCATTCCGAAAAACTCATCAAATAGACCGTACCGTTCTTTTGTAAAATTATACAAGCAGCTGCTTTTTCAACAATAGTTTTAATTGCCCCTTAATATTGTATATATGTGTGTCATTTTCTGTTGTTATAAGCAGGTAGTTGCCGGTTCTCTGTAATTAGTTCGACGCTAGCCCCACTGTTTGTTGCAATTCGATTCTTGCTAACTATTTCATACGGCTTTTTCTGTTGTACTTCTTGGGTTTTCTTTTTTTGGGTTTTCTTTTTGTTTCCTTTCTTCCTCTGCGTTAAGCATAATCTTTGATTGGCTTTCTCTTTGTTCATTTTTAAGGGTTGGCTGACTTGTTGACCTCGCGGTCATTTCGCCTATTCTCGCATTCTTTACTTAGAATAATGATATGCTCATACCACGCGGAAAAGTATAATTGATTGATTGATCGATCTACTGCAGTAAACTACTAACTGCTTTTCAGTGCACGGCTGTACTATTGAGAATCTCAATAAAGCGCAAAGTTTCATTCCAACATTCTTGGACCTTACTGATTGTGCGTTTCCACGTTCATCCATTCGTCCTATAGACTCAATGGGTTGTGGCTTTCAGAGATGTTTTGCAAGAGATTTTCTCAGCAGATGTGAGTTTGAAATTATATCTATAAAAGCAATGAGAAGATAGCCTCAACCAAATGAACTAGGACCACCCATAGATTTTACTCAGAGCTCATAGTTTCCTTTCCCTTTGTAAATTTCCTTCCAACTTTCCTGGAATTGTACTGCTGGTTTTCGGATGGTTGTTTCGGCGTGACGTACTGCTGATGTCGAACATGCGTCATTCGACGAATATAATTTTGAAAAGAGTAACATAGATTTTTAGTGAATGGTGACTTCATGTTTTCACAGATTTTTTGTAAAGATCGGCCGAGCTAAGGAAGAGAAAAAAATCTGAAATGTTTAATTCGAGCACATGCAATGCTCCGAAACTCTTGTGTTCAACAAAATATTTCTTTTTGATAATGCTGGTCTTTTTCGGTCTTCCGTGGAACAACAGGAGCACAGGCATGCTGGATTCATTATTCTGCCAGCCAGGAGATTCCACTGCTTGTAGCTACGGCGGAGTTTGCAAACCGTTTGCTTATCAGGATTTTGACATCCAGAACAACGGCATGCTGATCACGCGTGTGCAGCACATTTGCCACTGCCACGCTGTTCAGTGTTACAAAGAACGTTTCGATCCAGTCTGCGGCGACGATGGCAGGTGAGTTTCGTGGTTTCCAAAGGACTTCGCGCAACGTAATATACAATCCCACGGCAACTTCAGTGACGTCACAAAATTGCAGTGGAAAATTTTTTCTGAAACATAAAATACCTTGTGAAAAATTTGAAAGATATTGAATATATCAGTTATCTATCAAAAAAGCACTTTTCACGAAAGACTATAGAAAAAACAACAACTAGAAAATATAAACTCTGTTTGAGGCAGTGAAGCGATTATGAAAGCGTGCAGCTGAAATTCCTTTTCCTCGAATTTGCGTTTTACTGCATCCGAAGATCAGCCGCATGTGCAAAGTCATCTTGATTAAATATTTGCGCGTGGATAAGAGACCAAAGATGATTTTAGGAACATTAACGTCTATGATCATGAACCAGTCAAATATACAAAGTTCTGTTTTATTCTGCTTTAAGCTGCACACCAACTCATATTCTGTGAAAACTCACCCCTCATTTCTGGCTGTTTCCTTTCGATCCTAGGAAAATTATTGTAATAAGATTAACATTAATCATATTTTTGCAACTGTGTATGTACTGCCAGCAATATTCTTGAATTGTTCAAAATTACCAAACAAAAATCCGGGGCAGGTGTTTTATGTTAAGAACGTTCAAGAAAAACTGATTAAGTAGAGAGGAACTGAAAATGGTAAATTTTGAAACATTAAGCACTGTTTTGAACAATGTTCATGAGCAAAGATGACATATACGAAAAATAATCCAGAATTCTCATCAAAATCACGCACAAGAGAAATTCTATTTGATTCCCTAGAATTGATGGCAATTAAGTTTACATTAATCTCTAGCTGGACAAACAGGTTTTCAAACAAGCAGAAAGATTTTTTTTGATTTCTTTGCCGAAGTGGAGAAATGAAGAAAATAATTAAACAAAAAGTGCTAAAATCAGAAGAGATAATGAATTTTAAATGCAAAAGTGTGATGAACTTATAAAAAAAGAAAAAGGCTGGTATTAAAATTTTATTACAGAGATATACCTTCATCCACAAAGACGATTGCATTTTGTGAATCTTTTTATCTTCTGTACATATGTAAATAATAGCAATATCATTTTCGCTTTGTTCCGTTTGTTGTTTTCGTAAATTCGTTTCAAAGTGTAGATTTTTTCAAATAAATTTTATTGCAACAAACAGAGAATAAAGTAAAAAAGATACGAATTAATGTACATTTGCAAGAATCAAACCGTCATAGCATTTTTGCTCTGATAGAAAAACAATGAAAATGGTCCACATATTTTTGATATGAAAATATTGGAAACTTTGTAATAATTGGAAACTACGGCTGAATTTCAGTATTGCGAGACTACACTTTCCAGAGTAGATGAAAACGTATCTAGTGTTGAAACGTTCACAACCAAGTTAAAATTGTGCCAACAAACAAAAGTGACGGAATTTCTCCAAAGAAATGGAAAATACCATTGCAATGAGTGCACGTTGCCTGGAGTTACATTTCTTTAAACCTTAATGCTGCAGCAATTTCTCATCGACACGTCGTGTTTTAAACATATAAACATTATTTGCAGTTTAATCAATGCAAGGGCGTGTATATACCAGTGATGTAACCAGCCCAAAATTTTTGGGGTCCAAATCTTTTGGCTTTAAGCGAGCAATATTTTGTTTGGGACACCGCCTCGCAAAGCACAAAATGACAAGATATGCCAGAAATTTGGGGTGCCACGAACCCTTTGTCCCCTGACTGCGCCTATGGTATGTACTAGACACATTTTTGCCTCATCATTGACGAAGTCAAATCTATAGCGAGCGTTTTCCTAGAGATGCCGGAAGGATCAACAGTTTCTGACATACTTCGGTGTAAACCTATACAGTATTACGACGTTCCTATTCACGCATGGTCAACAGACTATTCACAAACTAGGTTTCTGAAATAAAGGCCTGGTGTGAAAGAAAGTTTAAACTAACTGCACTTAAAATCAGCATTACTATTGCTTGTGTAAGGTGCTTAACCTTTTTTTCCATACCATAGCCTGCTGTTATTTCCTGCTGTATGAATGTTGAAAAGGCTTTTACCAGAAACTTATTCAAGGCTTGCTTTGCCATATTGTTGTGGTGCAATACATATTTCTAACAAATGCATTTATGAAACACTTGTGTTGCTGAAAATTATTTGAAGGCATGAAAACCAAAACAAATTTAATTCCTTTTGGTTATTGCATTGATTATTATTATCCAACAAATGCATGCAGAGTTTTTGTCCATGAAAAAACAGACAAATGAAAACGTTATCTCGGGGATTTAAAATCAAAGAAACTGGTGAATCGTCGCCACTGCAAATCTCATTTAGAACCAGTATTTTATTTCACCATTTCCTACATCTCACTGCGGATTGCAATTTAAATTAATATTTTATGTCAGTTATACATCAAAAACTAAATATGAATTCACCAGTGACTTTACTCTTTTTCGGTTTTTATTGCCGTCACACTTCGTTGCAATTAAAACACCGTAAAACGTTAAGTAAAGGAAATGCAATGACCATGTCACTTTTCAGTCTGATTGGCATTTCACCAAAACTTTTAGGACAAGAATCTATTTAATTATGCAGATTATCAACACAAGGATTGCAAATTGCGTACCATCACCAAGAGTAGGAAAATCGCAACGCCAAGCTAAGATTAGATGAAATGAAAACTTAATGGCGCGACGATGCGTGCGGTGCCATCAGCAGACTTAACATCGCAGCGACGAAATAGATAAAGAAAGTTACTTTCGTTGAAGATTACACTCGCCTGCGTGAATTGTGCCACTAAATGTTAGCCGTCCCTAATATCTGCACAGCGAAAAGTCAAATCCTGTGCACAGGTTTTAATGCAATTGTTCATCTTGTACATTGATAGAGTTAAATCTAATTCAGGATTTCGGTTAACGGTAGAGCTTGAGAGCTTTAGAAAGCATTAAAATCTCCTGATATTCTGATTGGTTCTAAGAACTCGTGAGCTAATCGACATCATCGATTGCCAAGCTCGAAATCAGCACTTGACAAAAAGTTGACGGGACTTATCGGCAGCTGAGACCTTGACATGTATGCGCCCTACTTATTCGATTGATCAATGATTTTGACGTATTTCACGAGTGCAGTTGGGGCAGAATGGCGCATTGATTTGTTGAGTAAAAGCTGAAAACGCTTACAATGGTTGGAAAACCCTTTTTCTAGCATCACGGGCCTAAATCAGTTCGGTGTTCAATCAGCTTGAGCGCTTGCGGCTGTGCACACACCGTTTATTGATGCAGGTTGCGCACATCCACCTGGCCATTATGCTTTCAGAAATGCTCTGATCTTGTCCATGGGCGTCGGAAGGATTTTTCCAGGCTGGGGGCAATAGTGTTTTTTTCCAGGGGTAGCCTAAAAGATTTTTTCCACGAGGGACCAACAGTGGTGAAATTTCATTTTACCTACTTGAAACTAAAAGAAGAACCTTATTTCGCTGAAACTTTAATAGGGAAATATTAAATTTCAAAATCCAGTGGGGTTTGGCTCCACCTGCTCCCCCTTCCGACGCCCATGATCTTGTCTATACGGTATTTGTGAAATAACAGTCATGTGGAAAACCCTATCCATAACACCTTGCTGTTTTCATTGGGAACAGTGGAGATTCAAATATCGAAAACATATTATTTAATTCGACGTTTCGACTTAGCCATTAGCCATTTTCAGGAAAAAAGCACTAAAATACACGGAAAGTGAAGCTGCGGTTTGAAGGCATTCGTGCTATATTGCGCAATAAAGACCATTATGTGGTAAATAACAGTGACGGAATAGATGAACCGTTCTCAATGACATACGGTTGGTGTTCCCATATTGGAAGAAACTCAAATACAGTAGAAATGCTTTTGACAGACAATGCATTCCAATATTTGTGTCTGTCTAAAATTAAACCAGTGCCTCGGGCTGGCCAGAAAATACTTATATACTTCGGAGCGTTGATCGAATTTACGTCTGGTATTTCGGGTTACCAAATTTCGGTAAGTCTGTCAAATGTAAGTAAAGCAGGCTTGCAGGTGGAAGTTAGGTTCCAAACAATGTTTGAACTACAACGATAATTTTGTTTGTCTTTGCATGGAAAAAGTTTTCCTAACTTGCTGGTTTCATGTGTAAACCGAAACTGAACGGGAATGATCGCATAGCGCTGTACAAATCTTTTAATTTATCTTTTTTGGGGGGGCTCGTGTTTTTCATGAAGACTTCTTCTCTCACTGTTGATAGTTAAGTATAAGCTAATACCTCTGAGAATGTTTATGTTTGTTACGAATTAATTACCTACAATGTGGTTCTAGTTATTACTCGTACTAGCTACGCTAAGTATTTCCTGGCTATTCACAATGCTCTCGTAGTAGCTACTAACTTGAGGAAGTTGAATTCAACACTGAGGAATTGGATGCTAATTATCTAGAGCAGCGTTTCTCAAACTTTGTCTCGCTGTTGACCCCTTTTCACTGACACCAGGAACCCTTTGTTTTGTCAACATTTTTCGATTAATGAGAAATTAGATTTGGCCGCTTTTTAGCGCGAGCACCTCATTCTCCCCGGAAAGAAGCAAATTTCAGGCTTCGGCCTGCAGTCAGTTGCCGTCGCCAAAATCAAAAAGAAAAGGTCAGTCTACTTGCAACATGGACAGGTCAGACTACAGCTGTGGTGTCATTAAGCTGAATAATGGCCCAAATGGGCGGATAAAAACTAGCCGACTTTCTTGATTTAAGTTTCGTTTTCAGACACCCTAAAACACGTTCGTGGACCCTTAACAGGTTCACGGACTCCAGGTTAAGAACCGCTGATCTAGAGCCTTGTGCCAGGCGAGTTAACCCGCTGGGGTTGCGAGTGCCAGTGTCAAGCGAAATTTCTGACTCGCGAAATTTCAGACGTCACGCCATGTGCACATGCACAGAGTGATATTCTACATATCAAATACGCTGAGAAAACTGATGACTAGGGCTCAGGGTTTAGTGTTTAGGTAAGTGGGTCGGGTTAGGGTAAGAAAAAGAAAAATAATTGAGATCTAAAACTCAGTCCAATATTTTTAGCGGCTACAGCTATTCCCGTACTGTAGCTTGTTGCGTGTATATGTCATCTAAACAAAAAGTTTTAATTTACACAATAAACATAAAAAAATAAACGCCAAACTTAATTCTTTTACTCTGGGAAGCAAAACCACGGACAAACCATAATAGGTCAGAAATTTCGCAGAGGTCAGAGATTTTGCTTGACACCGGCACTAAAACTTCGGGTGTGGGCGCCTTGGAGTGCCGCGTGAGGCTAAATGAGATTTTACGCGGACACCATCACTAATTCGACGAACAACTTCTGGATTATATTTTACGAGCTATGACTCAGCTTTCTGAAAGTATGCGGATATTTGAAAATTTCAACAAGGATGCTTTTACTACATCTCAAGTATTAAATGGTTGAAACGGGATGAGTTACTTAGCAATCGTATCTTTTATTTTCTTTTCATTTTCAGCAAAATGATGTCCAGACGCCGCGGGTAGTTTTAGCGGAATTTAAGAACTGCATTAACCCCACAATTAGAATAGTTGTGGGCGCAGGTTTATTTTCTTTGGCGTGCGGTTGCCGGTGAAAAATAAGCTGGTTCAAAGGAGGCACGGTTGTTTTCTGGTTGTTTTCTACACTTTCTTTAAGTTGGAGATGGTTCTGTTGAGGGTGGCGACAGAAAGTGCAACCCCTCAGAACTCTATGTTGAATGCCAATAAATTGGACTCTGTTCGGTGTTGAACTTACAAAGAATTAAGCTGTTGACGTGTCACTCCAGTTTGCGAACGGTGCCTTTTACATCTTTTCAGAGCTAATACAACTTTTGCATCGTCACTTATCAGTACGGGCTGGCAGAGGGTACAATATAAAACTGTTGGTGTTTTTACAAGCTACTTTAAAATGCACAGGACCCATTACAACAGGCAATGCCTTGAAGCTAAGCAGTGCATCATTCAAGCACCGATTCGAGAGAGATGCAAGGGATTTTGTGCAACAAATTGCCCAGGTAAGAAAGATGAGAATATCTTAGTTTTGTGACATGATTTGCTTTTGATTCCTGTTGCAGTTTTGCCCTGAAAATTTTAGTTGGCCTTACACAACAATCACTGACGCACTCAGTGTTTTCAATGTGGCATGAATTGCGTTGCATGCAAACATAGCGTTGTAAAACCTTCCGATAAAACAAAAAGATACATCGAACGACAGCGAAAATAGCAGCGTGCTGTTTTCTTCTTTATCCAACTATGTTCCGGACTCCTTCGGTGTCTTTATTTAGCATGTACGTTTACCTAGAAGATTTGTATATTAGTTTGCTTTTCGAAAATAGGAAGTCAACTACGAGTATCCTGGTATAATATATTTAATTTAGTTGAAAAATAATCCCTATGAACAAATATCTACAGCAGAGCGCTGGTGATATCAACTAAAGTCTTTACAGTGGCTTTTTTATCTTGTGATTTGCCAAGTTAGCAAATGACGGGTTCATCGATAAGTCCACTCTGTCAATTCCGCAAAAAGTCTGTGAAAACTTTTTACAATGCTTTCATCCAAGTACTGGATAAAACCGACGCCATTTATTTTGGAACATCTCAAGTTACTCAAAAGAAAAACGCTTATGTTCGAGCATTCAAAATGACATTGTGGGTAAAGATACACCATACCGAGGTTCCTGAATTCTGATGACTCGCCTTTGGCGAAAATTCTGCAGCATGGGTCATTTTACGTCGATTCGAGCAAGGGGCAATTCGCTTTCAGGTCTGGATGTCTTGGCTTCATATATTACTACAGGCATAGCTTTGTGTAACAGGCTAGACATGTATTGTTTAGTCTGCGCACCGCCTATGTACTGTATTAGCCTGGTGGTCCTACGTGTATGCTCTACATTGGTATAGCATTCCGAAAACATGAGTACATCGCCTAAAATAGGAAGATATAAGCTCCATGAAACCCATCAGTACGCCTTTGTTTAAACCATGCATCTCAGCTGTATTTATTAATCTAAGTTGCAACTTTTTTGCAGATTTTAACTGAAAATCGGAAGATGACAAAGCAACAATGTACAGCATCCAACGTTCAAAGTTGTTTCTGTTGATGAAACGTTTTCTAAACCAAGCGTGTAATAAATGCCCATTACCTTCCGTGTGGTTGCAAATATCTTCTGCTATGACAGCTAATTCAGATCTAGCTTTCTTACACTTTTCCAAAGCTAAGGCAAGATGAAAAACAGGAAATGTTCTACTTAGGGCAAGATACAGTTAAAAAGCAATTTTCCTTAAGAATGCTTGCGAGGATCCTGGATCGACAATGCCCAAACCGCAACAGAACTCAATTTAACACATGCTATTCAGTAATTTTTCCAGCATTAAAAACGCTGACTTCGTGCTTTTCTCCGCCAATTCTTAACTTTTTATCTAGAGGTTTTCCAGCGACAAGCTTTCACTTGACTACTTTTGAAGAAAAATATCATGGCAACTGTATAGTAGCACAGTCAGGAATTTTGTTCGAGAGGGGCCAGTCACTGACATCGTCTTTAGTCCAACTGTTCCTTCGGTTTATTTTCGAACAGTTGAAAATTGATATAAAGCACCGGTGAAAAATCTTAGCAAGTTTGTTTGGGTGGCGGCTATGGCCTCTTTGGCCTCATTCTGGCTGCGTCATTGCAACTGTAGCAATTTGTGTGTGTCCATGCAAACATTAGCAGGATGCTAGGAAGGTGATTTCGAAACTGATACCATCTTCTTTTGGTTACAAATTTTCAGGAGAATAGAGCTGAAACAAACATAACATGTGTTTGATTGGGTGTAATACTTGGTCCAGATTTAGTTATGGTTTCCTTCAAACCTTGCTTTTGTTTGCATGGGAGTACAAACACAACAGTGCAGTGTTGCACTTAGTTACTGATAATTTGAAAAAAAATTCAAGTTTGCTGACACATCTTGTTTAGTTTCGACGATTGACTTGAAAACGACTCTCTAGAATGGGGGTAAGCAAGGAATCAATAATCAAATGTTTTAATCGAAATCTTTGGAGCATAAAATTGGGATAGACTTAACAGTTTCATTAACACTAAAAAAGCCTCAAAAAACTATACATTTTTTTCTGAGACGTTTCGGATTAATCTTAATCCATCTTTAGTCAAAAAAATAATAAAGCAACTCTTGGCAGTGCCAGCAATTCAAAAGCAAAAGACTCTGTGACGCAAGAAATAACAGTGTGACGCAAAAGACGTCAAAAGCAAAACCAAGACCGTCAACCCTGTCAAATTCGCTAACAGTGAAAGCAGGACCAACAGGTATGCAGAAAGTGCTAAAACAAGACCTACACAAGTTCGTAATCCACGTAAATAAGTCAAGACCAGCAGCAAAAGACCATTCACAGAGCACTGCAAACGAAGGATGCGAAAATTTGTTTAACATTTTCAAGTTCAACAATCAGTACGATATGTCTACGTCAGCACCAACAGCAATGCACGCAATATGTATAAACATAAGAACTAAGCATAAACCAATTATTCAACATGAAATCTACGTATTGAAGAGGTATAAAGGGGTGGAAAAATTGTCCACATTAACCTCGGGTTGTTGTTCTTGTATCAAAAGTGTCTCTTTAATTAATAATTCGCGGTAGTTGAAAGCACTGCCAAGAGTTGCTTTATTATTTTTTTGACTGAAGATGGATTAAGATTAATCCGAAATGTCTCAGAATAAAAATGTATAGTTTTTTGAAGGCTTTTTTAGTATTAATGAAACTGTTAATCGAAATCGATTTCAACTATACGCATCCTCAGTACTAAAAGCTGCAAGCAAAGCTTACGGGTGAAACGTTCAAAGGCTAAATCAAGAGCAGAGAAAACAAACAAACTTAAGACTAAAATGCATAAATAAGAACACAAGTTGCGAGAATTAAAAACTGGAAATTAAGTCTATCCCAAACAACTGGTTTCACTGGAACATCGAAACTAACTGACGCTAAACTAGCTCACTTGGTGTCTGATTAGTTTGGATAATTTCTATAAAATTGCATATCGCGAAGAACCAGTCGACTGGGTTCTAACTTCTGTTGTCATCCTTTTGCGATGGTTCAACCTTGTACATATCTAGTTGAAGTAAGTACTCTCCACTATGGGGGTAAGCAAGGAATCAATCGGCAAATTTTTTGACAATAAATCGATTTCACGTAAATTTACGCATCCTCAGTTCTGAAATCGGCAACGAATGCTTTCGGGTGAGAAAGTTGAAAGCCTCAAGAAAAAGAAGAAGCAAACAAACGCAAGACTAAAATGAATAAATCAGAACACAAGCTTAGTTTAAGAAAAAGCAGAAAAAGCAAACAAACGCAAGACTGTAATGAATAAATCAGAACACAAGCTTAGTTTAAGAAAAAGCAGAAAAAGCAAACAAACGCAAGACTGAAATAAAATGAATAAATCAAAACACAGGTTGCGGCAATTAATTCATAGGAAAATACGTCGTTCCTTGATGCTTATTTTCACTGAAACTGGAAAACTATTTGACGCCAACTATCGAGCAAAGCAACAAGCCCACATTGACGGTATCTCGCCACTATGACTCAAAACAGAGCCTTATTACAATGTAAGCACGGATGCTTTCGTTGGGTTGGCAGACGCAATCCTCAGAGCGTCTTTGCAGTTAAATACTAAACTAAGATCTCAAACTGAAATTGTTCCGTGGCCACATGAGGACTTATAAGGCGACACACCGGTCGCGTTATGACGTTGACGCAACAATGGCGGTACCTGAACTTACTAGAAAAAGCTTTTACATCTTATTTCCTGTGAAAGGTATTATGAATTAGGCCTATAGGCAAATCATTTCTAGCCGTCTCTACGTTCGTATTAATCAGTTCTAACCGAATAAAGAACTTGTTCACTCGCTGGCTGAGTACTTTTAAACACCGGTGAACAATCTAAATGACGTAAAATGTTTATTCATTTCATTCATTTTCATGCCCACGTTTCCTCTAGGGAGGGTCACTGGGGTAGCAGCCGTAGGAGGACTTGGAATACCTCACGGTCAACAGCAATCTCAGATAGTTCTGCTGGCTCCACAAAAAGACGGGACCAAGCAAGGTCGGAGAGTAATCACTCCACCTAGGCCTTGGACGAACTCTGGGCCGCTTTCCTGGGGTTTAGCCAGCAGGGCGTGCCTCGCCAGTTTTTCTTGGGGCATTCTGGACACATGACCCAACCAACGTAGCTGTGATCTGTCAGTTCGGAGAAGTGCCTCGACATTCAGGGCTCTGCGAATTTCACAGTTGCGCACTTCGTCGCTAAGTGTCACACCAGGGGCGTAACGAGGATGGAGCAAGTGGGGCACGATATCCCAGGCGCCGAATCACTGGGAGGCGCCGAAAAGTCCCAACAATGTCCCAAGTTTTTCTTCAATACGGTACATTTACTCCCAAAAGACCTTAGGTTCGAACATGGGGGCGCCAAACTTATTTCTTGTCCCGGGCGCCATCTAACCCGGTACGCCCCTGTGTCACACCGTGGACTCTTTGCAAAAAGTTCATCTCTGCATCTTGCACCTGAGATAACATTCTTTCGGTCATTGACCAAGATTCATGACCACTGGTGAGGATCGGAACAAAGACTGATTTAACAACCGACAGCTTTGCGATGTTTGAAAGTTCCCGTTTTGTGAACAAAGAGCGATAAAACTAACGCAGAACTGCGTTATAGCTTTACTAATGTTATATCTCTTTGTGTCGCCATATACTGATTGGTCTGGATGCATACGACAAGACAAAAGACGCTTTAGGCACAGTATTTTATTTTATTCGAATGGGCCCTTACGAGTACCAAGGTACATTGTCGCAAAAGCTAAGTTTGTTTAACATACCCGAATATTACCCGGAACACACAATCGTTTCTAGCATTTAAGTCTTCACTTCAATTGAACATTATGTTTCATGTGTAATTAATGAGTGGTCTATAAAATTCCAACTTACATAGTTCTCCTTTAATATTGTCTTTAAATCGAAGTTTACACAACGTACTATTGAGCAGACGTAGAACATATCAATCGTCGTTGTAACTGACATCAAACATTCGTACTTCTGTCAATTGCCGAACACCGTATACCTAACTGACATAGCACAGGCGTTCATGAAGACTGACATGCAGCAAACGTGCCTCTTCTCAGGCAAATCAACGAATGAGCAGCAGGTGTGGGTGACCGTGCTGTCATTGCAGTATTCGTCCTTTCTTTTGCTTTCTTCTCGGAAAAACCTACGAATGAGCGGCAGGTGTGGGTTACCGTGCCGTCACTGCAGTGTTTGTTCCTTCTTGAGATTTCTTCTTCTTGGTTCTTCGTCTTGTGCTCCTGAGGCCATGTGGGAGATGGTCTGGTCTAAGGCTGTTTTTGGTGGCCTATTATAGTTTTGTTACTTGTATCTTTCGTATTTCTGCTCACGAAACTGACTATTTTCTTACTTTATTTATTATCTTGTTTCTTCCACAAGTTGCCTTCTCGAAAGTTGTTTAGCTTGGGTAATACCCGCTTCGGAAGTTCACTTTTTACTTCGTTTATGTTAGCAGGTTTTTTACCGCAGGTTGCTTGTTGCTTGACGTAATTCTGTGCTTTCCGTGAGTCAGAGTAGTTGCGGCTCTTAGAGTGGTAATCTTGCTTCACTATTTAATCTAGTTTGTGTCAGCCTTTGTGTGTCCATAATTGGTTATGTTCTAATTTATGTCCATATTTGGTTATTTTCTTCGTCCACAACTTTCTCAGCTATTTCATTACATCATTGTTTTAATGTTTTCGTATCAGTCAGGTCCAAAGGTCGTTCTTGTCGTTTCACACTGACTGTGCTTTAGGCATTTCAATGCTCAGATTGTCATAGGTATTATCCATGGTTTCACATATTTTGTCTTTGTAAATTTCTTTATTGAAACCATTTTGTTGTAAGGAAGTTCCTACAACACTAATCCGTGTATCAATCTTGGCGCTCCACCTTCCGTCGCTCGTGACGTAAATACCACCCCTAGGTACTTGAACGTCTTTACCTGCTGCAGTGTATTGCCGCTCACTTGCAGCATATACACTGCCTTGGGTTTGTAGAGTGACGCAATACCTCGGTATTTTAGTGCTGGGTTTCATTCCGGTTCGGACGCACGCAGCAGAAAACCGATTCCGTGCATGCTGAGGACTCTGTGGAAAATGTGCTAGCAGTCGAAATCTTCTGCAAAAATTAAACGGTTGATCCTGTAGTTCCCAACCACACCCTCGTCGACTCGGCTGTGACTGTCTATCCCATTCATGTAGACTATGAAAAGGAGCAGTGACAGCACACACAGTTGTCGGAGTCCAACACCAACGGTGAACGGTCGTGATTTAACTCTCCCGACACGGACACAAACTTCTGAGCAGGTATACAGTGACTTGGCGGCCAGTAACAGGCTGTCGTCAACACCGTACTCCCGCAACACTCCCCAAAGCTTTTCACGAGGAACCCGGTCGTATGTTTTCCCGAGGTCGACAAAACATGTGTAGGCTAGACGTTTTTGCCATTCTCCCAAGATTTTTCAAAAATTTGCTGGAGAGATAAATTAGGTCTGTAGTGCTACGGCCGGGACGAAAACCACACTGGATTTCATTCGGCTTTGACTCAGTGAGTTTGCGGTATCTTTTTTCAAGGCACTTGCCAACGGAAGTGTGAATTCCTAAAAAACATCGCTGGCCGCACAAAACGCTCTCGTGGGTCACATGCGGCCCGCGTGTTTGAGACCCCTGTGCTAAACACTGTGCAGGGAAGTGCCAACACTGGTAGCTACATCGGTGGAAAGAAAGGTCAAACAAGTCGGCAAAGCTGAATGGGAAAATCATTGAAGAAGGCAAAGAGTACAACAATTTATTCACACGACGAAGGATTATAATCATTTATGCTTTGAATATTTAAGTTCCGCGCAGTGGCGTACCGAGGGGAGCAGACAACGAGAGCACAATGCCCCTGGCGCCGAAAAGTCCCAAAAATATCGTAAGTACTTTCTTCAGTACGTGCATTTTCTCCCGAAAGACCTTAGGTTCAAACATGTGACACCAAGCTTGTTTCATCCCCCGGGCACCATCTAACCTCAGCACGCCCCTATTTTCGCGTTACGTTTGTTAAAATATTTATCTTAACTCGTATCCAGGGCGTGAACATTGGTCTGTTCTACACAAGTAACGGTGTAAGATTCATAGATAGGCGGTTTATTTATAAGGTCATGGAACATTGCATAGTGCTGCGAGTTGGTCACTGCCATCTTTACTTTATAGTTCTTTCCAATATTACTTCACAGCGATGACAACCTCGTGGAAAATTTGTTTACTGTTTCACTACAGATTGTTGAAGGCATATCACAAAAGTCGCCACATAAATATCATAGTTTACACGTGTCAGGTTTTAATTCATGGGGAAAGTTTGGTTGTTTGTCACTATATGTGAAAGACACAGGACCATGGATTTTTTGTATTTTCCATGGCAACCACAAAATTCACAGTGCCTGCAAGCCACTGGCATATCTTCGTTTTGCTTTTTTTGTCTTGCATAAAGCAAGGTACTTGGAGTTTGTTAGTTTTTTTTTCCAATGTGGTAGGTCTTTTGCAGGTAATCATTGTCTTCGTGCTTAAGCTTTTTAAGCCAGTGCTATCATGTCATTTGTCATGTCCAAAGGAAAGTTTGAGCCGATCATTTTTTGTGGGTTTTACGAAGTCTTTAGTGACAAACCCAAAATCATCTTCAGTGGTTGTGCAGTGATTAACGTCTGGGAATTCCATTTCGCCCGTCTGGTCAGCTGTGTAAACTTGGCGAAACGTTAGTTCAAAGCCACTGTTGGCAAATGATGAAGTTAGTGCTTATCGAATGCGTTCATTATACGTTTGTTTCTGATGCAGTTAACCGAATTATGTCATCGATGAATTTACGGAAAAGTTCTGCTTCACTTATCATACCAACAATCGGCTGTAGGATGTAATGCACAGCAGTGTCTGCCAACAAACCAGAGTGATTATAACTGGATTTAATTCCGTTTTCTTGGATATGTATTTGGTCGCCATTTTGTTAAGGCAACTTTTGTTCAACTCGACAATGAATTGACAAGCCTTGTTGCTGGAGAAAAATGTCCTCTCCAAAGCTCATTCAAGTGCTTTATTTGCAGTGTCTCTGCCCAAGCTTGGGGGACAAAGTGCTTTCAAATGTGGGGCCACAATTTAAAACGCTTCAAAGATAATTTTAATTAACTTTGTGAGAGGGCGAAAGGGCTTGTATCCGATTAGAGATGAATGGCGCACCACTGTAGTCCTAAATATCGTTAAAGTAGCGCTTTGGCATTATAGACGGAAAAATTTAGTTTGCAGAAACATTTGAAAAACTATTAGCTAAGATTAAAATGTATTAGGAAACATTTTAATAAAAACTGAAATATAATGCACAAATATCCGAATTAGAAACGCAAAATGTGAAGATCTAGGTGAGAGCTTTTGAGGGACCTGCATGCCGCCGTCTGCTTTGATAATTTTGCGATGATTCGGATTTGCACATATCCACATATCCACTTTTCAACAAGTCACCACGAAAGTGACGCAGTCGAATCAATCAACAAATTGTTTTAACAGAAAATCCATTTCACATTATTTGCACATTGGCATTTTCGAAAACTGTCCACAAAAACATATGAGTAAAATAATGGTTAACTAAAGCGATATTTCAAAACACAAATTAAAGTTTGAATTTTCTTATTTCGGTAAACTTATTTTGCCTTCACTCTCACCCCACTGTATTTTCAAAAAGTCTTCATACCTGGGCAAAGTTGGATCAATGGCCAACATCAAATCGACAATTTCCCCAAGTTGTCATTGTGCACAGCAAAACGAAAGTATGCCGCTTCAAATTTCATTGAGGTGATGTCAGCGAATGAAGGTCACGTAATGAAGATCTAAATTCTACCATTTTAGAAAAAAATTACACCACTATCAAAACGTATCGGTGCACCACATGAAATTCAAATAGGCTGTAACAGGGGCGACCCAGGTCAACATCGTCACTCATCATACGATTTATTCTGACTGAATAACGCCGTTCGACGCTTGCGTCACTGAAATTTCCATTTGCTTTCATTCTGGCTGGCATTATTGTTGCTCTGCGATGTTAGTTACGTAACAACAAATGAGAAGTTCTCATAATAACTTCATTGTTGAGTAATCACGTCACAGAGCAATGATAACGCCAGTAAGTCGTCTGCTTGCTACGCTCATTCATATTATCTCAAGTTGCTGGACAATTTATCGTTCGTTTGAAATTATTCTCGAAATGAGAACTGTCCATTGGATTGGACTTTAAATCCAATGTTCTATACAAATCCATTGCTTCAAAAAACATTCAGTCCGATATGAATTACGTTTTAAAAGATACTATTGCATAAAACAGCTCGGGCTGCAATGGATGAGACCGAGTAAAGCTCGAGCGAACGGAGTCGTGAGAACGCCTACTACGAACGATATTTTTTTATTCAGGTCACCTGCGACATGAACGCGAGAGGCCAAACATGGAACGAAAATATATTAACAGTGACAAGGCTCAAAGAAAAGAGCCCGAGTGAAGTGGGGCCGTGGGTGGTGGCACAAATATACAAGGCAATACCGTATTTTTCGGACCATAAGGTGCACTTAAAATCCTTTAATTTGCTCAAAAATCGAAAGTGCGCCTTATAATGCGGTGCGCCTAATATATGAATCTGGTTGTGCTTTCTCATTTAGAACCAATTTTATATGGTAAATGCTGCTATTTGTTTCACTGCTAGTTACGATTTTCTGTAAACAGGACATCGTGTTACATAATAAACCAACAACAATTGCAGTGAGCAGCGTATGTGGTTCCGAGAGTAGCTAGCACGTACCAAAGATCGTCCACCATCCTGTTCGACCCCAGTATTAGTGGACTCCAACGTCTTCTGGATATTTGTGGTGACTATGCTGCTGAACACGAAATTGCCTTTGATTGTAGCAAAAAATTGGTGTTCTTTTTTGCCCCCAAAATTAAAAACAACCTGCTCCATCTAATGTTTTTCCGAACGGTGTACGCGTACAATTTTTTGACCAAGCGAAATACCTTCCTGTGGTGATACATGCCTCACTGAAGGATGATGATGATATTCAGAGACAAATGGAGTCGCTATATTGTGCAACAAACAAACTCCGAGACACATTGGATCAGTGGTCTCCTGCAGTAAAAAACACTTTATTTCATGGCTGTTGCATGACAATGTATGCTTGCCAACCGTGGAGTAAATACACACAGGCTAGTATGAAGCGCTTACGCGCTGCATACAATAATGCCTACCGACTTATGCCTTACATACCCAGAAATGTAACTGTTCGCCCACACCAAGTTAGCCATCGTGTCACGACTTTTGATGCCTTATTGAGAAATAATATTTATCGCTTCTTGTAACGTAGTGTATCACCATCTAACTTTTTCATGCGACCTTTCAAATGTCTGATGCTTTTTACAAATCTTCGTTTTTCCTCAATTATTTGACGCTCATGTATAACGGTGACCAACTGATATAGCTGTTGATGCGTTGTATCAGTGTACGCGTCTCATCAATATTGTTTGTGCATAACAACGAAAAGCTCCCGCACGCTGCTTTAAAAATCAGGAAAATTAGTTGGCTGCTTCAAAACTCCTCAAGAACGGCTTCCCACAGGGATCTGTATTGGCGCCCCTTCTCTTCAACATCTATATCTCTGACCTGCCAACCACCGTCTCCAGAAAGTATGCATATGCTCACGAACTAGCAATCATGCATGCTGATGGAGATTGGCAGGCAGTGGAAGGGGTGCTGAGCAAGGACATGGCAACTGTAAGTGAATACCTCCAGACTTGGAAGCTAAAGCTCAGCACTTCAAAAACGGTGTCGGCAGCCTTCCACCTTAACAACAAGGAAGCTAAACGTGAGATGAAAGTCAACCTCAACAACGAAACCCTGCCCTTCTGCTCCCAGCCCAAATACCTCGGAGTCGCAATGGGACAGTTCGGCGCCGCCGTTTCGGCGATGGACGTTTCGGTGATGGACGTTTCGGCGATGTAATGTGAAATGTGTTTTCCTTTGGAATGTCACCAAAGTGCAAAAAGATCGCACTGCCGTCGTCTGGGAAGCGTGCAAGCGCAAGAGTCAGTCTAGCACTTGTCCCACATCTTTCCAATTATGCTGTATTAATTGCGATTCATGATGCATACCATGGATTTGGAAGTGCCATTACTGCATATTCGTACACCGATAGGCAACCGATGGCAAGAAAGTACGATATATACTTGGATTAGCTGTGAAATGCAATCAAAATGATATCTACGTGAAAGATCAAGCAAGACATGCTGTCCAGGCTTAACTTTTGTGTAAACTCACTAACGCCTCATGCCAGCAAAAATAAACGTTACAAGCCTCTTTACACACGTGGTCACGGTCGCACTAAGTTCTTCCAAAATCCTGACGGACAGGAAACTACACTGGTTACTGACCACCAGGATGATAACAAAAACACTTTTGAAGCAAACATCCTTTGTAGTTTAACCTTCAAAGTATTTTAAAAACACATTTTTTCGCATAAAACATTTGCGACCACCATCGCCGAAACGGCAGCGACGAACTGTCCTACACCGCCTCGGAGTAACGTTAGACAGGTCGCTCACGTATCGCCGACACCTTGAGTCAATTCGCAAGAAGCTGACATCACGCGTCGCGCTCCTGAGGTGGCTTGCTGGCTCCGGCTGGCGTGCTGGAGCAACAAATCTACCACCCTAGCCACCCGAGCCTTGGTGCATTCAACCGCAGAGTACTGCGCTCCTGTCTGGTGCCTCAGTGCTCATACCCGCCTCATCGACCCCGCCATCAAGGACGCCAATCCTCGCAGGCATTCAACTTGCTGAGCTTCGTCGCAATGGAGCCACATTGTCTTTAGCACGTCGTGCCATTGAGCCTGGACACCTGCTCCACTCAGCGCTCACCCGTCTATCGAGTGCAGATGCACGGCGCCTCAAATCGAGATACCCATTTGTACCCGCCGCACAACAACTCATCTGTTCATCTGACAACAAACAACATACGTGCGGCGCACTGGGTGGATTACCAATGGAATGCGGAGTGGGCAGACAAACCCGCAAGACTCCGCATTTTAATCCCCGACATCGGTACAGCACTCCCGGAGCGAACTTCCCAAGAAGAGCCTGGGTCCGGCTTAACCGCCTCAGCACCGGTGTCGGGCGTTTCCGCTCCTGCTTGTACAAATGGAGTGTTGCCTCCTCTGTGGCCAGTGAGTGTGGCGCAGAAGAACAAACCATTG
>Ga0210059_1001166_pt1 | contig 38542 bp, 24 predicted proteins | sample Ectturendosymbi2_FD_188042 | JGI IMG/M metagenome (GOLD analysis project Ga0210059, IMG submission 188042) | Ecteinascidia turbinata endosymbiont from Florida, USA - Sample 2 (SPAdes) (version 2) | ecosystem: Host-associated > Tunicates > Ascidians > Unclassified | place: Key West, Florida... | reverse complement strand
ACCCCCTGCCACCACCCCCTTCCGACGCCTATGCACGCAAAAGCTTTCACTGTTTGGCAGTTCCACCGCAAACATCTCGTCCTCGGGTAAGAGGCAAAACGAAACCATACAGCGGACAGATAACAATTGCAGCCCTAGCAGGTCGCACGCGTTACTTCCTCCTTAGTGCTTATCACGTACCTGGAAAAAAGGTTGCTGGGGAAACAAGTTTGCCAGGGCAGGTATAGTTACTTTGTAAACAAACAACTGCCTTCCGTCTGCCGCAGCGGTGGTGAGCAGCTGGTAGGTCGGCGCGCCCCACATCTGACGGTGGCAGATCTCTTCCAGGACCGTTTCGGTACTTTTCTGGGGGACAACAGCGGCGGCAGGAAGAATCTGCGGCACACCTGGCACGGCCGCCATAGCGGCCGGGGCGAATGGCTGGCCTGCAGCCAAAGCCGACGTGGCAGGGATCGCTGGAATCCCCGGGGCGGTCTTAAATACGGGGGGTAACGCCTGTTCGCTGATGCTTGTGGCGATTGCCTGACCGTTCAGAAACGTCTGTTGCGTCATGAGGTCCAGGCCGTTTGGTTCGACCCTTTCTTGGTTATTTTTCGAATAGTACCGTCCGTAAGTGGCTTTTCCGGCGCTGTAGCCAAGGTAACCGCGACTGTTGTTGCGCCCGCTCCCGTTGTTTTTGCCTCTGTCGTTGCGGATATTTCCGGCCCGTATCGGACGCGACCCCGCTTGGGCCAGGCTGTACTGGCCAAGAGGGAAGTAGTTGAGGCCGTCTGTGCCGTAGACAGGGGTGGTCGGGTACATGATCATGCCGTTTTGGTTGATCACAGCAGGACTTTGACCCTGAAATCAGAAAAAAGATAAAATAGGAATTTTCGTGATAGCGGTTAATAAGGCGCAACCATATTTTATAAATGACACCTGTGCACAACTCTGCGCTGGTAGATGGCTGATGTCTGCGAAGCAATCCTGTTAAAAATATGCTAGACACAATCACACGGCCAGGCTGCGAAGCTGCTTAGACAAAAGCTTTTTATATAACTTTGTGCAAACAAACGTGAACTTTCTATAGCTTCCTTGTCTTTGACAAATTGACCAAACCGCTGTAGTTTATGTTCTGATGCTCATTTTCAGGGAAGGGTTCCAGTCATGCGCAAAATTTAATTGGACCCAAGAAATTTGAATTCTTTTCCTTGCTATTTATACTGCCGAGTATTTTGAAGTTGCATGCGAAAGGGAAGTTTGTGGTCAGCAGCACAAACGTGAGCATTCTTGTTGCTAATTTGATCTCCGTATCGCAAGGACCAATAAGAATGAATTACCTGCAGTTATTTTTATCAGACGCGCATGTGCCAGAAGAACGTATGAACTCGTGGGCAACATACGAGTGAGGCTTTAACATACCCAAGCAGAAGATAAGGCGCCACGCCCAGTTCATTGCGCATTCATTACATTTTCTGAAAAACGTTTTGAAAGAGAATCTGGTCTCCACAAGGGCCACACAATTGAATGTATCTGCAAATTTTTTATAGGAAATCGATTTCACGTAACGCTACGCATCCTCGGTCGTGAAATGTTATTCAGGTAGGATTCTACAGGAAAGCAGAGCCCAGGCGTCTGATTTCTCGAAAGCTTACAGCAACCCTAGAACGCTATTGTTTTCAACCTGTCTCTTCCAAGCGCGATCCAACGAATGTCTGCTCCCGAAAGATATTGCAGTTATTCGTAACCGAACGTTTTGTATACAAACGACAGAATACCGTGTAAGACATTGCAACGTTCCTTTATCACTCCGCATGACTATATACAAAGCACTTCTTACTATTGCTGGATTCGCCCCGTCAGTTCCGCCTTGCGCCAAAACTTTTGCGCCGACTTTCGCCATCCTGTTGTAATCGCTTTTGTCGACGGGCTTCGCCAGCGTCACTTCGACTTCGGCGCCGTCGATGCGCGAACCGTTGAGCTTCTGCATCGCTTCAATGCAGGTCTCGCGCGACGTGAAATGCACGAACGCGTAGTCGCGAATCTTCTTCACGCGTTCCACGCATCCGCGCGCGAACTGGCTGAAGACGTCGAGCAAAGTGTCCTCGGTGGTGTCCAGCATCAGGTTGCGCACGTACAGCACCTTGACCTGGTCCATGATGTCCTGGTCGACCTCTTGCTCCGGTTCGGCCCAGTCGACCGCTATCGGATGGCCCCAGAGCTGGATCCGGCCCGGTATCAGCTTTCGCCGGGCCATCGCTGCCGCGCGGTGACTGTCGTACTCGACGAAGGCGAAGCCGCGATTTTTCGTCTTGTCGCTGGCGCTCGGGTACACGATGACGTCGACCACGCCTTCGGTGACTTTCGACATTTCCGTCATGATGTCGTCTTTCTTCTTGGTTTTGGGAATGCCCCCGACGAACAGGCGGCAGTTGTCGACGCTGTAACACACTCCCAATAACCTGCCCTTGCGAATTTCGTAGTTGTTCAATTTTTTTACGGCGCCTTTCGCCTCAGCCTTGGTCGTAAACATCACAAAGGCGTAGCCACGATTTTTACCGTCAAAGTCCATCATCAGTCGGAGTTCGTAAATTCTTCCCGCCGTCTCGAAGACGGGAACTAATTCGTCTTCGAAAACGTCGCGCGGAATTTTTCCCACAAACACTTCGGTTCCTCTTGGTGGGGGTTTGTTGTCCCAGCCAGGCGGCGGTCCTCCGTACTTTCTCTGGCCGTTTTCCTGCGTTATGCTGTAGCCCGTACGTTGGATGAGCGCTTGGACAGCGGGCGTGAGAACGATCGGCGCGTCGCTGTCACAACTGCTGCCCGTGCTTGAACGAGAGCCCACCGAATTTACAACCATTTCATCCGCTGTCATCCTGCAAAGGCAGCGTGACACTCATTAATACCAGGGCTTTGCTCTATACCAGTGGTTCTCAAAGTGGGCGGATTTCGAGGAGAAAGGGGGCGAACAAAACAAAGGGGGCGATAGGGGGGTAAACAACACAAAAGGGGCGAAAATGCTCAACCACTACCACTAAATGATCATTAAGTTAACTTCAGTTAACTATCATTGAGTTAACTTCGCCTGTGACCTTAGTGCTCTCAAAGCAAAGAAACCGCTTGTTGATTTACAAGCCACGTGATCTACGACTGATACCTAACTAAAATGTCTTCCAATATTTCCAAGTTTGTGAAGGCCGCCGAGCACATTCATCACACTGAACTAGGGACCATGGTATGTATCGATTTCTTTAAAAAAATGCTTTCAAAATGCTACCTTTGCTTTATCAGGCTTGGGGGCCAAAAACGATATGTCGAGAGTGAAAAGTGGGCGATGGAACAAAAACGTTTGAGAAGCACTGCTCAATACTGTACATCCAAACCAACAAACGACATAAAATAAAACATCTGTAAAATCAGCAATGCTCGTCGATTTCGGTCAGGGAGGGTGATGTGTTATACTATTTTTTCACTGCACGTTGATCGTACAACTGCTCTTAATCCATTATAATTGAGCAAATACCCCATTTCTTCAGCCATTTTTAATTTCAAAAGCAGCTTCTCTATTATTTTCTGGAAAATCTGTTACGTCCATCGATTTGCTTTCTCTTTACCATAACTGCGTGCACTGCTACTTCTTGGAGATTCTAGTAAAGCAAGCAGCGTGCAAGACGTCCTCACTGATGAAAAAGTCAATGCTGCGGAAAAGATGGGGATTTTCGTTTCCATCACAGGCGTTCAAGGGTTTCTATTATAAACTCATGTTTCTGCTTTTCACAATAGTTTGGCCTTTTCAATCCTTTTTGTGCGCCGGCAACTTTCTTAAATTGCTTGTTTGATTTCGCTGCCCGTTGACAAGCTTGAACGTTTGAGTTTTCGTGTTTTCGAGCAAAGGCACGGAGCATGAAACGGTGCGAAACATCATCGACCGTAAAGTTGTGACACGACTGCAAAGGTCACCGGTTTTTATGACATTCTAGGCAATTTTCATAGGCGAATTTTGGTGCAGCCAGCTGAGTGATTAGAATCCAATCGGTCTTTTTTGTCGACAGCGCCGTGAATCTTGCAGAAGCGCACTTTTGAAAAGTGAATTTGTCACATGATTCGTTGTGCCTGTTCATGCGTTTTCGAAGATAAACTGTGCAACAGGTACAAACAAAATGTCGGTGAATTTTCAAAAGCACAACTTTACCTTCTGATGTTTTGTCAGAAATTATGACGGAGCGGCAGCGCCCCCCCACCATGACCTTCGTGACCTGATACGGAAAGTGTGACGGGCACTTTTTACGATCCTTGGCCAACTTTCGCAGGCGCGCTTTCTTAACACGGCTGAGCTACTTCTGCGAATGTCGCACTTAGGCCGTTTAGTCACCCGAACAAGAAAGAGAACTCGTCCTAGTTATACGACCCAGTGAAAGAGATTGAATTGTTACTTGCAAAGCTTGCGGACCGCATCATGAGCTCGGGGATGAAATCAGGCCACCCTCAAAAGGACACAACACCTTACAGGCGTTGATGTGGGCGATTCGTTCTGCTCTGATCTAAGTTTTACAAGGAACGTTTTGCGTCACTGATTTCGCGACAGCGATCTGTTGCTATGAGTAGCTCCATGCTTCCCGTTGCTATGGGTAGCTCCATGCTTCCCGTTGTTATGGGTGGCTTCATGCTTTGTCAGTCGTCAACTCGGGCCCGTCGCCACGGTTTGGTTGCCTGGAGGTGGGTCAACAAAAACAGGGTGGCATCTTCACCTTAGAACTTAAAAAGTGGCATTGCCGAATTTAGTTTGAGATACCAACTGCAAATTGGGGGGTGGATCTGAAGCCCCCACTTGGCGACGACCCTGAGCCTCAGCAGCCGATAGTGGGAGTTGCTTATCGCACGCGATTACTCGAAAACGTAATAGAAAAATCGCCAGACAAGTGTTACGCCGACATTCAGCTAAACGATTCCGATTTTCTCTTAACTAGAACGAGACGAACATCTTCCCCCGACAGGCATGCGCGTGATTTCCTGCATTGCTTGCTTTATGCCTTCCGACCGCACGTCGGGACTTTCTGCGGCGTTGTTTCCTTTCGACCTCGAAACGCGGAAGCCAATATAGATGCTGCGACCCCATTGGGATTTTCTTTTATTTTTGCATAAGGGCGCGACAAGGTCGTCCGACTTATAAAATGACCACTTTTCCTGTAGTTGTTGATTGCAATCTGATTTTCTGTATCTGCGACAAACAACGTTTTCTTTGAAAACGATCTCTCCTGCTTAATTTTTAACTTTTTTCTTTTTTTTTTTAACTTTTTTCTTTTCTTATATTCTGCACTCATCAATATATTCTACAGCTACACATCTACATCACAGTACAAATGCCCTCAAATATTTACAATGAAATGAGACAAAAAGTGGTTTCTGAATTTTTTAAGGAGACTTACACAAGCAGTCCACTCGATTTTGACATCTAACGAAATATGTTGCGATAGATGTTTTATTTCCTGCCCTTATGTTCCGCAATAAAAGTCGTTTTGTTCATTCGACAGCAACCTCTATTGTTGGACTATGCGCATCGATATCAGTGATGCAACATGAGTTTGCTTATCGGTTTAATGCTGGGTCTCCAAAATACGGCTCGCGGGCCAAATCCGGCCCGCGAAACCATTTCATCAATAATGAAAAAATATTGGATTTACAAAAAATTTGTTGATTTCGTAGAATGCAACATATTTAGAAAAAATCACATCATGTAAGATGTCCGGCCCTCGAAATGTTGTGTAACAGCTTATGTGGGCCTCTGACAAAAAAGTTTGGAGACCCATGGTTAAAAGTGGATATAAAAGTAAATAACAATTCGCTTAAACGTTTCGACAATTTAAGCAGGTGAGCCTGCGAAATGCTTGCAGCCTTGTACGACAGTATACTGTATGTTAAAATCGTTTGCGGAAAAGTTCATTTCATTTTGCTTCCACCTACGCTGCCATGAAACGTGTCTCTCTAAACCAGGGGTTCTCAACGTTTTTCCCGCTAAGTACCTCCGAGTCATAAAACAATCAACCCGATCCCCAGGTTATCTGGCACAGCCGTGAATTTCACATGGTTGCATCGCAACAACGCAAGATCAGGCAAAATCTACGCGGAGTTTTCAATAGGCACGCATTTTCCTCTAGCATAGGATATTAAAAAATAGCAATACATGAAAACTCAACTGCCATCCAAGTACCCCTGGAAATCTTCCCGTGAACCCGTGGGGGTTCGCGAACCCCGGTTGAGAACCACTGCTCTTAACTTTAAAAAGTGCCCTGCTTCAGAATCTCCTTCCTTCTTCAAACACGTTTAGAACAAACTACCTCTTTTTCGACAAAAGTATTTTTGTCAGATCAAGCAACAAAATTCGGCTTCTTACTTGTCGGCACCTGCTCCTGCTTTCGAGTTTTCCGCCGCAGCGCGTCGTTGAAAGCAACTAAGGACTATCGAAATTACCTGTAGCAAGCCTTCTTTTAAGCATGTGGCACTAACGTGCAAGTCGTGCTTGCAATGAATATCATGTTTAACATCAAGCAGAAATCAAAAGTGAGCCAATCGGGTCTCTGAAACCGCGATAAGCTTGAGTGATCGAATTACACCAATCAATCCACAAGCAAGAGACAACCGTATTGACAGCCAGTTATTCTGCGCCTGTGTGGCATGCTAGACAACTTTGGCAGGTAGACATCGAAGTACATGACAACTGGTTTGTCACTGGAAAATGCTGGGGATCGAGCTTTACCCATCGTGTGAGAACGAAAGTGTTGACGATTAAGCTTTCGCTGCCGTGTGGACAGTTTCTAAGCTAAAACAATCGAGTTTTATGTCCCAAGTAGCATTCGCATTTTGCATCGAACACAGCGTTTTATTTTTAGCTACCATCGAAAATGACCCAAGACGAGGTGGTTTGACTTAATAATAACGCAACATCAGCTGCTGAATTCGGTCGTATTCTCTTGCTTCAGCAACTACCTTTTGTGCAGTCACGATCATGAAAATCAGCCTTACGTTATACTATAGTGCTCTCCATTAAACTAGCTCACGCGATCGACTGCGAGGATCAACTGCACCAATGTTATCTCGCCATCCTATCCTTTCCTTCGGAATGAAGGAAGATCTCCGATACAGGAATCGACGAACACCGGAGTAATTTTCCCCGAAAACCTTCCTGCAAAGGGAGGCGCAGTCGCTTTATGCTCGTTTGAACGCTTGCTTTCTATACTGACTACAAGGAAATGACTAAGAAGCAACATAGCTACCCAATGCGCGCGCACACACGCGGCGGAACCGGTCATAGCTCTGCTGTGCACGCACACGCAACTGGTAGAACTCGTGTCGCACGCGCAAAATCACTTCTCGACGCTAAGCTGCTGCGCTTGCAACGCTGTCTATTTCCGCGAGAGAGCCTTCTCCTGAAGATTGTGTTGGAAATCACGTATCTAGCGTTACTTAACGCCTGCCGCGCATATTGCTGCGCTGTGCATTTAGGGCCTATGGCCCAATTGTTCGGCCAACAGGCAAAATTATCCCTACGGTGTTGAATATGTCTTTCTGTGGAGACGTATGAGTGGTGCATTTCTCGAAAGAGAAGTTCGTGTGATAACATTTTGTTGAATGCACTTATGACCCACGATTAAATCGTTGTTCAGTTGACGTAGTGCATGTGACAAAACACCTACGATTTTCACACAAGACAGCAGAAATGAACGAGTTTCTTAGAGCCCGCTCCACCAGCACAACTTCTTTTGCCTCGTGTGTCCATGGACTGAGACGCACCTGTGAGGTAGCTTAAAGTGTTACGAGCTTGGATTTGCTGAGAGCAACTGTGACAGGGTCGCCTTACTTCAGTGCGTTTTGTAAACCAGTGGAACAAATGGGCCAAATCCTTATCGTTGAAACTACTAGTTGTAAGCTATCTGGCAGCTATTATATGGTACCGACAAACTCCGACAAAATCTGCTTGAAACGACGATGATTTAGCAAAGGGCATTTCGTCGTCAAAAATGATAAAGACTCAGCCTTGATACAATGTTTTTGTCGCCCGTCGTTAGAGGCAGCAGACTGTGGCTCGAGATTGAGCCGACTTGTAACCCACAGGTGTGCAACACACCGCAAGATTATTTTCATAGTTTTGTCTTGCGCAACACTGGGCTGACCAAACAGCAGTGGCGGGTTTTACCACAATTTGCATGCTTCGTGCGTCATGATTTCATACGATTGAAGGTTTCTGTCAACAGTGGAGCTAAACCACAGTCAAGCAACACGTGTGCCAGTTGACTATAGTATTTTAAGATGCGTTAGCGGTTGTGGGTCGCATTCGTCCCTAGCAGCAATAACCTCTGCAATCCAACACTGACGATTACAGGACAGTTATGCAAGGTCTTTCTACTCGTTGCTCAGTGTCTAAACCTTCCAGACCGGGTGCTGCAAACAAGTCAACATTCTATTCTTTTGGGACACTTTGTAATATGCGACCGGTCGCGGTAGTCGTAGCACACAAACAGTGCGTTATCCGAAAAACAAAACAGGGTTTTCATCAGTGTTCTGTTCTCATTCAAATATCGAACAAGGGCTTCTTTCCAGAGGAGATTTCATTTTCTTATCTCAGGTTTTTTTAAGGTGTTTTAGGGACCCGATTCGGGTCTCTAGAATTGAAAATCGGGTCCCTAGAATCAGAGAAAATCGTGTCCTTACAAGTCCATACCGGGTTCCCAACATTTTCCTAAACCAATAGAAAGGGTTTACGCAGGCGCGGTTACATCATCATCGTAGGGATTATTTGGGATATACAGTTTGCATCACCATCATCCTGAAACAATATAGCTAGATTCTATTTTACGATAATGTATTTTAGTCGGGGAAATGCGGTTAATATTTGCATACAAGTTTTGTCGGTCAGCTGTGATTTCAAAAAGAGCGAACATGTTTCTTACGCAAGTGTTGTGATTGAAGCGACTGTACGAGGAAAAATTTGTTATCCAAATCTGCCGAAGGTGTTACACATTTTTCCATCAAATCATTGCTCTTGATGCATAACAGCTGGATCAACTGATGGCATCACTGTGGCTTTGCTGCGAAAATACAGTACCGCTTTGCCGCACCACGTTCATAAAGTATGCTGGAGAAGGTGATAGCCGGTTTTGGCAGTCGTGTGGTCAGCAACTTTACTGAGAAAATTCACAATGCCCTGCTGCGACTACCGTTCGTACGCTCCCAGCAACCGAGCATAAACCATCAACGTTTGGTCTACAACCGAAATATTCGAAGGGGCTTTACATCCCAAAGTAAGTTGAAAATGCTTTGCAATCTTTCGTCTTGGCACATTTCGCTAAACTTGTGCTGTGGCGGAGTTTAACAGTTTTCTAAACATAGCACGCAACTTTACCTGAATGCAGTTAACACGCTAAGAAAGAAGCTGCACGACTTCCAGTTTAAGCACGGAGAATACGCTATCTTTAATTTTGACAGAGATCCTTGGAGGCACTATATCAGGGATGGCCAAACTGCGGCTAGCGAGCCGCATGCGGCTCTTTGAGCTTTCCGAAAAAGTATATATTTGTTTTTAATTTTTTATTTCTATTGAAAAGTGTAGAAGTAAATGGTACTGACTGCTGTGGTAGCTAGCGTGCCGTACAGTATTACTTTTGCAAGACGTTCCAAAAAGAATTACGATCTCAGAGAAGCGTAGATTACAAATAAATTCGTGTTTTCAGATTTTAATGTTGCGGCTCTTTGTAACTTCGGTTTTGCGATATGTGGCTCATATATACAATAGGTTTGGGCCATGCCTGTACTATACGTTTCTCAGCATTATTCTAAGTAAGGTTTTACAATAAACTAAGTGGTGATATGTGTAGAGTGATGTTCTCCGAGTCATTGTTTTGAGTTGAAATCAGGCGTCAGGACGTGAATTACCCTTGCCTTGCCGCTGGCTATTATGTTAGTGTAGAAGTTGACAACAAAACGCCTATGGCTCTTAGAAAAATTACGATTTGAGAGCCTTTGTTGCACTCTACCTATACACATTCAGGCGTTCAAGCAATCGGAAAAATCGCACTCGCCCTGCGTGGGACCTTTGTGTCGCAACAATAGGCTTCCCTCACCCACCTTTTCGAGCAAATATTAAAAAACAAACAGCCGCCAAATCGGTAGAGCGTAAGGCTTAGAATACCGTGAATAAATAACAGTATGTGGGCCGCTTCCATTTCGTGTGTAGCTTGCAAGGCGTGCCAGCACATACATTGCCACAGTGCGTGCACCTCACGGGTTGCTTGGGTAACTGGATCCAAGAGATTAGTAGCCTGCGTTTACCATCACTGTATAGATTTTGTCCGATACTTGACTTTTTATGCGGCTAGACTGCAGCGCAGCAGCTAAGTGTGCTGCTAAATTGAAGTGTCGCTTTTTTTCAAAACGAAAATCAACATTTTGAACTGAACCACGGTTCTACGAAATGAATTTAACCTCCGAACTGGAAGCTGCCTGTTGCATCTTTGCGCTACGGTTCCGTGCAGGAGCGATGACGGGCCCTCTAACTGTCTGCCCTCTAAACTGCAGTTAATAAAGTTGATGCCAAGCGTGATTTCGTTACGTTTCGCGCGGCTTTGCGCACGTACTGAAGCAAACGTCAATATTTCGTCGATTTTCGTCTTCCGTTACATTAAACACGTGATGGCTGTTGCAGCGTCCCTCCTCAACCTGTCACCAACCAGCAGATCTCCACGTGAAATGAAATAGCTTTTAGGGCAACGTGCAGCTTCAAGCCTGTGCTACCATAATTTCTGTGTCGATACTTTAGGCTTTATCTGCCTTCAGCACAACTGCACTGGCATTTAATGTTAAGCATAACTTTTCGCACACAGAAACGTTTATCTATGAGACATCTTTTGCAATACCGGGAAGCTTCGAGCAACAATATTTTCTGTAACATGAAAATTAACGAATCTATCTTTCTTGTAAATAAACTGAGCAATTGGGTTTTCTACACAAATAGCAAACAAACCTGTGGTTGTTTTTCGAAATTTCTTTCGAAAGATATCAGCAAACAATGCCTTGTATCTCCTGCTGCTGCTCAACAAAGGGTTCTCCGTCAACGTTTTTAAAATCTGGCCATCCTCGGGAAAAACGAGGCTAGATCTAATACGCGATGCTTCACCTTCGGCATATGCTGTTGCTTGTGTGTTGATAACGCATGGCACTGATAACGCTGGTGCGGAAGTGCCTAACTTTCGCTTTTGTGTATTGCCATTTGCGATTGTCCTTATTCGTTACACGCTTAGTCAAATAAATGATCTACGTTGGTGCTATCTGTCATCTCGGTTTGCGCAAAATCGTTCGCACGAAACATTGTCTTTCACTTTTGCGCTTGTCTGCCAGGCACAGGCTGTGCCGTAATGCTAGTTACACTAAGGTCCCGCTTGCACGCAACTTGAATCTGGGTAGTTTGTGGCAACTTGCCAGTTAGGACACTAATTTACATGCATCCCTGCATGCTTCCAACTTCGAACTAACTCGTGCGTATATGCGTGCACTTTGTGCTTTGAGGTTTTACGACCAAATAATGCCAAGCTTTAGCGTATGTATGGCGTTGAAAATGAGTCTGGCATTGGCAAATCTTGCGCACCAGTCACTGCTGCCAACTCTACAAAGAGCAATTATACTAAAAATATGTTTCAGAATACACCAAACTGAATGGCAAAATACCTTTCCTACCATAAAACATCTGAAAAACAAACAATAACGTTTCTTGTGCATAGGAGAGTTGATTTGCACAATCTCTGCTGTAGTCTTCATTCCAAACCTACCATGTACCTCTCGTGTCTCCTAAAACCTTTGGTGAACCACAGCGGAACATCCGCAAAGAGCCTGGTTTTTATAACATAACAACGGAGACCAGCAACTTTGGCAAAAAATCAAGTACCCAATGCCGTCATCGACTTCAGCACCTCAGTTCAGTGAAGCGTGGCAACAGTTCCAGCCTATTTTTAAATGATTTTATAGCAAGGTCCACAGACAAGAGGAATTTAAAGTTTTGTGGATATCATAAAAAGTGGTGAATGCGAAATATATCAGAAGTATGCAAAAACGTTCATATACACCAAATGAAAATATTTTTATCAAGGGGCTTCAATATATATTGAATTTCTCATTTTTGGCATTCAAATACGCTATTGGTTAACAGTGGCACCAATCGAGAACAATGTCACTTGTTGGAGGTTTTTATTAATATATAAAAAAGCCTCGAGATTGAGGATTAGCTGCTGTGTACGGATGTACAAACGTAAGTAGATACTTATGATGATCTGAAAACAACATCAAATGCATTCAGCGAAAATAGAAACAGGTGGCGTTTGAGGCTAGTAACAAAAGAACGTAAAATACGCATCAGATAGCAATGGACGTTGAAAGGATTTTTCCAGAGGTGGTCAATAGGTAGCCAAAACGATTTTTTCCAGAGGGGGAGTGGTTAAATTTCATTCTGCACACTAGAAACTAAGCATACCTTTTTTTGCTAAAAATTTAATATGAAAACGTCAAATTTCAAAATTTAAGCGAGGGTCAAATACCTCAAATCCTTCCGACGCCCATGCTGATAACTTTGCATGACATGGTCAAATGGTGAACCATAGTAAAGATAATTCCTGACTTTGTCGGATGACCAGCTGATGCATTTTGAACTTCCAAAACTGGTAAATTGCTTATTAACACTAATCCAGAATTTGTGACCAGACTTTTGCGTGCCTATCGGGGATAAAAACTTGGCCGAGTGCGTACTTGAATGGGAATGAAACTGTTTCTCACTGTGACTGATGCAAACGACCGCAGCCAACGTTTGACTACTTCCCTTTGCAATTTTTGTCCAACTACTGCGTCAAAGGAAACGAAAACCTCAACGCAAGCAATTTAACAGAGCGTAAGATGCTATAGCCATTTAGTTTCGTTGCGTTAGGTTGCACGCTGTTTATCATAACCCCCGGAAGTTATTAGTTTGCAACCAGTCTATACAAGACCAAGCTATCCTAGACCAAGACTAAAAATCACAACAGCAGTTACTTGTGTCTTGAACAAGCCTATGGCCAACTGGAACGATAATAGGCTATTAATACTACTTAATGTAACTAATATATTTTGGGCCATGTTTTGTTTTGGGCTATTTTGGACCGAAGACCGACAAGTGCAAAAGTTGCAAACCACCACTAGTACTTGATGTAACTAACCTGTCATGTGTGACGATGAGCCGTTGCACATGTTAATCAAGTGGGAACGCAAGCACGATACATATACACAAGAACGCATAAAGCACATGCGAACAATGCAAAACCATCTACGCAACGACGCCTAGACAGGGATTTGTTGAAGGTGATGCAGAGTTTGCTTGGTGGAAAGGGAGGCGGAGACTGCCAAACTCGCAGAGCGCTACATCACTCATGCACGTTTTCACTGCATCAGCCAAGAAGGCTACCGGTACCAATTTCTAAGATCTTGGTATGACGGGCCTGGAGTCGAAAGCCAGACCAGGCAACGAACCGGACGCACTGGCCACTGGGCTATGATGAAAAGCTGAGCACTAAAGTCAAGACAGAGCCAAATTCAGGTTTGACACCAGGATCGGCCCTCGTTGTTTTCACGGTCACGCTCAACTTTGCAATACGGTTTTACGTAATCGATTAGGGCAATCGTGCTGCACCTGAATGGCAGACAGGTCCGAAACCAGGGGGTGCAACCGGGCAATTGCCCTCCTGAAATTTTCAAAAACATGTTTTGTTGTCAGGTATAACAGCATGTTCAATCATTTTGCCCCCCCAAAAAATACCAGCTGGTTGGGGCCCTGATAGCAGAGGTAACAAATATACTGCAATGTGTACACTTGATGAGACATTTCTAACGAATGAAACAAATTAGGAAAAAAATTAAACGAAAAATCTGTTTAGTTAATCCTTTCGGCGTCATACCCCATAAAGCTTGTCGACGACAAAAGCAAGAACATGCGTTGATCCTAAGGTTCCCGTCCAGAGCGTACAAAGGAAACAGTTTCGTGAAATGAGGGGATTCTCGGATGTGGGTTGGTTCCAAAATAAAAGATATCAACTGAGCCAGTGGTTCTTACCCTTTTTAATATCTTTACCCTGAGAAAAACCTGATGCTTTTCAATTACCCCATTTTCAAAAAATAACAAAATAGCTTGCAATAAATTAATAATCAATCAACATAAAAATGACGTCATAATTTGCATTCAAATGTCCATTAAAATTATACGCAATGGGAAAGCTCATACTGTTTTTTTGCTGTCAAGCCGTCAAACCTACTCATTAACATTCATAAAATCAAACCTCAGAAAACCTTCTCTGTAGTTGCGTTTTTTTGAGGCATCTAGTATTGCGTAGCTTACACTAGACTACACTACAGCCTATACACTGCTAGCGACTTGAAAATATTTTAGTGCAGCGTAATCAAAAAAAGATGATCTGCATTACCCCAAAAATGTCACATTACCACTTTGGGGGTAACTACCCACAGTTTACGAACCGTTGAACTAAGCAGCGACTTTGAATCAATTTGGGAAAAAGCTTAGATAGGCGCAGAAGACATTTAAAAATTTGCTTCACGTAAATGAACAAGTTGGAAACATAGAACAAGTAGGATAATTGTTTACTTTACAATGAAATTAATGGTGATTCTGACTGATATTTGCTGTGAGAATAGCGTTTTCAACAGGTGTGGTACTTTAAAGAAATGCTAATCTTATATAACCTTGTATTTCGATTTAAGACATGGCTTGCAGAAATAAACGGCTATTCGTAGTTTTTCCTGTTTCCATCAAAACGTTTTGCAGCTGTCTGCTTACAGAACACCACGGTCAGTGCTTACTTCAACTTCCAGCAAAAGTGTAACACCTGTCAAAATGGTTGCTGCCTGGTGAAGGTTAAAGAACGAAAACAGCTTTTCAAAACAAATTTTTTGGGAATTTGAACTACACATCTTCAGCCGTTGCTCTTCCTTACAATTTGCAGACTTCAAAACGTTATTAACACGATGCTAAAAAAGCAATGAATAATGTCACCCACAATCAGTCTCACGAAGCATTACCTAAAAATGATAAATATTTGATTCAATCAAACCGTTGCAATGTAGTATCTAACATCAACTTAGGTATGTTACAGTGCAAAACTTGACTCATGAATCTAGAGCCACTATTTGCCTAAACAAACTAGAGCCATGATCAGACGCAAAAATACGAAATCAACAGGTGATGCAAAGCTTAGAAAGCTACAAACTTAGATCCCTAACTTTTGAGCAAACAACAGCGTTAAAACCGAACACGCTGGACTTCAGTCAGAATCGAACTTACGACCAAGCTACGCGTTAGACCGGCTACTGAGCTATAACCAAGCAAAACAATGGCAGCGGGGTCTCGGACGTTGAGCATCGGTGCGTGCTTGTGCGTTACTTAAGCTAGCAACGAAGTTTTTGTTGAATCTCTGTATGCAGAAACAGTAGTGCTGCTTGCAAATATCAACATTCATTGACCATTATTCTGTGTAAGCCGCATGGTCTCCAATCCTATATTGAAAAAGAGCAGAGGCAAACTTGAAAACACACCAGATAAAGCCGATTACGTATACAAAGTACGTCAGGTACAAAACTGCGGTTTTGGAATTCGCGCGTTCAATATCGTGTGGCGTAACAAGTTGACAATTCTTAACGATTCGAGTGGTCCATCGCTTGGCTAACACGCACGATATAATCTCTCAGACATCGTCGACAAACCACCACTTATTCTTCACAAACCCGCTATCTCTCAACATCGTCACACAATGAGCGCATCATCTGGCGCGGAGAAGTTATAAAGAAAATCTAAAAGTGTGCTGCGGGCTTCAAGAATCCTCACCGGGTTCATTGATTTTTTTCTTTTACTTTCATTTCGGCAAAGAAAACAATACTCACGCGGTTGGTCCCTGTCCCTCGGTCCTGCGGCACGCCACCTTGGTAGCAGGCGGGTGATCCTCTGCAGCATAGAACGGTTCTTTGCCGTCTACCTGCGCTAGGGGCAGTTTGCGTTTCAGCGCCGAATGCTCCCCGCAGCTCAGCTGGTCCATGGGGTTAGCATCCTCGTTTACAATCCCAACAAAAACATTTACCGCAGGTTTACACCAGGACAAGCTACATGGGCTACCTTCAAGGCAAAGACAGAGATCCAGTTATTTCGTGAAACGTTTACTCAGATCTTTGGGGCTTTGAACTGGTGCTTGCACGCAATTCAAGCTGCTATATCTGCGTTCCTTCACAAGTTTTTAAAGCAAATGATCCATTAACGCCAAGCGCGGAAATTGTCTTGGGGACGTCCACCGCTGCGGTGTAGTTTGTCAGCCGCTGCAAGCCCCTGCAGGCGGCAAATGCCGCTTGATAATTTACATCGTTTCAATAGCAATTGCCACTATGTAGCATGATGTTTTTCTCCATACAATTATATAAAAGACTCAGGTTTTCGTACTGCTCAGCACAAGCTGATAAGCAAAAAGGGATCGACTTTCAAGGTGATTTTAACCTGCAAATCGATCGTGAAAGAACGAGGAGTGCGGAGAATGAAGGCGTCCTCACGCAAGGCTATAATACGTTTTTTTCTCGTCTTCATATGAAAAAGACGTTCTGCAATCGCTTTGTCTGAACCAGGCTCACGAAACCTGCGAATTGACATGTTGTTCACAATGCTGGAATGCCTGCACTCGCCGAGCTTTGCGTCCAAAAGACATCTCTGATTTTTCACTCACCACTCACTGCTCAAACAGCTATGTCAAGCAGTGGAAATATGGACACTTTTTTATATGACACTTAACTGATGCTTGGAAAAGCGCCTCCGGTATATGTTCGCGAGAGAACAACAACAAAATGTTGCATATTTTGTCAATTTACACCTAAAGCACGTTGGAGGACGACTTGCTTACCAGCTCGCCGATTGACGAAAAGTAAAAAATATCTTCCAAGGTTTTTTCTCAGGAACTCAGACATTGTTGTGACTGTATGCATCATTGCACAAATCAACTCATATTAACAAAACGATGTGTTGCTCTCGCAGTTTAGTCAACTGCCCCGGTGATAGCCAGGCAACATTAAATCAGCAGTACAAATTACGGCTGTTAACTCTCTGTAACTACTAAAACTGAAGGTCAGACGAAAGGTAATAGCTGTTAGGATGTGCTGTCAAATGCTGCAAAAGAACTAGATAAAAGCGAAAGCCGCATGACAGCGTTGAATCGCCATTGACCCCTGTAGCTTATCAAAGATCACTTTCGCTTGCACGTAAGTGGATTGTGTCACATGCGGTACAAAACGAAATGACGGTGGAAAAGCGGCGGCTGTTGCGTTTATTACCCGACTTTCCAGTCATGACAGCTACCTGTGATGCAAGACCTTGTTTGTGTAGTTGCTACTGACATGACACGTGCAAAAGTACTTTTAAGCTGACACAGAATACATTTTAACATCCACTAACCTACTTCTAAATGCTCTTCGCATTACCAACACCAGTGCTTTGCTTTCTACGAACTTCCTGGATTGAATCTCGCGAAGCGCAGCAGGGTTTTTCAAACTAAAATTAGGCATTACTTCTCTGCTATCAGGCATCACCCCTTGCAATAAACCAGATCTATTCCCCTGTTTATTTCCCAAAGACTCGTCAGTGCACGAGGGCTAATCATTGACACGACGTACAACATATGCGGGGACCGTATGACACATTGCACGACTCTTAGCAGTTGAGGACAACACGCCATAGAGCTCGACAGTTCGACGTAGTTTCCTGTCGTTCGAATCCTATTCAAGCTCATAGTGCTGCATGCGTTGTTCGAGTGCCATGGATCATCTGTAAGCAGAACGCGTTTGGATACCTGGTGTCGGTTTCAGTTGACCGTTTTTGGAAAGATAATAGTTATTAAGCTCAACATTTGATTTTTGCAGAGGGGTTCACGCTCTACCTGTTCCAAAAAAATTGGGCAAGGAACTAACAGACACTACACGTTTACTTCCGGGATATTTTGGTCGGATGAGTTCACATCACGTGCCGTGGTGCGTTTAGTTAATCCCTTTGAGGTCTCTGAACATTCTCAACGCTAAGGAAAGACATCCCAAACAGTTAACCTACTTCCAGGAAAGGTTTTTGCCAGTTAAAAGAGACCTGTCTGAAGATATTAGAGGTGGTGGAAGACTAACTGACGGAATCAAAACACAAAGTAGGCCTACTTATAGAATGGCAAATCTCTTGCTTTCGGAAGCTTTAGGTTATCAAAGCTGTTACAACTATAGCAAGAAGCAGTTCTCTTTCTTCAAACTCGTACTGAAGCAGCTTGCCCCTTAAATGCAACATATCAAAATGGACAAGATTATCGCCAACTCTCGTCCCTTCCCATTTGAGAGATGTCATCGAGGAGCAAGGTCGGAAATTTGTTGGCCTATCCATACAAGTGGAAGTGACGTCGATGAATTTATTGCTGCAGATACAAACATGCACATCCTGGAAGGTTGTTAACACGACTGGCAAAACGACGATGGATGGAGGCTGCGAAGTCGAAACAACACAATGTGGAACGCCGGATGTTAGAGATCAGTGACTTTGCGTCGGCACCAGTCGACGTTTTCCAAGAAAACTTTCTCCACAATGACGCTCAACTGAGAGCACCAAATTCCGTTAACTCATGCATCGCGTTGCCCTCTTTCGGCTCCGGTGAAACACTGTGCCGGGTCTCATCGCCGGGCGAAGCGCAAGGTATCCCGCCTGGAATGGATGGATGTTTGAATTATCGCAAAGGTGCAATGCACCGAAGCATTGAGTGTGTGGCGCTGATGCCGCGAACGGCAGGCTGGCCACTGCCAACGGGCAGGCTGGCCACTGCCAACGGGCGGGTCCAGGATGCCGGAGCCTCCAATTTGCGAACCCGGAGATGCCGGAGCCTCCAGTTTGCGATCGGTGCCACGACCACTGGAAAAGAGCGGAGGCCACTTTTCAGTCTTTGCCGAGTTTCTCACCGTACTTTGGTTGGTGCGCTGTCAATCGAAACCTGGCGGAACGCCCAGGAATCACACATTGCCCAAATGCCGATACGCTTTGAATACGTAGCAAGTCACAATTTTTTACGCAGCGAGCAACGGTTGCGTTCCGAAGGCAGTCACACGCAGTCATGGTTTTTGTGAAGACAGGCTGCTGGCGATCAAACTGCTTGGACTGCACAAGCAATGCTACAATTTCAACCGTCAGCGAAACAGCGAGTGACTTGAATTTTGGAGCTCTGGCAACATTTGCTCTACGCCTAGATAAGGCAGTTCGTTTGATGTTGCTCCAGAATCTAGATCGCAACTTATTGCAAGTAGGTTTGCGCAACGTTTGTCTGTAAAAGAAGGAAACGGGACCATAAAAACGTTGTTTCTGAAAGCGAAATGTGAAGCTTTTGCCAAATTAAGGGACATTTTTTTCTGAGTGTCACGCGTGGTTTTTGCAAGATCACAGATATATGGCCCAAAGATGTTCAAAATTGGCAAAAGTCTTTTGTGATGACCCGACTCTCACTATTACACTTTCGTCAAGTGCCATCTTGCCATTGGTTGCCAATGTGACATAAGAATGTAGTCACCTGACCTTTTGTTTTATTGAGTCGATGTGGAAAGTTTGTGTATAGGCACATTACGAAGAGTTGGGGTTGTGAGAGTTTCCAAGCTTTTCTGCGATTCAAACAAATAATTCGTGCTCCCAAACACTAACCTTAAACGGTCCCAGCATTCCAAGATGTCGCATGCATTTCAGAAACAATGAGGCACACACAAAATATCTAACGCAGCGTTCCTAAACGTTTGTGAATCATGGACCCCTAGTACATCCTAACAAAGGTTACAGACCGCTCAATAAAAAACGTTGCAATAAATATTTGAAATTTGATCCTAATCATCGCAGTAGTAATCGAAATGTCTGCAAAGTCTATTGACCCTTTCAAAATGTCATAGCAAAGCCTATTGTCCCTTTATATCACATTCGTAGACCCCTTAAAGCATCTTCACAGACACCTTAGGTGTTCACGGGCCCCGGATTGAGAACCTGTGGTCTAATGCTACTTCGCGTGACCCTCGTTACGAGTTACCTTCTTCTAAATGCATTTTATCCGGATACACTGCACCAGAAATTCATTTGGCTGCTTCCCCTAGCTCTAAGAAATTAACTTTTTTGTGTGCGCAAACTAAAAGAATGGCGGTTTGGTGAAATTTCGTTGCTAGAAATTTTCCCACGCTATTTCACTCTATCGTTTGCCGTGCATTAATCCTAGTTCTAACGCGGTTTCAAAATGTCTATAAATTTGAGTAAAAGTTTATGGAAGCTTCTTTTGAAAAACAAAAAGTATTTCTATTTTTTTGCTGAATTAGTTGTGTTTTATGTGACTCAGTACCAGTGGGGTACGCAGAAAATTTCCGAGGGGGGGGCAAAGTTTCGTCACAATCATGTGACGTCAAAAATCAGCTTTAGGTGAAGTGCCGAAGGCACGACCATTCTAGGGGGTCCGGGGGCATGCCTCGAGAAAATTTTGCAAAATTACACCAAAAAACACGCATTTTTGTGCATTCTGGAAGCAAGTTTTAATATAATGCTTTTACGAGACTTATTAGCCGGTGTGACAGAAAACTGAACTTTTGTTGTCTGAGGCTCATGAAATAAACCTATATGCTTGCTTGGATGTTATAAGTTTTAGACATGTATCGTTTATCGAAGACGCTTATTGAAGTTTGTAGGCTCAAATCTCACGCTAGCCGAAGCTTTTTTCTGGTGTTCATTGTTACCTGTGTTAAGTTACTTACAGCCACTTGTGAACCAATTTTTTCAGTGAAAGAATGAAAACGTAAAATGAAAATCAAGCAGAGGAAACGTACAGTAGTCATAAAAAAATTTGCGTAGTGCGTATATCAGTGACCAGAAAACAAAGTCAGTTTATTTTAAATTGAGTCACTTGACCCCCCTTAGTTGCGCCACTTCCGAATACTGTTTATACATTTTTTATTTTTAGGGTCTGAGGCGGGGCCATGGCGCAGTGGCTCTCCCCCTCCGTGCTGTAGTGGTCTCTACAGCTAGGTCTTTTTCGATCATTTTTCGGTCATACATCGAATTTTTTTTAAATGACCGAAAAATACTAAGTTCGGTCATATTGACCGAAAATACAGACTAGTCAATACTGCTACGGCGAGTTTTAATACTATTATGGGACAAATGACCGAAAATTTCCAGCGAAAAATACAGCTCTGGAGTTGACGAAAAGCTGCGTGAAGTTGGACTTCAATGTTAAAATAGTTCGAAAAATAAGAGCACAGAGATTAAAACGTAGCACAAATACTTGGATTGTTTGTAGGTCAAAGACACTTTAATGCCAAAGAAATGTGACAATGACATCTTCATGCTTGTTATAAATCGTCATAGAAATTTGCATATAACCACTGATCTGTTTGGGTCTATGGACAGTGTGTCCATTGAACACACTTTACACTTCACTCACTACAGCTTTCTACTTTGTCCACTAGGTGAGAGATAGGTCGTCCGTCAGTCTTCACCAGCGATTCTAATCACTTCAAATAATTTTCCAATTGCTCTTGCTTAACCCACGTATGGTGATATGAGACTAAGTAGGGGCTACCATTTCTGAATAGGCAAACCTCAGGATGCATTCCCGACGGTTACAATAATCAGCTGTCACAGCACTTAAACAAACACTTTTGGCAATATAGATTTTGGCAATATAGATTCCTTTCTCGCTCATGAACGTTGTAGCAGCAACATTCAGTTACAGAACGAACGACACGGACAACCTCTATGTCGCAATCGTATTAAAGTATTTGAAAGCTAAAATTGTACAATTGTACATCAGCTAAATTGCTACAAGTATGAAGGGGAAAGTAACCTGGTAGCAGAAACTTCAACACTTCGGTGCGGCGAGTTTTCTGCTATTTTTTGCGTCGAGTGCGGGGATAGTTTTCTCTTTTAGACCGATTTTGACTTATCTGCTCTACGCGCTCGCCACGCTACATCTAAATTCGGAACTTACGTCAATCCTTAGTGTTGTTTTCGGGACGCACATTAAGCACCAAAATTCGAAACATGACCCGAAAAATGGGGACGTACGGTAACGAACCCTAGATTCGGTGAGTTCACGAGCCCACTGGTTTTCCACAACCGGCAGCGCGCTGCGTGTAAACTGTCACATCCTTTGCGCAAACGCTGCGAGGAGCAATTACGCGCTGTTTCGCTTAGGTCCCCAGGATTTTAGTTTACTTTATACCGACAACATCCTATCGCTTTCAAAGCAACATTTATGTCCAGAAAAGAGCTCTGATTCAACCCACTCGTTATTGATTGCGGCGTAGCCTAATGGATGTACCTGACTTGATCCATTTCGTTCGCGTGCATATATATATACAAAAATCTTTCACAGACTAAAAAATCTTTCTAAAACTTTCCTGGCAGTCTGAATTGGTTTGTAACACGCTTAAAACGAGACAAATGCATACAAAGGGCAAAAGGCTTTTCCTGCCCAATAACGGAAAGTTTAGCAGTCAATTTTATGGCTGAGATCTTCAGTCAGCGAGCTGCTGTGGGCGAGTAAAATATCTATTGCTACACCAGCCAATATCCTAAGGATGGGCTTTCATGCCTATACGCACACAGAAGCAGGTGCTTTGGGTGTTAAATGCCTTCTCACCGAGCCTGGCGCTTGTGAATGATCACTGAAAGAGAGATTTCGGCAACGACTGCACAATCCTCGCTTTTTAGACTCGACCGAGACCGGCACTTTTGTGCCATGCCTTTGCAGACGGTGGTCGGGTGAAGCCCTCGACCAGCCTTACATTGGAATCAGCCGTGAAGTGGGCACGCGCTATACGCTCACCTTTTGCGCGGTTGGCGAGTCGTTGTGCGTGGGATCTATATCAGCTCAGGAAGTGCCCTATCGGTTAAAGGTGTTTCAGTGCTGCTGGCGGCTAATGGTCCTTGGTTCAGTGGAGTAACACACGAGGCTTTCTTGTAAAGCTTAGACTGAATCATAACAGCTGTGCAGAGTGGTTCGCTTGTAGGCTTTTCTGCTCAAAAACTAAAACAAAGTGAACGGAAACAGACACCTAGTTAAGAGCAGTACTGTCACACTAACAGTCTGTTACTGGGCTTTACCCTCTGCTACTGAACTTTTACCCTTCATTATTTTGGAAGAAAAGAAAAATCTGAGAATCGCAGCCGGTTTTCTGCAACAGATTGTAATATTGCGAACACGGTCGATTCGCATTATCTGCATACTTTGAAGAAACGAGACGTGAATTGTCCACTGCGCTGAGATTCTGGTGTTATGAAAAACTTGCTTCGATCGTTTTTTCCTGACCCAAATTACACGATTTCGCGTCTATGAGAAGTTTACGAAAACGTCTCGGTTTAGTACATTTTTTAATATGAAATAAGGGGTCAAGCCTTTTGTAGCTACGCCTAGGAGAAAAGAAAAACACGCTTGTTTTAAAGCAAAAAGTGTCGCTGTTCATACAGTTGGCAACTGTCGCATGCGGCAAACCCCTGGAGACAGATTTTAGGCATTCGTTTTGTGTTGCAGTCAAATGAAACGGGCTGCACAATGTGTACTGCAGCAATAAACGGCACCGCGATGATGCAGGTTGTAGACAGAAACGTTTTACTACCATAGACGAGATAGCTGCACGTTTTCCCGTGAACCCTGCGATCGAGGCCACTCTCACTGCCAGTGATGTAACTGATAAACGCAACGACTGACTGACATTCGGAACATCAAACGGAACCAGCCTGCTGTAGAATTTGTTGCTCGGATCGTTTGGCGTATGTGTGAAAACAATTTACCGCGATGTGTCCCTCACGGCGTTTTCAATTTTTTCCTGGTTGAGGTGTTGTTTTGCGCAAAAGGGCAAGAACAAGCCACTGGGTCTTACGCGCGCGTCGCTGCAGTTTCTCTAACTTATTTCCTTATGCATGGAACTTACCGAGGTTTCTGGTGATCTCGCAAACCAGGCGCTGTCGCGAATCATCCGCAGACGCTTCTGTAAGTGAACCAAATATCCTTTGCATTACCCGCACACACGAAACAAAGAAACAATTTTGGACAGCTCTTAAAGCGAAAAAGATTGCTTCGAAGGTTTGCAACATTTGCACTGCTGCAGCATTTCATCATTTATCGATTATTTCAGCGCAAATTTGAACCTTCCGTTGCTCGGCTTTCTTCGTTAATTTGTTGAACCGCATACGCTTCATTCCCGAACAGTCTAGTTAAAACGCTACGAGTGACGTTAAATTACGGAATAAGTCTGAGTTTAAACCCCACAAGCGTTGAGTCTGAAAAATGTTTTGTTTTTGTTAGGGACGCTGCTCGCTGTGTATCACGGAAGTTTACGCTTTGCGTTTTATTCAGGTTTGCTTCAAAGCAAAACGCAAATTTCTCCGAAAGCTACATGTCACTTATTTTTTTAGACAAAGCGTTTCTTGCGTTGGTCAACATGCGTTGTCGGTATTTCAAGTCAAGGAAAAGCAAAACGATATGGAAAATAGCACATATTTTCCGCGTGGTATGAGCCGCGACTTTAAGTTTGGGAAAAAAACAACAACAGAATATTAGGTCCGATTGTAAAAATGCACCCTTGCGTAAACGCGTTTCAGTTCCATTGAGAACATAGCAATGTATAAGCCTTGGCTCTTTCGGTTAACGGATTAGTGAATCGACGGATTAATTAATAAATTGTTTAATATTCTTTTCTAAGGGGTTCTTGGCGCGTTTTTAAATCTGAGAGCTTCCTAACAATAGTCTGCGACATAAAGACTCACAGGCCCTGTACACCGCCATAGGCAAGTGTTAGAAAAATTTTCTTTTCTGTGTCAAACCAATGTTTTTCTTATGCTCGGCAACGTTTAGGTCGCTTTTCTACCTTATCCAGTTACTGTGCCTCAATGACGGCCAAGTAAAAGTAAAACGAAACTAGATTTAATCCTCCACGCGTATCACATAACTCGTCTAAAAAGCCTGTCCCACCACGCGCCCTTGCCCTCGCTTTCCAGACTCTGCCACTGTCCTCGGAACGATCGAATTTCAAACTGCGACACGAAACCGCACGCAATATTTGTACAATTCGACAGGCCTGAATTGAATCGCTGCTCGCGTACGTGCCCTTGTTCCGTAGCCGAAAGAAGGCGCTACCACCTCTGAGCATGTTATTGTTCGTTGCGAGATTTCTCTCGCATGCTGATAATAACGGAGGCGCTGTTTTTTTTCTCCTTATTATTCTCATTATTGCGCCGCGGTGTCTTGTGTCGCGACGTGGAAAAATATTGTCCGGTCGATAAAGCCGCTCGCGCGTTCGACAGATTTTCTTTGCTTTTCTAAATAAACAACAAGCTGTTTTAGTGCTTCGATCAAGGCCTGCTTCTTCGACACGCCAACCCGACTACACGCCAGCAAATAGAACTGCTCCACCCTGCGAAGGCCTTTGCGTTCGTGCTTACGTTTCGCTGCAGTTAAAGCAGCCACGATATTTCGAAAATGCAAAGTTGCTTTGCAGTCCTGTTTCACGAAGAGAGGGCGGCGCAAGGTCTTGGGCTTGTTTTTACAGGATAATGCTTTTTCGTTGCAACCTTTATCAAAATAAATGTCAACGAATGGACCTGTTCCAATTTCTAACTGGATCTACATTTTCAGTTCTTGAGTGGCACAGTAAGGCCCTAAAAGTAAAAAAACAAATAACGTAAGCGACACTGAGTAGTGTTTTTGAACATTAAACTGATGGATCATTTGAAACGTAACGGATTGTTAACAAAAACCATGGGGAAAATATTGCTGTTCCAGCCAATTTTCGTCCTGAGGGCTTCGTCATTTGCACATCTTCAGAACGTTGATTTGGAAAACAAGCGAGGAGAGTTTTGATTCGTTTGACAGAGTTTAAACTACACAAACCGACGAAAGGCACCAAACCAAAAATTAATAAATTTTAAAGATACCCATAGCTTGAGAGTTTGATTTGCAATAGTTTTTCGTTAGGCTGAGCGGCGCATCCATGTTAACGAAATGTACGACTCTGGTTACAAAGCGTGAAACTCCATCATGCAATGTCGCATAGCAGCGGCTTCTCGCGCACCCCGGTATGCACTCATTCGTGAGCGTAGCTTCGGCGGCAATCTACGTTTCGACAAACCGCTCCAGAGAAAAGGGCGGTGCATTTGTTTGCGTTGATTGCGGTTTTTTGAAGCACTTGCACATGTCGCCTTATCGTAACAGACGCAATTCTCACAGCACACAGGAAGACCAGTCTCGATTCTCGAAACTTCCGCCGTACGTGCATCCGCACGGTTACCATGTCACCTGTAAAGATTGGGGTGCAATGAAGGGCGGCGGTAACGCAGGGGTTACAACGGTAACGATCTGATCGTTTACGTTGATGAATGTGTGTCCTCGTCGTCTGGGAATGCGGTTCTCGACTAAGTCTATGACCTGCTGCGAGCTACTTTCAACATCTTCTGCAGGCACATTCTAATGGAAATCCATGCAATTGGACAAGGTTTCCTTGCAAAGTTTTGCGTGCGAACAAAAGCAAGTTTAATTGCAGTAACCGAATGTGAATCCTTGTTTCGCCATTCTGAAACTGACAAGCGCTTGTAAGGACATTATGTCAACACTGCGTCGCAACGGCATACTGTTACGCTGTAAATTGCAGGCTTGATGCTCTTCATATACACGGAACGCTTCAAACAATGCAGCAGCGTCAGCTTTTCCGTGCGAACCAGCGCCTCAAGTGTTCTCACGACCGACAGCGTGATGCTTAACTGAAAAAAATGAACCATAGAATATAATCAATCCTCTCTCTGCGCTATCTAGTAAATATATATTCATTCGTTTGCACTCTATCTTCCCCTTGCTCAAGAAGAAACTCTACGGCGAATACGCCACAGCTTCTCTCTGATTGTAGGCGAAAGGACTTCTCGGAAACTTCGCTTTCTGCAGTTTTCCAACCACATGCACGAACATCAGTTTTGAAAGACGCATTACAGTCTATTCAGCTTGGTAATCCTCGTGGAAGCTCTACGCTTGCGTTCGAGGAACACCCATTGAGTTCCAACGCGTTTTCCTCGGTGACTGAAAGGTAGGCTTAAAACGGAAGCAAAAAAAGCGCAGTTTTCTCGCAATGGTTGGGCTTAATCCGTCGTCGGCGCCTTTACGACAGGAACATGAAACTCCCTGGTGCATAGCTATGGCAGTCAGGCAAAAGAGCATTTCGAGGAGCATAAAAATGTTTCTGCGATAAACTATGACGTAACGTCACGCATCACCGCGCCGACCGTGGCGACCGGGGTACGCGTGATTTATTGCAAAAGACAGGGCCTTGGTCTGGGAGATCTAGTGCGTCGGATTTCAAAATAAACCCTCGATTTTGCGCTATTTTCTGCCCACAACGATGCGCGATCCAACACTTCGGAGGTCGAACTTGGTGAAACTTTGAAGGTTTTTGCCGCGGCAACTTGTCGTTTCGCACCGATGTTTCATTGCGCACTGTTGTTTGCATAAAGAGACAAATAACTTTGGCCAAAGAAGTGCACAACATACCTGACTTTTGCAACATTCCGACCTTAAAATTAGTCAGCAACTTTGAAGCAAAATTCTTACGGAGCAGATGACAATCAACCAAACTGATTCCAAGATGGACAAGACTTTGTCCCGTCATTAAAAATACTTTTGCACTGTTTTGGTCATTTGTACAGGCTTTTTATGCAAATAGGAATTTCACAGCAAACTCAAAAAGATACTTTTGTCTGATCCACCTGTCATTATTGACATATTTGAAAAAGTAAACACGGTGCTGTGTCTCGTTAAAAACGGTGACGTAATTGAAAAGACGCACAAAAAGCAACATCTTTTCATTTTCCTCTTTTTTGTTTCCGTGTCTTTATGAGTTTGTCATTTTTGCTTCAATACTTGTTGGGTTGGCTACGGTCAATCTAAATTGTTGTTTGAGCTCAAAGTTCCTCCAAGGCGAGAAAGATATAGGAAAGGCCGCCCTGCTCTGCAAGCTGCAAAGCTCCAACTGTGACAAACACCAAAAATAAATTGTTTAATTTGCTAAATGCTTACCGTGCTCTTGGCTTTCCAACGCGTACGAATTTTTTTTTGCACTACTGTGGCTTTTGGCGGAAATATACGACATCGAATCTGTCAAGTAGTCAGGATAACTCTTCCTGTGCTCACACACCCTCCTCCGAATTATAGCCCAGCTGACAGCAGTGCAGACTTACGACGAGGACTCGCCAATTTCGGCAAATTGTCGTGGGTGCGTGCCACTGTCGTGGCGCATTAGTTACCTAACCTTCCTGCCTCCTTTCGCTTGCGTTTGCAGTATTGCACACGTTAGCTGCGCAAGCAAAATGCGTCCTTGCATTTCGCCGTGTCATTCATTTCGGAACGCGTGGCCGACCTTTGAGTCTGCTTCGCGTTAGTTCCAGCTGCTTTCAGTCGGCACGCCCGCCGACAACCTCTTTTGTATTGTCACAATGCTTCGATTTGTGACGCACGAGCGCCCTCGATCGCGGCGACGTTTGTATTTCGCAGTTGGTGTTGTCGTTTTAAGGCGACTTGTATAAGCACAAATCGAAAATGTCAAAACAACGTTGCCGGAGGAAACTTTCGCCGATAAGTTTTGTCCGGAGGCTGCCTCGTTGCGACATGCCGACGTTTACTTGCACGGCGCATAACAGCAACTTAACAACTATCACGACCTTCTGGAATTAGCTCGGTGAGAGGAGCCATTTGTGCTGAACATTTAGCTCGAATTAGTTATTCGAACACAGCAACCACTCAAAAAGTTTTTTCTTGTTTTTTGTTGAAACGTCGCTCTCAGAAAAAAATCGTAAAAGATATCACCCCAAGAAGCTTGAATTTGTATTTCAGTTGCAATGCCTTCTTGTGCAAAAAACACGTTGTGGAAAAACTCAGCAACGAAATCGCAGTTTTCGACTGAATAGTGGGTTTTATGCTCGAAACGTTCTATAATCCTTAGCATCATAAGTTACATCCGTCATGCTGTGTTACTAATACAGATGATGCACTTTCCACTCAAGCTTCTGCTTCATTATTAATCATTTCAAGGGCTTTGCTGGCCGAAAAAGCTTGTCATGGTAATTTTAAGTCGAAACATTCTTGATAGAAGAAGCAGGGCAGGTTGTCGAACTGAAACAAATTTTTGATACCGAGCACGTTTACCGAACTATTTTTGAGCTGCATCGAACCAATTTACAAGTTGCAATTCTGGTTTCAGTTTGCATCAGCAGCTGTCCTACTGTTAGTGCCTTTGTTCGACAATGTTTATGACAGTTTTATCTCCGGTATTGAACAAAAAACTTTCGCAGATTGTTTGGTGTGTTTTCAAACAAAATCTAATTTTACTGAAATTAGAAATTGCCGCCATCTTAACAAGTAACAGCTTGCTTAGTATCTTTGGATGCAGAGAGTTGTATTTGGTCACTACAGATAAAATGGAATACCAGAAGAGATATTCCGCGTATCGCGGATTAATGAGAGCTTTTTCAAATTATCAGATACAAAATAGTTTTTATTCCGATATTCAAATCAAGACCACGAACTGCGCAAACATTTTTCGAAGAAAAACTTCGAATAAATTACCCGTAAAACGTAGAAGTGAAACGCCTGGAGTTTGTTTCAACATTTATGTCTACAAATAACTGCAACACGTTTATTTTTACTTCAGATTTACGTTTAGCACATTGCTTTTAAAATCAAATTAAATATTGTAGGTTTGCGAGTCAGCTTCAACTGCATGTTTCAACCTTAATCCAACACTGTAGAAGGCCTGCTTGAGAATTGCAATCGGAAACGGTTCAAGGGCAACCGAGTTTCGTCAAGTGGAAACTCAGCCCCAAGTCGACCATTAACTGGGGAGGTATCTGCTTAACTAGAAAGGTTTTTCAGGCAGGGTAAAATGCAAAGCGAATTATTTTTGCAAACATAAACGTACCTTTGCTTTTCTTGACGTTGGATTTGCTTCCAAAGTCCTTCGTTGAAAGAAAGATGTTGTCAAGGAAGACCAATCACAAGCTTACGACAAAAACAGCCAGAAACAGTCTTTCTACAATTCTGTGCAAATAAATGTATCTTTTGCCATCGACATCACGCAAATGGTCGCTGCAATGGCAAACGCAGGACAATCGAACAGGTGCGACGAACGCAGCTGGCTTGGTCCGATGTCTATTGACGGTATTTAGTTCTCTCTTCCACCTTCATTCTCGTTTTACTGCGGTCTGGCTCCGGTATTCGACATTCACTTTCTTGTCTGAGCGCGTTGTTTTGCTACGGCCAACTGCAAGCATTCCAAAACAAGTCTACACCCGCTCAACATTGTGTCAAACAACCCGCTGGAAATTAAACTGTCGCCACGTTCGGCAACACTAACGCAAAGTCGCGTATCGTGCGATATCTGAGCACGCTGCGTTATTAGTGCCCGTTGCCGGTTGCTGTCGTGCCATGCACAAACCTCGGCCTTTTTTTGCAGTCCTGCCGTAACGCCTGGAACGCCCGGTTGCAGCCGCCGCATCGCGTTGCAGCCGCATCACCTTCACGCGGCCTGCTGCGATGCAAACGCGTTATTTGCGGAGAACCGAGGGCCGGCACGGAGTGATAAAAACCCGGCCACGCGCTGGTACACCTGTATTCAACCGGCTTGCGCCAATTTAAAGAGACCGGCCGCTTTGCACGGGAGTTGTCGCAAAGTATTTTTTGAGTGCGGTGTCTGAGCTTCTAGGGGGAGGGGAGAATTGCGCGTGGGCGAGCTCCTTCGGTCGCTAACCGGGAAGCACGAATTTGTCGCTGAAAGCGCAGACCATTTGGTTCGTTTCAATGTTTGCAAAGCAATCATTTCTTTCATTCACGAGCGTTTTTTGAAGCAGATGAAATCCTACTATTAGTGAAAGTCCCTGGATGACTGCACCCGTCTACGATTGTGTGCGTAGGCTACATGTCGGGGGCTCTTGGCAATGGCCAACGAAACTTAAGCGGAATAAAAGACTTCTGTGTGTTTTCTTTATCATTTCAGGAAATTTTGAAAGTTGATGGCAACTTTGTTTTTAGTGTTAGTAGAGCCTTTATTTCGTATGCAGCTAACATCATTTAAAACAAGATACGCTCATCATTAGCGTGGATAAGAACGTCGTTTGTGACATGATATCTTTGTTCATGTTACAGACTCATACAAAACCTTCATCAAGCGGTATTTTTAGCGTTTTCTGCTTGAGCAGCAGTACGAAAACATTATGGGGGAATTCAAAGTTTAAGTAGTACTTTGTCAGAACATTTGCATGAACCAAAATAGTTGTACCATTGTGCAATGAAATGTTTAATACTAATCATAAAATGATGATACACGCGATGCACTGCCATATTCCACAAAGGTTCGTTACTTTATGGAGTGACGGTAAAGATGGAGGATTATCACAGAGTAGCTTTAAAATGTGAAAAAGTATTGCCCCGCGGTATTTCGAGAGAGATCTAAGAGCCTTAGGAACCACAGCTTTTCATTCCCCCAAATTAGCAACAAAACTCCAAGTGTTTGCATCCTTTAGATATAAATAATTAGGCTGAAGAAAAGCTCCGCACGTATACAATCCGAAGTGAATCTGAAATATGCAAAACGCTGTCAAAGATCTTCTAACTTATAGTACAGTATCTCCACTGCTTTCAAGGACTCGTTTTCGTTTTATGCGAAAACCGCAAGAAATATTTTTAATATGCTGTATGAAAATTAAACATTGACAGCCTTTAGTCATTGACAACAGTTTTGCAGAGTGCTGCTTATGGACCACCTCGCTTCTTCGTAGTTTTCTTCGCTTCTGTTTTCGTTTATTTTGTGATTTTGTTTTTTTCTATGTGCTTGGGTCAAAAACGTTTCGCCAACGTTCGTTTTTCATTGTCGTAATCGGTTCGTGCATCTTTCAAGGCAAAGCACGGAACATTACTTTCGTCGATTGAACGCGCATTTAGCAACAACGGCGGAGATTTGTTTGAGATGTTCAGCTGCAAGTGCAACCTGCTAACGATATACTGTGAAAACGGTTTTGGCTGAAACTGCTGACCCAAACAGTAACCGCATGGCGCTGCCCAGAAATGTTTCGACCCATTATATCTCCAGAAATTACCTGGGGTGCAAAGAAATTTCAGTTAGAAATAAACCTTTCCAAGGCATTATTCAGATTGGATTCGCAGGTGGTGTGTCAGTGCTGATGTGCTGAGCTCGTCACCGTGGGGAATTGAAATATTGCCTACCTGTAACAACAACTACAACAACAACATCACAGTATAGCGCTTTAATCAGTTGATATTCTACAATACAACATTCGTTTATAAGCAACCCTCATAAAAACGTGTAAAGGCTCAGTTCTGGTCAAGCTGCGACCCAAACATCTTCTGTACTAAATATGTACCTTATATGTGATTATGTTAAACGCGCACCAACCAGTTAAAATTAAGTTATTCGAATTTTACAACATAAAAGTATTTTACTGTTGTTTTACGACTTTTTAGTTTAGCATACTATGATAAACAGAAGCTTCTTTTATACCAAACAATGAGCCCCGTTTTGTTTTTGTAAACTCTTTGTTTGCAAAGTGGTAAAGTGTTTGTACTGTAAACATGTTCTTCCAAAGCAGTACTTGCCTTACCAAAGTTTTATTTACCGTAGATTGAACCTAACGCGCCGAGGCCGTCCGCCTGTGGCCAGGAATCTCTTCTTATGCCTAATGACGGTTTTCTTGATCTATTGTTGAGGTTCCCATCATTCAAATAAAAGCGAATGCAATCTATGTGTTTCTACAAATATTTGTAAAAACTTACCGGGCAAGCCCCGGCGTGATGAGCTGAAACATGCGCCTATCAACTTGTAGTAAAACTCTGCGTCACGGGTCACTGCACTTCTCGTGCTGGTTGAATGCGTTCATCGTGACTGTGTTGAGAAACCTGCTGCATCGTTCTTTCCCTCTGCGTTTTCAGCTAATCAATGTGTCATGAATGATGTTGTGAATTGTGCATCTTCTTTCGGTCGTGCGGCTTTTGTTAGAAGAAAATCTGTTGTTTAGTCATAGCATATTTTATCATACCTTACCAGCAAACAATGGACGTGGCGAGCTTTTTTAGTTCGCCAACGCTTGTGGTAGTGGACACCCGTATTCAAACAAATTGCAAGTTTTTTGAAATATTTAAATTTTATCTCGGCCGTAGAACACATGGCCTTGTGGGAGGAGACTGACCACCCTAAACACCAAAACTTTATGAAATTTCATCAAGGTGTTTCAAAAATATTACTAAGCGTTTTTAGAGTGTTTTGGTAATCTCGGATGGGCTCCAATTGCAAATAATTGTAAATAAAATGGCGAGTGATATTGCAGAGTCGTCATACAGTTTTAGCGACGAAACCGAAACGACGATGAAGTAAAAGTCTTGATAACTCACGAGTTTTCTGGATATGTACATGATTGGTACGCATTTATTCCTCGAAATAATCACTTTTCTCATGCTAGTGAGTGACAGTATAGGCCCAATTATTTATTTTTTTGTCAAACAGTGGGTTCAGCGAGCGCAGTGATGGCAGAATCTTGATTGCCTGTTAAGTTTCATTTGTGTCGAAGTGTGCTAAACAAGATCGTTGCAGCAATCTGACTGTAATTTCAACGAGCATTTACATAATAATGCTGACACCTCAAAAAGTTTTCACTGGTGAAAGTGATGTCCGATAATGTTAATATTCCTCAGCAACAAGCATTTTTTCATTTCTTTAATGTATATGACGATCTACGAATCTTTCCTGCGCAGTGCACACAGAAACATCATTTTTAACCCCCTTTGGAGCATCATCACATGACATTTTGCCCTTTGTTTTACTTTTCCTACAGTACATCATCATGCCAGTGCCTGTTACATTTGTTTTTTCATTGTTTTTCACATTATTTAAACATTCACGCGTGTCAGTTTCTTCAGTATTTTTATCACTACCAACAACAGGGTTAGCAGACGTTCCGGCCAATTGACCATTTGTCGACCCTCCGCTTGTCCTGCGGCAACAGCTCTCAGAATGTGGACATTCACGGTTAAAGACTAACTTTAATTTTGTAACATGATGAATACAAAATTCTTTGTTTGTGTATGATTTCATTTTATTTCTTTACTTGCATTTGCTGCATTCTTCATTATGCCTGTGCATTGAAAGCGTTATACGAGCGACACATTTTCATAAATGAACTTGCACTTGAATTCTTCCTAACAACGACATCTAATTTGTTTAACCTTGACATTTTGACACATGATGTCCGCTTTTGGCAAATTGAAATCTCATCCACAAACATGTTTCAAGAAAATCTGTGCTAACACATGCACGATTTCTTTGCATGAAACACCAAACGATTAGGCGACAAAGCCGGATTGAACATACGTGGATGCCCATATATTCTCTTCATACTGAAAAACTTTATACAAAGTTGGTTGATATGATATTGTAACCAGATTTGCTTCATTTTAATCAGTTTTCATCAACGTTTTGTGATCACATTTAAATGTTTTGTTCCAGGTATCCTTTTAAATGTGTTATTTTAAGTTGCTGTTTAAATATAACCCTATTTTTTTAATTTTAAAGTTTTGAAACAGACACGAAATCCATAGAGTACAAACACACACAGTCTGCATAACGCAGATTGATAAAAACAGACAAAACAGAATGTTTTATAGCAGCGTTGGAGGTAAAATAACAGGGTTACAGACAGTTTAGTAAAACCATTGTCCCCTAACCCGTAACACTTGGTACAGCACTATTTCCAGAATAGGGCACTGTGTCCAACCCGGTAAAAGCCAGGTAACGTACGAAAGTACTGTGGTATGCACACGCCCTCAAACAAACACTGTAACTCCCGAGTACTCAGTCACAAAGTAACATGCGGTTGTAGCGTTCAAACAATAAAAACGTAATCATGCTTTGTTAGACTTTCTGCATCATTCAAGAAAGAGGTATGCATTTTTCCCCAATAGGGCGTCAAATATAGGAATGTTACATTGAACCTGATGACTACTGACACTCGCTCGCCACGGCAGGTTGTGTAGAGCCCTGCACCCAAAAATATACGCCACACGCAATCTCTGCATGCATGCCTTCCTGAAATTACGCCTAAATTGTGATGCATACATGGCCGTACAGAAAGAAAGTAAAAGAACCTTTTTACTGCGTGTAACATCGGGAAAAAGAAGTTCGCAGCTTGTTTGCTGCACAATATTGATATCGCAGTTGTCTCTGAATGCCTTTGTCATCTGAGAGCTCAGTACATAGTACAATCCCCAAATATTTCTAGTGGTTAACACATTTCACACTTTGTCCACTTAACTAAGTACTCTCCACGATGGGTATAAGCAAGGAATCGATCAGCTATTTTTAAAAGGAAATCGATTTCACGTAAGATTACGCATCCTCAGTCCTTATCCAAATATAAGGTTTGTCCACATAGTGTCAGCAACGGGATGAACACGAATATCATCAGCAAACATCAAGTGCTTCCGTGAGGCTTCACCAATATAACACCCAGGTTTAGTGTTGTTTGGTTGGATAAATCATCTAAATATACGGTAAACAAGTATGGATTCAATACCCCCCTGTCTTACCCCATTAGTGTAATGAAACGGTTCAGACAAATGCTTGCCCCATTTTATATGCATCCTTTGTTAATTGTACCAATGTATCAGTAGCCGCACAAAACACATTGGCACATTCCTCTGAGTAAATTTATCAAATAATTTAATGTGCACTACTCCTCAAGAAAAGCAACCGTGTGGAATATGTATGGTTTAATGGCACAAAATCTGATGTGCAGACTCAGGAAAGCTGCAGAAATAAGTGTGGAAAAGATCCACCATCACGTCACTCGATTCGGGCATAGCACAGGAAATTTATGGAGACAGGGACAATGTTCGATAAAGGGAGGAGCGGGCGACAAAGAACTGCAAGTTCGTGAGTTCCTCCATCAAAAGTTTCCAGTTCGATGGATTGGTAAGGATGGGCCAATCCCATGGCCACCGCGTTCACCAGATATCACTTCGTTGGACTTCGTTCTATGGTTGGACTTCGTTCTATGACAGTGACCCATGTAGTTTTCACGCCTCAATATCCTTGAGTCTAATTTTCGTCTAATCTGGATACTCTTTACAACCAAGTCTAATATAAACAAAATTTAAAGAAACAAAACAGAATTGGCAAAGAAATCTTCACTAGAGTAGTGAATAAAAAGGTCGCTACAACGTCAACGGGTACCAAGTCAAAGTCAGTCTATATGGAAGCAAGTCCAAGTTCTCAGAATGAGGACTTGAGTCTGGATTTGTATAATACTTTAACAAAACATTGACACAAACTTTTAAGAACCCCTGTCCTATAGGGTTATGTGAAAGATATCGCGTATCCAACAAAGATACGAGACATTACTGTCTTGAAGCAAAAGAGTTCTGATGCCATTGCTACCACTCATGGGGTTATGCTGCGGCGAACACGGCAGGAAATCGAGTATCGCCTTGATGTGCTTCATGCAATTCATGCTGTCCATTTCGAGATGTATGAAATGTGGTAAAAACCGTTGAAGTCCATGTTTACGTTAGAATAGACCTCGTTAACAAATTTTTTCAACTGCCTTTGTAGCAAACTTTAAAAATTGTGAAGAGACGACGCACTACATTTTCTTCCTCCGATTGGATACACGTATGGCATTAGATTAGCTGTTCAGTTTTTCTATCGTGTTGTGCAAGGAAATGATGTATTTGGTAAAATTTAAACGGGACTACTAACCTAAACTTTGAAACCTATCACTTTTTTGCTCCATTGCTTTTTTTCACCAGAAAAATATCACCTTTTGACCAGTACCGTGTCTTTAAATAAGAGGACTGCAATAAATAGCGATTTTGAGCTACAGCTGATTAAAACTTTCACTGAAGCTACATACCTCTGACGAATATTCGCATAAACTGCACAATGTAGAACATGGTTCTTTTGTGAATTATTCAGTATAGCAAGGTTTTTCATATCTAGCAACGCTTTTCGCTTCACTTTGAGGATTATTTTGTGCAATAGACCATAGGAAAGGACTCACTTCCTTGTCGCCATGATTGACTGTTACCGTTTTATTTACGTGTTAAATTTCTGGAAGAGTGAAGTAAAACCGTTCTACTTTAGCGCATAAAATAAAAGTAGGATTACTCAAATCGTTTTTTCAGTTTAGCAGTGTACCTTGATCTTCACACTTCCGATCAAGTATACAAGCTTGGATGACTCTTTCACACTTTGCCTTTGGAAAACCGTTAGGCCTTTGCCGGTGGTTTTCGTGTTTCTTTTTTCCCAATTGCTGATGATCTGGACCTTATCAAGGAAGATACATAGTTTTCCACTTTAATGTCTTTAGGTTGAACAGCAGATGATCGTATGCGTCCTCTGAAATCCTTAAAGGTTCGACTTTTTGCATTAACATATTTCTATCGGTAGAGCGAGAGATACGTTTTAATTCTATGTATGCGACAGGCGACAGAGTGCATATCAATAGCAACGTTTCACAAATCGTCTTACTTTCGTGTGTAACAGTTGGGGCTTAAGGTTTGTCATGTCGTAACTGGGCCTGCTACTACCAATAACAAAAAGGTAATACATCTAAAAAAAATTCCAGTAAAATGCAGTTGACAAAAAGACATTGTTTAGATAGTCAAAATAAAGTTTTCCATGGAGTTCAATTACAAAAAAAACTGAGCTTAAACACAACAAAACAAGCATGTTGAAGCGAAGTCACAGCATAGGAGATATTTGCTTTGGAATATCAGCGATTCAAAAGTTAAACTTGAAAAGCCAGTCTGGGGTATTTATAAGTTGGGAATGCTTTAGTGGTAAATTGCTCCCATATGAAAAAACAATTATTTTGACTTCGCACCGCGAGTCCATAAGCTCGCAACAACTCATGAAATAGCGCACAATCACGGGTCCGCAGTACTTTCCCCGCTTCTGTCTTCGCGTGCAACCTTGTATTCTTGTCTCCCATCTGTTCTTCACAGAGTAAGAGAAATGTCGCAACTGTTCGCATTTATCAGAGTAGAACAAACCGTTGACCATGTTGTCCTACAAATTTAGTGGCGTACGCAGAAACTTTTCATGGGGGGTTTCATTCAGCGGCATAGGGTAGTCATTTGTATTTGGTGTGCGCTGTTTGTGACTTCACAAAATGACGTCATAGTCCTGTTTCCAAACCAACGTTTTGGCGAAGTTTGTTGACATGATATGCAAATTTTTCTATACATCCACTCTTCTTATTTTATGTGTCAATGCACTGAATATAAACTATTAGAGCTCCACGTTAGGCTATCGGAGGAAAATACGTACACCCAACGCTACGATACAGCAGTTCGTAACTGCAAAAAATATCAGGCGGCGCGTTAAAACAGGGGAGTAAAACACACTCATCAATTCGTCAGAGCAATTT
>Ga0210059_1001164_pt1 | contig 38572 bp, 24 predicted proteins | sample Ectturendosymbi2_FD_188042 | JGI IMG/M metagenome (GOLD analysis project Ga0210059, IMG submission 188042) | Ecteinascidia turbinata endosymbiont from Florida, USA - Sample 2 (SPAdes) (version 2) | ecosystem: Host-associated > Tunicates > Ascidians > Unclassified | place: Key West, Florida... | reverse complement strand
GAAAAACCCGCACCCCCCAAGCAATAAATTTTTTTCGAGTGCAGACTAGAAGACTTTCCGTATCTTTTGAGACTTTTACCAGGTCTGTAGAGCATACCGGACCGGAGAAATTCCCGCGCAAAGCCACGTGCGTTTAGGCGTTTTTTTTTAGAAAATCCCCGAAAGCAGCCGGACGCCAACGAGCTAAGGTACGGCCCCCTCCCAGATACAGCCTTGTCAAAGTAGCCCCCAAGCAAAAATAATTGCCCACCCCTGGTCTATGCAGTATTACCACATTCATGGCTAAGATGCTAACAGTATTGGGTTATCATGAAAGTTGGCTTATTTGTGACCTAACAAAGTTTTAATTCAATCAATAAATAATGTATAAGCAGCCGCTCATTCGTGTTTCATACAATGCAACTATGTAGGTCTATGTGGGATGTGTGTCATGATTAATAATTCATTCATGTAAGGCTGTGAAAAATAATTTGTTTTTGTTTTTCAGATCTACAGTATTTGCTTCACTCACTTAATAGCCATACTGTTTTTCATGTCCCCTTTTCTTATTCACATTGGATTATTCCATATAATTTCACTTTGCACAATCTGTTGCAATATTTGAAATCTCTGACTGGCTAATATTTCTACCCATCTTGTTTGGATATGCGGTGAACCTGGGTGCATAACTGTGGACTTCATCATCATCAATGAGTAATTGTGTTGCTTGTGAGTGGTCTGTGTTGTTGAAAATTGCTTTTTGCTTCTGTCATGTACTTCCTATATGTCATGGTTGCTGCATGACGTTCTGCTTCATAATCTCTATGTTAAATTTGTCTCATATTTCTGCGTGAATTACTTCTTTGTCAGTATATTTCTCAATTCTTCATGCATTGCTTGCCCTGCGACGTAAGTTGCTGTTCCGTATGCGATTTGATTATTTGGATTTGTTTTGTATTTCCCTTGTGTTTGGATGTGCTGTTTGTTGATACGTGTTTTCATGCATGCTGTTCACACCCACCAGCTCAATTAAAGTAATACTGTTTTATTTAATCTCTTTTCACTTTGTAATCGTACATAATATAAATATTTCTATTTTATGATTTTTCAATGCAATTCAGTGATGTTGATTTGGTGTCACCAGTGGTACATCTTTTGTGTGAGCTTGTGAACACTGGAAACTGCTAATGATCCTCAGCTTTGCATAATGTTTTGTATCGTTCAAAGTGACTATATCTAACATTATTCTCAGTTGCTTGTAAGCAAAGCTGCTGAAGACTTGACCTAAATCTGATCACTTAGCTCTATGTAATCCAACCACAGGGGCGTGGGCCACTTGTTGCCTGCAGACAGAATTTGAGGCCCATGAACTTTGTCAGTATTGATTACATGTTGTATGCATGTGACATGCAGTGATGTGCCTGAGTCATTTGTATCAAGTCCAGACTCACAAGCCCTTCAAGTCAAAGTTGAGGCAGAGTCATCTAACATTCTCTTTGAGTCAAGTCATAACTTGGTCGAGTCAAGTCGAGTCACAAGAACTGTCGAGTCACTTCAAGTCATTGGTTTGCAAGACTATGTCGAGTCAAATGAAATTTGACATGTTTCCTATGCCTTTTTGTGCTATAAAATTGCACCCAACATCTTATAAAATGGCACCTGATAAGTTACAAAGTGGTGCCCAATGTTGTTTTATAAATAACCGGCTACAGTATTTTCTAAAGACAATTCTGCAAACCTTACGTTAAGAAATTATTAAAATTTATTATCCAAAAGAAATCTTCAGTTTTGTGTCAAAAAGTCTCTAATTAGTCTACTAACTGCAATTTGGTTGGTTGCCAGATGCCATGTTAAGGTTTTCCAAATGCTGGCAACTGTTGCAAAGCTTCATATACGCAATCCATATAATACTTAAATACGCTATCTACAATTAACGTGGTAAAAGAAATTCCTTTCAAATTCAAGAGTGCCCACAAAAACCAAATTTTAGATGTGGCTTGAGCAAGGATTTGGCACAAGAATTTGCCACTTCGCGGCTAGGATTTTTCACTTCAACCGCTTTTGCACTTTTTCAGTGAAACAAACCATCAAGCTTTCCGCAAAGGCTAAATGTTGATGGACAAGTCTACCCATCCACAAAACTGATTACAGATGCATTAAATAATAGTTTTGTTACTTTGGCACAGGCGAATTTTACTCCCACTGGACCATCTAAAACTACTGATGCAAATATTTAAAAATATCTTCTTCCATGCCAAGTGAATTCTATATTTTTATTACCAACCACTCCTGAGGAAATACTCACATTTATAAAAATGCTACACTCTGAAACGTCATGTGGAAACGATGATATTCCGGTGCGCATTTTGAAATTGCGAAGATACTTACAGGCACCTATGCTATCAATTGTTATAAACGAATGCGTAAGTAACAGCGTTTTTTTCTGCACAATCTAAAAATCACTAGTGGTACCAATGGTCAAGTCAGCGAAATCTCTACAAATTACAAACCGATATCAGTGTTAATATGCCTGTCAAAAATATTTGAAAAAGTGCTATACACACGACTGGATGATTATTTCATCAATAACAACTTGTTGAGTCAGCAACAATAGGGATTTTGTAATAATCATTGCACATCCCTGGCTATCACAGACTGGTACAAAAACCTTCTCCAATACTTCAATAAAAACTTACATATTTTGCAGAGATCTAAGAAAGGCATTTGACTCAGTGAATCACTCCATATTGCTGACAAAACTTGAGCATTACGGTGTAAGAGGAAATGCGAAGCATTACAGTGTAAGAGGAAATGTGTTCAAACCAATATAGTTGTATCTCTCCAAAAGAAAACAGTGTGTTCAGGAGGGAAACACTAAATGATCTATGAAGTCAATTATTTCTGGGATCCCCCAAGGTTCGATTTTAGGCCCTTTGTTCTTTTTATTATTTTAAATGACTTACCAAATTCAAGTTTTATGAGAACTATACTTTTTGCTGATGATACAGTTTTAGTTCAGAGCAAATATTATCTGGAAAATAACAAAACTTGGTTAAACATGAAAGGACAAAGGTAATGGATTGGCTAACTGCAAACAAACTCTCACTGAATATTTCCAAAACAAAACATGTTAAATACAAATAAACATGTAAGCACAGAACCCTTTGCAATAAGAGCAAGCGGTAATCGTATTGAAGGAACTTTGATTCACAAGTACCTTGGTGTAATTGTAAATGACAAACTGATTTGGAAATAGCATTGTTAACAGTTGTGTTGTACTATATCCAAATATGTTCGTGTAATGTGTAAACTTAAACATGCTAATAATCATGCATTATGTATGTTGTATCACAGCTTAATAAATTCAACATCGCCAAACAAAGTCAGCGCCAGGACGCAGCCATGGTTGACACCTCTGCAGATTGGAAAAGTTTTAGACATGGAGCCATCAAACTGAAGTCTTGGTTTCGTGTTCTTGTGGAACGCTACAAAGATGGAAAGTAGTGTTTCAGGACAGCCCAACAGTTGGAGTATGTTATACAAAATATGTTATACATGTTGGACCAGCTCACCGCATGGAAGGCTTTGGTCAGGTCTATGAAAACCACATACAGGGGGTGTGATTGCTCAACAAATTTTTCTTGGAGCTGTCTCAGTGAAAATACAATGTCTGGTGTACTTCTAGAGGGGCAAAAGCCACAGACTCTCAGGTAGAATTCTGTCAGCAATCTGGTGGATTCTGGACAAGAAGAGATGAGTAAAAACTTACCCAGCAATACACAAAAGCATGATGCCATGATAGCTGTTGCAATCCCTGCAATCGCCTTGTATTTATAGAGAGTAATAATGTCATGTTGGTGTCTCTGAAATCGTCCGGAAAACAGTTCCATCATATAATGAATATGCGGAAAAGCATGGTCAGCAGAGGTTTGCCACAATTTTTAAAAATATCCAGGGAGGGTGCCATTTTGCCAGGATTTCTTGTTCTTGACACCTCTGATGGCAAGTTTCACATCTTCCATGCTTAAAGGGTTGCACAGTTCTTGAAGGACAGGCAGCTGCTGCAAGTTGGATAATGCCGAACAGCTGACATGGGCTTGTTGGGAATAGATATAGATAGAGCTATAGTGATCTACCCAACATTTCAGTTAGGCAGAGGTGTCAACCAGGAGAGCTCCGTCGGCTGCAAGTAAAGGGGACACTTTCTTCGGAATTGGGCCGATGGCTTTCCAAATACCACTGTAAAGTCCATTAAGGTAACCACAGTCTGCACATTGTTGTATGCATGTTCTCAGGATTTCCTAGAAGTGTGAGACTGCAAAACGAGTGAGATGTTGAACAGTGTGCTTTGTAGCCTGTAACTCCCTGTGAGCGGAGCGGCTGTTTCTCACTGTTACCTTCAATCTGGTTAATCGTTTGGCTGCAAGGATGAGAAGATCGGCGTCATCACTAAACCAGTCAGGCTGCAGTTTCGGTCAAAGACCATAAGCCTCTAGTGCACTGGACATAATACCAAGGTTTTTTAAGGTGTAGAATCAGAGAAATTGGGTCCCTACACGTCCATACTGGGTACCTAACATTTTCCTTAAAAAAACCTGTAGTAGCATCACAAGTTCTACACCAGGTGACGTTTGGATCAGCAGATAAGATTGTACTGTCAAGATAGCAGCTGTTAAAAACGCTGATTGCAGAAAGAGTCACGAGTAGAGCAACATCTACAAGGGGTAAGGGCTTCAGTCGAGTTTGATAGAACTTTTTTCGTGTGATTTGGAACTTGCAGCGAACCAGAGCATAATCAGTTCCACAGTCTACAGAGTGCATGTTGCGACACTGCTTCAGGCCTCGTAGCTGACGTCTTCAAATGATAACGTGATCTAATTGATGCCGTCTGTGGAGCGCGGCTGCATCCACGTTACCTTGGACCACAACAAGCCTTCAAAAATGTGCTCGAACAGAGTGGTAGAATAATGAGCACAGCTCAATCAGGCACTGCCCATTTTCATAAATTCTGCTTACACAAAAGCGTCTTATAACGGAGGTCCATGAATCAGCATCAGCACCAATACAAGTCTTGCAATAGAGCGATATTGTGGCTGGCAGGAATGCTTGAAAGGAGATCATTGTGTTGCTCATAAAACTCGTCCTTATCTTCATCAGACACCAGCAATGTTGGTGCATATGCAGAAATAACTGTGATGTATCTGGCTCTAGTGCACAATCTGATCGACATAAGACGGGGGAAGACAAATAATGGCTGTGTCATGCAAGACAGAAGTGGGTTGCGGACAGCTATACCAACTCCCTGCTTGAGTTTTTCACCATTCTCAAAACCATTCCAAAATATGGTGCAATGTTCTTCTTTGATTGATCCAGATGAACACCACCAGGTTTCACTACGGAAGCCAACTGGATGCCAAGGTGGTCCAGTTCCAGGCTATAAAGCTGTCTTCCAAGTGGAGGATGGCGTGGCCTCTGTCTGAGGGAACGGATGTTCCAGCAACCAAGTGTCAGTGAGGCAGTAGTAGGCTGACGACCCGGCTGCGCCTGCTTCACACATGAACCGAGCTGGGCAGCAGCTCAGCTTCACATTGAGTGAAAATATGAAAAAATTGGATTTTTTATTAATAATCAGACTCTTTTGAATTAATGTGCAGGGGGTGGCCACCTACCCTTGTAAGTTTCAATTTTAAAGAATTTATTTTAATATAACTTTTTTGTGCTTTGTCAACTTCAAGTACAGCAACTAGAAATAGCTGAACATTCATTCAAAATTAGTTTGTGCTTATGCAATATCCCTTAATGTAAATCAGTTCATAACAACAGTACCAGTATACCAAATGAAACATGAAAGTGTTAACTTGTGTCATCATAGGAATTCTTTGTCTTGTATACTAACACAAGTGAAAAACTATTAGAATGCTAATTATCTATACCATACAAATCACGCAAAGCTTTCAAACAGCATACGATTTTTGCTTGATTTTTTTATTTTTATTGCTTGATTCAAATCAATCAACCCTGGTGTAATTCACAACAAACAAGATGTACGTGAAGAATAGCACCCTTATGTAGGTGGCAGAAATAAGCAAAAAAGAGTGTCGCAGCATGTTATCTCTATTGTTACTTGCTGCCACAGCTGCCGCTTAGGCTTTCTGATTGCAACACTATCTTAGTGGATTGTATGTACTGCTTATTCAATTCTAATACAGTAGAACTCGTCTAATTCGTCACTTTTTCGTCAGTCCCAGCAGAATCCCTACTTTTTGTGCACATTTCTGTTCGTCTAATTCGTCAACTCTTTCTATCCCTGAGAAGCATTTTGTTCGTCTAATTCGTCATTTGCAGTTTCGCTTTTGATGTCTAAGCAGCTAGTACAAATGGGAATTCAAGCAAACTAAGGATCTTTATCTGAGAATTGTTGCACCTCGCAATTTGTTTATTGAATTTGTACACAAGGTTCGAAGCATGACCTGACTCCCCATTGAGAGAACGTGGAAAAGTTTAAAGATTTCAAAGGTGTTTGATTAAATGGAGGAGTCCAGATAGAGCAAAGGAATTAATTGTTGTATTCAGCCATGACATCATAAACTTTTACTGCAAATAAGAGCACTATGAATTTATACGAGTTACTATGATAAAGTATACGAGCTTCTATGATAGAGTTTTCACCTGTTTGCATAATTCGTCACTTCGCCTAATTCGTCACTTTTTTCTAATCCCCTTGAGGTGACGAATTAGGCAAATTCTACTGTACTTTCAATGTTACTTAAAGAAAGCAACTTCTGCAGAGGAAACAATGAAAAACTTTCTGAAACTGAAATAACTGGCAACATTTAATGAGACAACATTGGTTAGAATTTACTTCAATGCATCTGTAGAAAGCTTTCAAATAAATAGGTCATATGAAACACCAACCGGCTTTTCCATAGAATTGCAGGCTTGTGAAATCACAGAAATACCATCAGATGTAAGACAACATTGCCTTAATTTTAAAGAATTTATCATTGACATCCCTTGACAGATGTTTGCAGCACCATTATCTCCAATAGGATTGCCAGATAAATCTAGGAATGCAAGCTGAAAAACAGAAGTGTATGTGAACACATACATACGGCAAAGTTTACAATATTAAACCTCATCATAAACACTTAAAAACACTTCAGGATTGAATTGTTGAAGTGGATGATAAAAAACAAGATTTATTCAGAACAATTTTCATAATTGTAAAAAAAATAATTTTAATGGAAAACTGCTCAAGATTCACATCTTTTCCAAGGATGTACGTTTCAACACACGGTAAAACTATTTACTGCCTATTAAACATTCAAAAACATAACATTATTGGCAAGAGACAGTGTAGTTTGTGAACAAGCAGAATAGCGTATGCTGCTAAAACTGCCACTTTTAAAGCTGTGAAAAAAAACAACCGCAGTTAGAATACCCCTGCAAAATTGTTTGCTATTCTACAAGTAAAAGAACAGTGTCATATTGCCATATTTTTGACCAACAGCAAAGGGGGGTAACAACAAAATATCTAAAATGAAAATAGAGTAAACGTTGGTTAATCCGGATCTTTAACAAAAACGGATAAAACTGGTGGTACGAATGATTTCTAACATTATTCTTCATAAAAATCATTGGTTTATACAGATTTTTTAATCCATATCTTCACCAAGTCTGAATAAAATTTGCTGTTTTCACATTTCATAATCTGGATTTTTTCTGCACTTCCATGCTGTTGTGTTCTGTAAGTGCACTGACTGGTCTCTACAAAAGATTCTGTAGCTTTCAGAAGCAATGCTAGAGTGCTCAGGATCAACAACAAATGTTTAGAATTGTGATAACAGTTACTGTTTTGAAGATGCATATCATAACTGTCAGTAAGATGCTATTGTTTGAGGGCACTCCTGCACTTCACAAAATGATGATTTTTTTGGAAATCTTTGTGCTTCAAAAATAAGTGGAATTGACTATTTGAGTGTTTTTCTATCCTTAAAGGAAACACAAAAAATTTAAGAATTCTATGTACTCAGCACCACCTGTACGTTTGCTCAAAAACCTGACATTAAGTGCGAAATCTTGACAATTTTTCAGTGCTTTTTGTTGGAAAAAAATTACAAATATGTTTCTGTACAAACTTATATGGACAAGTTGGATTTTAGCTTAATTACCTCAATTTTTTTCCAACAAAAATGCAGTAAAAACATTTCCATAAAACATACTTACAGGTTCCTTTAGCTCTGCACAAGACATACCAATATGCATCACACCTTGAGCACCAATTTCACATGAACACAATTTGAGTTGATTGATAAAACCAATCCCCATTGCAATACACGCAGCTCCATCATCTCCAAATTTATTGTAGCAAACATCAAATACAGAGAGCTGAAATTGACAAAAACAATGCGATGTAGTGATGGAAATTTTCAGGCAAAAAAACTGGAATTGTTTATCACAATGGCAACAGCTTGCAATATCTTCCTCTATTAAATAATAAACACATATCCAGATTTACATTCTGCTTTACAAAGACTTGCCAAATCTTCTGAGAGTTTGAACAGCTGTCTAGTGCAATCAGCAGAGGAGTTATGTCGTCGCTAAAACATATGAAAACTGCTTAATTTAGGCTAAAACCACACCAGCTGCGAAGGTGTTAACAGGGTAGTGATAAAATTGACTGCTAAAGGCAGGAGCTGAAAACTTTAAATGTGCTCATAGGCCACTTATCGTTCAAGTTTCATTACCCACAAAACATACCATACATACCTGCTTATTAGCTGCACTTTTTTTACCTGGAATATGGCCTGTATTTTGCCTGCAGCTTATAGGCGCAACATACCCAGAGGGACAAAGTTTTCGCACGAGCAATCACTGAATTTCAGTCATCCAGTCGAACCGCAAATGCCATGTGGCAATGTGCGAAAGTAGGGCACTATCATATCTCTGTCAAAATTCGCTGACACCTAAGACTATCTACTGTACTTACAGACGAACTTCCTTCTTCCGACAAAGAAGGTTTCTTAGGTTTTGAACAATAACATCGATTTTCATTACATTTGCCTGTAAAAATCAATATTTTGTGGTTGATTGATCGCGCATGGTCTTCACTGGTGAAAAAGTCAATTGACCTGCGGCTTATTCGTGTATTACCCTTGATTCTCGGTATATGGCTAAAATTTCTGCTGCGGCTTATCTGCGGGTGCGGCTAATAAGCGAGTATATACAGTATATGATTTCATGCTAATAATGTTTCACTGAAACTGGCTAAGCGACACAGTAGTGGGTTGACCATGAGCCATTGAAGCTCATAGGCAAGGTTTGATTCATGGCTACTTCATACCAAAAGGTGATGCTTTTTATTCATTGTTTTTCACTTTTGATACACAGGAAGAGATGCAACAAGGCTACTGAAAGTTAACTCAATGATCAATTAGTGGTTGAGCATTTTCACTGCCTATCATGTCCTTTCACCACTCTAACACACCCTTTGATTTTTTTACCTCCTTAGACCAGGGATGGCCAATCTATAGCGCATGCGCCAAATCTGGAGCATTGCATGATTTGAAGTGGCACACTGTGTACCAGTAATCCTAATAAAGTAAGACAGTAAGCCTTCCCAATAGTTTATCGATTTTTTGTTACATACAAATCCCTTATGAGACGCCTGTTATCATCTTGAAACAAACTTTCAAGATGAAATTAAAACTCTTCGTTTCGCAGTTAGGAAATGCTGATATCAGCTAGTCTCCATATTTAAAGAATGTGCTTCTGATAAATGCCATTAAGGATCAAATAATTGCACAACGCACTTGAAAATCGTTTTTGTGATTTTGCTAAAGAAGAAGACTGCATTTTGGCATTTATAAACCCATTCTCACTTAGTGAAAGAAAGATAATCAATGTGCCAAGTAACATATAAATGGAACCTCTTGACTTCAAAACAAATTTAATACTGAAAACGAAATTTGATGCGCTTTCTTCAGTCTCTGGTGCTTACGACGTGATTAATTTCTGGCAAGTCTTACCTTGTGAAAATTTCCCAGAACTAAGAAAATTCGCTCAAAGTAATATCAGAACTGTCGCCAGAAAGTGTTGGGCGCTTTACGTTAGTGCACGAGGGCTTGACATTCTAATTTTGAAAAAACTGCACTGCTTTAAAAAAATTCGTAGTTCAATTTGCTGGGCTTGGTGCTTTGTTTGGGGGTAAGCCCACCAAAGCCCACATGGCGAAGGGAATATCTATGCCATTTTGAAACCATGTACACATGTAAACAAGCATTTTCGTCTTTTTGTCCATGAAATTGATTAAAAGCAAAACCTGACTGATCCAAAATTGAAAAACTTTCTGCTGCTCTCAGTAACAAAGATAACTCCAAACATTTAAAAACTGGTCAAATGTTTGACAAGTCTCATCAAAAGTAAGCAAATTTGAAGTTTATTTGCTAGTTTACCAGATATTTCATTTGTATTTGATAATATTACCTGGTAAATAACTGATGATGTGAAGTAACATTGTTACAATAATTATCCGATGGTTTGGTCATCCCTACTCATGTTTGGAAAAATTGGCGCGTGGTGTGCGAAAGGTTGGCCACCCCTGTCTTAGACCATCAAAATCGCCCTCAAGGGGTCTATTCCGCCTACTTTAAGAACTACTGCTACATACCTATGTACCAAATTTCACATAAGTCTGCAAACTTTTTCCTTTGAGATTCATTAATTTACACACATAGACTGTGAAGAGAAAAAAACAGATTATGAAAGTGAAGTGCTTATTTGTGCTTCATTTACAATGTATTTTAGACCAGGGGTCTGTAAATAATGGGTAATGAAATCAATGTACATTTTAAATTTGACATTCTCATGAGACAGAATAAATGAAATGATTTACTGTTTGCCATGCTAAGTTTCATGCAATTTCGTGCAAGAAAATTGCCACTATCAGTCAATAGTCGTCTTAAAATTGATATTTAATTGTAAATAATTTTCTACACATGCTCATAAAATGTTTGTGCTGCAAGAATTTAACATTTTTTACTGTCGTGCAAAAAGTATTTGCGGACCCTGTTTTCGACAACTGTTGAATGGCCTGATCCCAACACTTTTTCCTATGAAAAAAAACTGATACCAAAAGTGTTAAGCTGTGTTTCGGGCAATTTCAAATGTGACTACCGGGACATTTTGACTAGTTTTTCATTTCTATACCAAACATGAAATAAAGAAGAAATCTGAAACTGGTAGCATTTGTTATTGATGACTCATACTTACTGTTTGCATGTTTGGAAAAATTCATCCGTCTTTTGATTTTTGGTCATTTGAATATTTGTTTGTGACTAACAAGACAGGGGACAAAAGTACCAAATAAGAAAAACAAATTCAAATTCTAAAGTCTGCTCATTGACTGCATAGATACTCTTGATTTGGTAATATAATGTGGACAATATATCAAGGTTTTTAATCTATATATTAGTTTTCAATATTTGCTGGTTACAGTTTGGCAACAGATATTTGCAGAGCATGTTCTTGTGAATAGTCGAACATGTTGTTTGTGACTAACAGGACATTTTTATTTTATGACTACTTCTTTGCATTTATTTGCAAAATAAACCTTACAGCATGAAGTTGTTCTGATACAAGGCTGAGAATTAAATGAGTCAACTAAAAAAAAACTTGTTCGAAATCAGTTTTAATTATTCAGAAGTCTGCATCCATTAGAACTTGACCTGAATTTCAAAATTATAAATTCAACTAAGAAGAACTAATAAGGAACCAATTTTGGATAAATGCAAAGTTTGCAACAAAATTATAAAAATATTATAAAATTAAATTAAGATATCTGCAAAAGATCATGGTGATTTAAATGCATCCATCCTATGCTATGCATGCAAGCGAATGAATCCAAACGCAAGAGTACTTGAAAATTTATTGGTTGAAAATTTCAAAACTAAAAAAATACCAAACTCAAAAACTAAAAAATACCAACATGAAAAATCCATTGCTGCACAGATTGAGATAGTCAAACATTATTTTACAACAGCTTGGCAAATGCTGAATGATAGCCACAACAACACAGGCTCCCAAGCTCTGAAAGTAATCAGAAACTACGAATACTGGAATAACCAATCTTGAAGCTAAAAAAATTGAATATGCCACTGCAACTTCATCTTCATACAATAAAAAATGGTTCAATATTTCAATTCAGCAGCCATAGCAATGACTACCACTATAGAAAATAATATATCACAAAGAATACCTTGTACTGCCAAATGAAAAGCTAGTGCAAATTAAACAAGACAAAAGAACACTTAACAAAGTGACACCTCAAACTTTCAAATGAAAAATCCGTACAACTTAATAACATGGAGCAACAGTTGCAATCATAAAACATTTACAATAAGAAAGACTAGTAAGATTTTGGATTTTTCTTTGGCTCTATACTTTTTCATCTGCTTTCTTTGCTTTTCTAAATATTTTTCATATTTTCCTTCTACATATTTTTGAATATGCTGTTTTTCCCTTCAACTGCAGATTTAGCCATTTTGATATTATTATCTAAATTTTAAAACAATGTGGTCTAACTACAGGTCCACAGGCTGTATGTAGCCCACCACAGCGTTTTCAGTGGCCCTTGGAAGCATTCAGGAAAAATCTTCAAATCTGAAATTTGTTGAAAAGCCTGTGAGGTTACATTTGGATAAAGTGCATTTTCACAAGAGCAATACCCTTTGTGTGTACCAATTTGTTTTATTCATTTATTTTGTGATCAAACCAGAAGGTTTACGGTTCTCCGCTAACCCTCCGCTGGGCACCTGACTAGATAACCTGTGTTTTGGGCATTCCTTGTCTTGAGGAGTACATGTGGCCCAATTAACTCAGTACCGCCAAATAAATCTGTCTATCTATCTGCTAAACGCAGCCTTCTCAAAGTTGCCCTCGAGCCACATTAATTGCTTATCCCTGTAATAGGTAATTTTCATTAGAACAAGCATTTTACTAAAATGTTAAATGCTAATGGTGTAAGAGACTGCAGAGAGCTTCTGAAAATTAGTCAGCAAAGAAAGATTTCTCAAACTGAAAGATTTCCCATGAAAATGCTCTCGATTTGGAAACACTTGTGTATGAGGGTATATTTTCTATGATGAAGCAAGTCAAATCTAAAAACAGAAATGTAATGGCAGACGAAAGACTGGACGATCGTCTCTGAGCTGCACCACTAACACTGGTATTTGTGAAGGAACGAAGCCTCAACCACAGGTTTTCCACTGATGATTTGTAATAAATTGCTATTTTCTAGTGTAATAATTTCCATTACACACTTCCATATCTTCCCTTTTTTAGATTTAACTGCTGCGAATCTGTTGTTTTATACATCATTTTCTTAGAAGTGGCCCACGAGTTACCACGTATTTGTAAAATGGCCCATAGGTTAAAAGTAGTTAAACCACGTGCTGTTTTAAAATAAACAAGCATGCCAGCTAACTCTAAACAGAAAGATGAATTATATGTTAACATGAACAAAACAGCATTAAATTGCTAATGACGTAATATTCGCTCATAGGTTTTGGTGTAAGCAGATGATTGTCTACGAACAAATTAGGTTACATGCTTTTGTGTTGGTTGGCTGTTTCATCATGGTCTCTCTAGGCTAGACAGTCTTGCGTTCAGCATGCATCAAAAAAGTGCCTACGTTACAGCAAGCAGGACCCAGGTTTGCACAGAATTCAATGTTGTATGATTCATCACAGTGAAGTGATGATTTTAATGCGTCACGCATTGTTTTTTACTTATGACATCTGAGCGTAGGCACAGATGTCTGCACAAGGAGTAAGCCCACTTATATGCAACACATGTTTGCTGTTTGTGCATTTTTTTATTTAGAGTTAGACTGCTGTGAGTCCGTCCTAGAAATTGCTACTGACTGCGGTAGGCACAACGGATTAAACCAGCCTTTTAGAGTACATCTGACCTTTAGTCAAACACAGCTGGTTGAAATGGTCACGTGACAAGCACAATACCTAAAGAAACAAGGGTTTAGGTTTAGCAGCCTACAGTTCACACAATGCAAGCAAGAAGCTGCAAACAGCTTTCCAGCACTGAAAGCATAACATTACTTGTCTATCAAAATGACCCATTTACAGATGTCACAGTCAACTGAGACAGTCATGCTGTCCGAACTTGTTATGTGACCAGTTCAGGCAGTCACGTTCAGCTGGTAGCAAAATAGCTCCAAGAGTGTATATTTTGCCTCACAAGGAAAAACTGGAGTGAATATTTTGCATACATAAAACTATTGTAACTTGTGAAATTATTTTCTTTGTTAATGTGGCGTCAAGAAAAAATGCACTGTAATGTCTTTCAGTTATAGTTGGAAAATGTTTGGATGAAGGCAAAATAGCTCTAGGAGTGTTTATTTTGCCTCATGAGGCAAAATAGTTCCAGGAGTGTTTATTTTGCTTCATGAGACAAAATAGCAACTGCTTCAGTAATACAAAAGTATCGGTATCGGCATCGGATATCAGCATTGAAAAATGAAAAACATCGATATCGGCCCAAAAAAACCTTATCGGTCGTGCTCTATATGGTATAGATAACCCTTTTAAATCCGTTTTCTCTACTCAACACCACCACAAACACCAATATTCGTAAAAAGAAACTAGCTTGTCCTTTACATAAACGAATAACTTGGTGTTTCATTCCTGAATCATTTTTTGCAACAAAACACATTGTGACTAACGGGACAAATTATAACTAATGGGACATTGTGACTAACGGGACAAAATCTTTTTCGCTATAAATAAAGAAACCATAAGTTTTGACAAAATTATCTGGTTTAAATACAAAGTACACACTAAGTTATTAATTAATCTGAGGTATTGTGTACAAAACCTACTAGGTTTTACAGGAAAAAACGTTTAACAAAAAACGTGACTAACAGAACATCTTTTTTAATATTATTCCGAAAAAAAAAAATAAAAAATTTATATTTTTTTATTTTTTTTTTTTTATTAAAAATTTTTTTGACTCAAAACATTTCAATATATTTAATTTTTCTCATGATAAAAATTTGAAGTTACATAATCAGGATATTCAACTTACAACAATCTTTTGATCCACAATAGCAGGCACAAGTTCAAGTAATCCAATATCACTCAAATTGCAGTCCACTAAATGCAGTTCTGTCAGTTGCTGAAGGCAAACGGAAAGAGCTGCAGCAGCACTATCACCATGGATTTCATCTTCGCTGTCCTTTTGAAGTAAACCCTCCCTGGCTGTAGTAAAAGGATATGCATACTCGGCGTCACCACTTTCATGAGCTACATCGCTGTCACTGTCATAAACATTGGTAGTCATGGTCTTCATCCCATTGAAATGCACTTTAGTAACCTAAAATGTACATAACACTCAAGGAAAGATTTCGCATGTAAATAACTTAGATTATTAGCACAGGAAAAATTGAGTAAGCACAACTGCAACTTTTGTTAAATAGAAACAGCCAGTTATTACCTCAGGTTGAATATCCACCAGTGAATAATCATTCTTTTCACAACTTTTCCACTTAATCTTTTGAATGTCATTGGCAGAAATCTGATAACGACTCCAAGTGACCTTTCCTACTATATGCATAGAGCCTTTAAGTGCCAAAAGTCCTTGCTGCCCGAGAACATTGTCAGAAACGTTCAGTGCTTTCATCTGTGTCATGAAAAACTTTTATATAAAACTATGTGCTTAACAATCAAAATAAAATGAACAAAAATGTTTTACAAACATTCAAATTCCTTTTAAACCAGAACATGTTACAATTGATTATTGTAAAATTCTGAGACAAAAAACAACAGCATGACAATTCTCCACAAAGTGCAGCTAATCACAATGTGCTTTATTAAGAAATCAATTTCGCATCAATTATGCATCTTTAGCCCTGCAAAAAATCAAGCAAATCCTTACAGGTGAAATGATGAAAAATTAAAGCAAGATTTAGAAAAAACATCGAAACTACACTTTCAAACACATGCTATCACCATTATGCTGTTTCTGATGAGGCTAAAAAACTGAAACTAGCGCCAAATGTCGAATGGCTGATTTCAAGCAGACGCTTTGAGTGAATCATACCAACAGGCACACGTTCATGTAATACAATATCATTCAAATTGCAGTCCACTATATTATCAACAAAAAAAACATCAAGAATTTCAAAACACAAATCTAAAATGTGGTTAAAGCCAACTTATTTAAAAAATATTAAGTTACAAAGTAAATTATTTATAATAATGTGGTTAATACACAGATGCTACTCACAGGCACTGCCAATTTTTGGGATGCATCTGCAATTTTCTGAATACCAATTGATGTCAGTCTGCATCCTTTAAGTTTCAAATCATCGATTTTATGCAACACAGTGGACAACGCACTGGCTCCATCATCCCCAATTGGATTATTTGATAAATCCAGAAAACAGAGCTGTTGAAAATAAGAACATCCTTGGAGAAACAAAACTAAGAGTAGCAGCAGAGTTTTTATGCAATGTTAATATGAATAAAAATATTTCGTGAAAAAAACAATACTATTAGTCAGATAGTATTAAAGAACCACAAAGACTGAGAAAACCACACAGTAAGTAAAGACAGTTGACTTCACAATGTATCATGTTTGTCAAAGTAGCAATCCTCCTCCTGGGTTTCAGAAAAAAAATGCAAGTTACATGAACCACTTTCTCATTAATTTCGATTGTGAAGCAAAACTAATTTTAGCATGATTACCAACTATCACAAGTACAATGTATGTGCAAACAAACCTAATTATTTTCTAAAGTAATAGGTGTTATTCTGTTTATTATTCAATTGTGCCAATGCACACAACCCGCAGTACATTGCAATAATACAGCCCCTATCTTGAAACTTTGCATGTAAGGATCTACTGCAGTTGATCATTATCGCTAACAAGGTGATATTCTCTTCAGAGTGAAAAATATTGAATCGCAGAAATCACTCCTGTTATGTTACCAAAGCAACAGAACTGCAGGACACTGCTTTCATCTTGATTAGAGCAACAACAAACCTCTTGCTACATAAAACATTGTTCAAAAAAAGGTTGAAGATTTTGCACAACAAAAGATGGAGTGTTTATATACATTATTACACTATTTTTGAAAAACTACAAGCTCTGCTTTTCGCACACAGGTTACATCAACGACAAATGTTATTAGTGACCAAGTTTTGAGATGTGTCTTGCATTTGCTTTACCAAGTTTTATTTTGAAGAATTCTTGGCACATCTCAAAAGATGCAAGTCCACTTTTGTCACACATCATTAATCTGAGGCTTGTTATACCTCTATAGGTATGGCTTGGCGAAATCTCAGTAGTCGATGATTGGTTTATCTTTAAAGAAAGAAAAACCAAGAAGTGGGCAGAAAGGAAACGTATTAGGTTTTGTTGAAACTTTTTTTAACCAAGCATCTTTCTGAAAGGTCAAGCCATACCTTAGTCTTGATAACCAGTCATCACTACCTCAGTGAACGGTGCCATCAATTTGAAATAAGAGTACTGCAAGTGTTTATTAGGAAGAGTACTGTGACCTTCTGATTGGTCATCAAGCATTTCTGGTTTGAAAGTTACTGCCAAAAAATCGATAATAAATTTATTGATCAATTAGAGGATCAATGAATTAATTTGTTGTTTTCAGGCCATAACGTTTGAACCAGAACTGCTAAAAAGCTAATCAAGGGCTCTAAAGATTTGTATTACAGCTTAGTTACCACTAAAAACTTGGATGCCCAAAGTGACGCCAGAAACGTGGCTCACGCAAGATTTTGAAGTATGAATATATCGTACACCGGCTCCCAACATGTTGAGAGTAAAATGACTGCACAAGTTCTGCAAATGCAAATTTTCTGACTATGATGAGTAAACAAATTACTTTTTCAGCATAAAATTAGTTACTACGGTATTTAATAGCAAATACATTTTTGCCAACAATATAAGCATTTGTTGCTACTGTTCTCACAACCAAATAATAAAGATAAAATTTGACATGCTGATGTTCAGCAAGCATAAAATTTAAGCATATAGAGAAATACACAAAAAATGGAATTCAAGCAACTTAACACGTCCGCTGCCAGCATACGAATGTACCTAAAAATCAGCCTAAATTAAGCAGTTTCCACATGTCTTAGCAACTGCATGACTCCTCCACCAATTGTGCTATAGAACTGTTCAAACCGTCAAAAGACTCAGCAAGTCTTCGAGTCTGCAATGGAAAAAAATTTTAGCTTTGGGTTTCGTTTTTTTGTGAGTGACGTCATAAGTGAGGTACTGAGGTAGGCTTTTGGCCATTTTTTCTCATGTTACCTGGACTTTAGTAATTTCATTAAGTTTTCATTAGAAACTAGGCTAGAACCTGAGTCTTTTGAGCCTTTGATCGACTTTCTAGCATTTCTGGTTCAAAAGTTATGTATTTGGATAAGACAGGGGACAGTCTAGCTAATAATTTAAATAGCACTGTATTAAATAATTTGCAACTTACTGCTGAATTTGCTGGTCTATTGATATTGGATAATCGACCTCATGAAGAAATCAAACATAATGAATGAGGCTGTATGGACAAAGTCAACTTAAAAGAAAAAATCTTCAAATAACTCTGGCAAGCCATCAGAAACGTGAATGAAAAATTGGACAAGTTAATAAATATACAGAATGAAAAACTGGACAAGTTCACTATGATATCACACAAAATCTTGAAAACAAACTAAATGGAATATAAAAAGGACGGTGGAACATGAAAATAAGTTGAATCAGCTTGAAGAAGAAAAAGTACAGCTACGCAATGAGATGGTTCAGAAAACAAATCTGATTGTTTTCAACTCGACACACAAGAACAGTACAAAAGAGAAAATATTCTTATTTATGGAGAAGATGAAGACAACGATGATGGGGAAAAGGTCTTGTTGAAAATAGCAGATGAGCTTGAAATTGATCTCCAAAATAATGATATACAGAGAGTGCATCAGCTAGGACAAAAAAGATCAAGGAGAAACCACACCCAATCACTGTAAGATTTGTGTCATAAAAAGAACTAAACAAGTTTCTTACCAACAAAAGGGATCTCAAAAATATTGAAGGCAGACAGCACACCTTCATAAGTGAGGATCTCACACCTCTACGGTACAAGCTACTGAAGTACATGCAAAAATTAGAAATCAATCCATATGGCTTTTTTGAGGCCGATACCGATACATCAACCATTCATGGGCTGATAGCCAACACCGCCAATAGCCGATATTTCCAAAAGTTTTAAATCTTGTTTTCTGCTACAATATCAAAAATATGATGTATTTTATGCCTTACCGTTTTTTCAAAAACTTATAAAATAAGGATTCATGAGCTGAAAATCTTTAAGTTGCAGTAATTTCATTGTTTGGTAACTTGTTAGCATAATATACACTGTTTGCAATGAATAAACACAGTGCCATTAATAAAAAAAAGAATGTTAAAATAAAAAACAATACGAACAGAACACTGCATGTAACAGAACTCCCTATGGTGCTTAAACCGAAAGTAGAAACAGTGCTTAAAAGTTGAAAGATGGTGGACAATGAAAAGGAAGAAGTTCAAAACGAAGCATCATGTTAATGAGGTTAAAATATTAGTACAACACTGTATTCAATTAACCATTGCCAAAAATGAAAATTTTTGCAAAAGAGCAACTTTTTTGGTCTATGATAGTATGTTTGTCAACAGTTACTGTACTACATAAATATTTTAAAATTTTGTTATTGTATATATTTCACAAATCAACCTTTCAGAATTTTCTGCAACTCAGTGGGTTTTCAATTTGAAAAGTCAATCCAAGTCTTAAAGAATCCAGTTTGGAATTTTGATAAAATGTAGCATAAGCTGCATGTCCCTAAAAAACAAACTAGCTGCATTAGTTACTGCAACTGAAGTACTGGCATTGGTATGAAATGAAACACCTCAACTGATTTGCCAATACTCAGTAGCTCCATATCAACAGTTTAAGATTGTCATCTAGAAATCAAAGTTTATCTGCATTTTCACCAAGTAGCCTGCAGTAAGTTAGCTTGTCATCTACAACCTAGCCTAAACAAAAGCAGCATAAAGCTGCAACCGATTACCACCTATCTGCCAGAAGCAAATTCTGCAAGAACAAGTCGGCATGAGAATAGCTAACATGCACATGTGCGCATTACGCATCCGATGATTGTGCAATAACGCTGCAGTAGTTCTGATCCAATCATAAACACTGTGCTTTTAACTTGCGTTGTTGCAGACACTGCTTTTGCTGGTGGTGTTTAACAAACAGACAACATCAATTGTGATGCAACAATGAACACTGACTATTGTGCTGCTATCAGACCAAACGACAAATAATCACTTCAACGTATTTGTGAAATGCTAGAGTAGTGCTTCCGCAACTTGTGTGCGACATCCACAAATGCTGGTTTCGCGTTGCATCAGCTGGGATTGTTAGATCACAATTGTGATTAACGTGCTTCATGGAAAATGTTGACTTAACCCACTAATACAATATTTTAGTACAATATTTAAACTATGTGCAGCCAATAATCCAGTTTACCTTTTGTTAACAGTAATCCCATAACAAATACAAAACTATCTAATCAGCATTGTTACATCACAAGGCAAGCGTCATAATAACTTTAAATACTACAATAGTCAAAACGCAGGTATTGATTTTTTTTACATAAACTGAAATAGTATTATGCAAAAAATATACAAGTCTCATTTGAAAATGAACCATTACAAGAAAGCACATACAAGGAACTGCCAAATACCAAAAAAAAAATTGGGGGGGGAATCTTGTTACCCACATAGGAATTTTGGGGGTTGTTTTTACCTCCCAAAAAATAATAAAAAGCCTCATAACTGATTAAGTATTGCTTGTAGCTGAAAATGGGCTTCATTTTTTTATTCTGCCCTATAAAAAATGGTGGAATCAACACTTCACTTAACTTTTTACCTTGAGTATAAGTCAAAAATTGCAAATTTGTTAAATTGGGAAAAGTGCACCAGCTAGTGGTGGCCAAAATTTCAAAAGGCGATATCTTGAAAACAACTGACCCGATTTTGATGATTTTTTTTTGTTATGATTTGTTTTTGCTCTTCTTTAACATATACTAGAATCATTAAATTCTGAAATGTAGTGGTTATATTCTTGTCATAAATTTGTTGAATTATAATGAAATGCCTCATAATAATCATGATGGCATCATTCATGCGTGTGTCTTATAGCTTGTGTTTCATCAAAGTAAATGTATTAGCACCAGAAGCGCATATACTCTACTACTGCCATGTATATATCCCCATCTTCTTTCATGTATTTGTGTATTGCTTGTTACTGCGATGCATGTTTAAACTCTAGCACCTTGCGTGTGGGAATGAAGATGTTACACAATACAATACACAATTAATGGCCAAATGAAACGAAGTGACATGAGTCAACACTATTACCACCATCCGTGCAATGAACTGTAACAAGGTTCCCACACATTTTTCATGCTTTTTTGATACCTTTTGAATACTAAATGATAAAACTTTGCTAATCACCCCAATCAAACTTTGCTAATCTTCATTTTTCCAGAATTTTATTCATGGAGCAAAAAACATCAGCAAAACTGTCATCAGCGGTTAATAAGAAAATTTATGAACAAAATGCTGAATTTGGAATTTCCATACTTTTTCAGTACTTTGTGTACATTTTTACCAAATTCAATATTTTTTCAAGGTCTTGAAAACTGATTTTTAAATTCAATCCTATTTCAATACAACGTGGGAAGCCTGTTGGTAAGCTTCTTGTAGCCAGTAGGGAGAAGCACATAGCAAAAATGAACCCAAAACATGAAAAACTGTGAGTGGCACGAAGTGTTAGCAGTCACATGACTCAGCAGGATATGTGCCAGTGTTGATGCATGTGATGCTCATATGTTGTTCAAAGCTGTGCTAAAAATGCTGACAGACATTGAGGGTATTTCTGATCAACAGAGATTGAAGAATTTTCAGTCGCCACCAAAAACCTACAGTTGCCACCAGGTGTTGTTGCCAATGATATGGTTTGGCCTGCAAATGCTGGCAAACATTTGAAGTTTCTGCATATTTTGAAAACAATATAGCTTCATATTCTCTGCAATATTTTGCTTTATCAACCCACTGAGTTCTTCCTAGATACAGACCCCAAATATAGTAAACATATTTAAATATTTATGAGTAAGAAAGATGACTCAGCCAGAGTAATAAGTCATTGTGTGAAACCGTGCTTTCTGTACAAAAATTGCTGAGTGCAACAGTTAAAAAACTTACTAGGGTAACTATAGTGAAACAACATGTGCTTGAGCTTAAGTCAAACTCCATGTCTACTAATTCATAAGAATAGGAGATGCCATAAGCACTGCAGAGTAAAGGCATCTATAGTGAGGTTCCTGTACAACGAAACTAAACCATTTAATAATATTCTGCACATGTGATTTTTCTCTCAGTAGAGATAGTAAAACTGGTTGATGATTTCTCAATACACTAAAGAAAATGAAGGCATTTGCCAACACACAACTGCTGCACGATGTCATACTGATAAATCTGCTTCATCCTAACAAACCCTTGAAAAAAATGCATGCACTGAATGTTTTAGGTGATCTCCTCAAGGCTTTGACAAGAGTTGAAACAACACACCTAAACAAAGAAGCTATTTCATAGGAAATCAAGTTTGTAAGCAATTGGTTGGTTTCATGATACCACAAAAAAACAAGATTTCATTAAAAATAAAACCAAGTTTGGGGAAAAGGATTTTTTTCCCAAATTTTGTTTTTTTTGCCATAACTTTTGAACCAGAAACGCTAATCAATACTTCTAAAAATTCATAATATAGTCCAGTTTCCAATAAAAGCTTGAGTCAAGAAATTGGCTCTTGCGGTAAGGGCCCAAGACAAGATAACCCAGACCAAAACAGCCTTAACCTACCCCACATATGATGTCACCCACAAAAAAGCTAAATCCAAAACTTTCCAATTTTTCAAAAATCCAAACTAGAACACTTACTGCAGCTTTTGACGGTTTGAGCAGCTCTCTAGCTCAATTGCCTGGTGAGTATTGGAGTTGCAGAGTGACACGAAAATAGTGGCTCACATGGGATGTCGAAGTACAAGTATATTATACACCACCTCCCAATGTGTTAAAGCGCTAAGAGAAAAATCAAGCAGCACCTGGACCTAATAGACATGAATGGACAACTACTCCATGTTGCCAACATCCCTCATCCCGTCTGCAAGACCTGAAAAGATACCAACTTTCTCATGAATTTTACTACCAAGCAAGTGAATAAGCTCGTTTTGAATAGACCAGCATGTGTATAATGAGTGGTGTGGTGCATTTTCCATATAAGCTTGTATTCTATCTCCTCTTTCAAATAGCAGTCGCAACAAAGCCCTTAGGTTACCTATTTCAACTATTATCTAGCATCTCCAATCAACCTCCATCTCAAGGGCACTGAATGCAAACCCTTGCTTGCCTACAACATGATTAAATTTTTCAATCCTACAAGGTAGTCTTTTTTTCTTTTGCAGGTCATTCTGGTGCTACTTTATTCGTCTTAACAGTGCCACTTTTGCAGGAATCGAAAAAGGATGATGCCTTTGCTGCAACAATCTGATGGCACTCCTTAGGACCATCGCTTCTGAAAAGTTTGGGACCATTGCAACACTGCTGCTGAGTACCTGTTACAGCTTGTGATACCAGCAATCCAAGTTTAGAACCACTCACTTCTTCTGGTTCAAACAGCAAGCAAAATTTGCAGAAGCAGTGTTTTTTAACCTGCTACAAACTGACCAAAAGAACTCAGCAAACCATGCAAACTGGAAGGAACAGAAATGTTGCTTTGCAGCACAGAACCAGGTGTACTTTAGAAAACTGGTGACTTGCTGACAGTTGCCATGACTTCACAAGAAGGTCGTGTTTGATATCATCTGGTGAAGCCAAGCAATCCTTCACATACTTTCATACATGCAAGCTACGCCCAATTGCAGACAATGCAGTTTTGTCATTATTATTTGAAGATAAGTGATCACTGGCCTGTGTGATGTCAAAAGTGCTATACGTTCATGATAATTCAGTAATGTCACTCCACAGATGAAACGAGCTAGGAATCAATCACAATTTTTAATAGGAAATCGATTATGCATGATCAGTCCTTTCATCTGCAAGCAATGCTAACAGGTGAAACGTTGAAGGGCTAAAGTAAGGTCAGAGAAAGGATACAATCTCATGACAGTAGTGAAAAACGCACATCACCAACTGTGACAATAAAAACTGGAAATACATCTTACTCAACTGGAAGTATTCACTGCAATGTCAGAACTTACTGCAACAGTTACATGAACTTAATAAAACTCAACGCAAATTTAAATTTTACAAAAGAATAGGTCGTTCTCAGATAAACTCAACTACTGTCAAGGTGGTACTTTCAATTCAGATTGAAACAACTCACCATATGATTCAGCATAACTGCAGAATGCATAAGCTAAGCTTGCTTTTAGTAGCTATGACAACCAAACTTCAGCAGGCGCATTTGAAACGCTTTGACAAGGGTTGATTGATTTACATCATTTGATTTAAATCAGTGATTTACATCCTGATTTAAATTAAGCAATAAAAATCAACTGCGAATGAGCAGTTGCCTTTGCTTGCACAAATTTATGGATTAAAAACATCTAGTATAACTTGGCACATCAGCAGGATTAACTACTGTACCACCAAGTTGCGATCATGGTTAACATGCAGACATTTGGAAAACCTATATGTATTGCACTACATCAGCGGCTCATCGCTCCACTGTTGTTACAGGCCCCCTTGTGCTGTAGATACTCAGCAGTAACGCTGATCAAATATTAGTCGCTCACACTGCAGGTTTCTAATGCGAATAGTTTGGAACTGATCTTTTTCGCTGAGACATTTCGGTCATTTTTAGTTGACATTTTGGTCACGAAACATTTTGGCCATTTGTCTCGCAGTTGTATTAAAACTCGTTGTAGCATCGTTTTTTAGCCTATATTTTCATACATTCGGACTGAAATGACAATTTTTTTCGGTCATTTCAAAAGTATTTTGGTCTGTGACCAAAAATACAGGTTTGGAACAGGCAACAGCATCTCCCTTCTAATGTTGTATACAATTATTATGAAACATCACATCGCTCCCTTACCAAAAACACCCCTACGCAATAACGTGAAAAAAGCTACATTGATCGGTGTGTCAGACACATATGTTTCAAAGTCTACTACTCAGCCAGTGCTACATGCAATCAAAGCTCTCAGTCATACACAGCCAGACACATGCAGAGCTAATTTGTAATATTTCAATTCATGGCGAGAGGACACAGTCTCAAAAATTGTGATGATTATGTTTTGCACTTAAGGCCTAACTTTTATCTGCTGTTTGCACTTGCTTTAAATAAGCTTAGGCCTATTTTAAATGTCATGCCAAGTAATACTGGTTCATTTCCACCAAAGCTGTATTTTCATGACAAATTTCTCATAATGAAAGGTGCGAGAGCTGGCCTCAGAACATGTCATCGCATTGTCTGAACAATATACCCACTCCAGTCAAGCATTGTATTTCAAAAACAGCTTTACTGGAATAAACAGTTGACAACATTGTTTGTCATGCCAGAAGTCTTGTAAAAGCCAATTATAAGAAAGAAGTATACGTCACAATGAAGATCAAAACTACTTTAGCATTCTCTGCAGTGGTTGTGCAAGTATATTCTCAACAATCTGTAGGGACAGTGCTCCACAGACGCAGTTTCTTGCTGTATGTTATGTCAGACATTTGCTGAATATTCGACAAGCTACCCTGTATCTTATCAGCAACATGTTCACAGAAACTAAGTGACTGTGATGTTAGGCTAATAAATGCCCTGTGACCAGTGGTCTTTTCTTGATTGACTAGAAATCGACCAATAAGGTGTTATTTCTGGATATGACTAGAATTTGTTATTTCTGGACATGACTACAAATCGACCAATAAGGTGAACATGGAGATTTCTAAAACTGTGGAATATAAAAATGCTTCTGGATGTTCTAAACACCCTTGCTCCTGGTACAGTGTTTTAATTTCTAAAATCCTTTACTGTTTAGCAAACCAATGGTGGTCATCAGTTGAAGCATTCTATGCATGTTATCTTAAACATGTGCACTGCATGTATGACATAATAACCATTTGTATCAGTCATGGAATGTTTCCTGCACTTGTGGCCATTATTTTTCTGCTCGCTTTGGAATATACATGGCAGTTGTGAACACGTTTATGTCTTACAGCTGTCCTGTATGAAGATTGGTAGAACTGCTTGCTGAATATAAAAATGATTCAAGAAATTCTAAAAATTTCATGGTCCTGATACAGCTGGGCACTGTATGTATAGACTTAACTGATTTGTTAGCCTGTGCCATCATAAAGCTTTTGTAATCCCAATGGCATTTGTTACGTATTATTCGGTTAAGGGATTCACCAAATGAATCTTATTGATGTGAAAAAAACAAAAAAGTGAAGTCAAACAAGTAACGAAGTTGAAACATTGCCTGCGATGGAACGTACAGCATAATTCCACATTTTAAACTGTGAAGTGTACTGTGCTCAGGGCTTCAGAAAAGAAACTAAAATTTGAAGTTGTTGTACAGCACAGGTGGACATTTTTTGTTCTGTGGAGAAATTAACACATCTGGTGCAAAGGTGTTAAACATAGTCACAAACGTCAGGTAGTTACCCAATGCCATAAAATAAACTTTAGAAGTGCTACTTTAATGACAAAGCTTCACACAGTCCGTTGGGACGAGTCACGACACCAAATACAATGTGCTGAGGTATGGAAGTTGAACGCAGTGTTGATTTTGTCAAGTCGGTAAAGGGAGTCGTTTCAACAACAGTTGCTTTTAAATCAGATTAATGGCACTCGGGTTTCACACCATCTGAACAGTGCACTTTACACTCCTTGAAAGTTAACTATGCAATTAAGCAATTTAAGTTTGCATATGAAAAGCAAATTTCTATTTGAATATCCAGTTATGTCGAATCACCGTACCATTTTTTTACATGCGTAGTTTCAGTTTGGGATTCTGGAATGCTGTGCTTTAAAGCGGGATATGCGTTTCACAGGTATGCATTTAGCCAAAAGCCAAAGTCATTGGTAGTTGTGCTAGGCCATTAGCCAAGTTTGATTGGCTCTAAGAACACCTGAGTTTTATTCTAAAAAGTATTATCGAAATCTTGCCTTTCCTGGCATAACCACTTTCACTTGGAAAAAATGCACCACAGCATTGAAACTTACAAAATTGTTCTTCAATGTTGCAAACATGTATTGTTTGTGTGATAAAGTGATAAATTGTTGATTGCCAGTGGTGGATCAAGGAAGTGCACTGTGTATGCTTCCTTGATTTTTCAGTAGACGATGTTTTTTTAGTAATTCTCAGATGCAACGCATTGTAGGAAAAAAACAGAATAGAATGCGGTATTTTGGATTCCGTTTAGCTATTCTGGAATAGTAAACTATTCTGAAATGGTCATACCTAACTCTGACTGAAATGACTTAATTTTTTTCGGTCATTTCAAAATCATTTCAGTCTATGACTGAAATAAAGCATTGCAGTACGAGTTGCTCTTGCATTTCATTCCAATTATGTGTAGCAGCAGTTCATCATTCACTGCACCTATATCATGGAGTTTGACAATAAGGTCATTGCAATCTTTTCTCAATTTTTCAAGGGAAGCATCGAAACCCTATACTGATGCATCCATTTTTTCAGACTGTTGCAGTTCTTTGGTCATAATGGCATTGTAATCTTTGTAATTAAGGATTACAATTTCCCTGTCCTTATCGGTTCAGCAGATCACAATTTTCCTTCCTTCTGTTAGTTAGCCAGTTTGCATAGACTTTCATGATAACGGTCTCCACAAACATTTGGTTGGCTACCATCACAGCTTTTAGAATTCTCTCCAGGAGCTATGGCTTCAAATTGTTCACCAGGACTGATTTGTTATTCTGGATATTCACTGACATTGGTATAACTGGAACTCGGTTTCACACTAAAAAAAATCTGTAATTTTTCTGCTCTTTGTTGGAGACACTTCTGTGCAGGTTCTCCACTGCTGTATGGGTTTGCTGAATGTTCCACAAGGCATATGCTTTTGCAGTACCACATGTGCAATCCCCGCACAATGAAAAATCAATTCCAATATTATAAATATGCTGTGACCAACAATGAGTGCAAAACGAACACTACGGTTTGCCAACATAACTTGTTCATCAGTCCTTTATGTGTTTGGACAATGTGACCAGTATCAGTGTCTAAATAGCTGGTTTGTGCTAGGCTGCTAGCCTAGTTTGATTGGGTCTTATAGAGTGGGAGCCCAGAGGGTCCAAGCTAGCTGGAAAGGTAACCAATTTCTGATGGCATCACGTCATGTGGAATAGCTTCCTGTACAAGGAACTGATGGGCTGCTGTGTCATACCTGGTGGGTGTGGTTGGGAGGGGGTGTTTAACGGCATCCCAAAATTGAGCTAGATCAGCTGGAAAGATGACCACTTGAGATCTGTTGGAAGATGTCCTGCATAATCCCAGGTATAATAAATGACCAATGCCAGACATTTTAAGTGTTGCAAGACCCCCACCAGACCCCAAAATTGAGCTAGATCAGCCGGAAAGGTAACCACTTGAAACCTGTTGCAGAATGTCCAGCATAACCTAAAGAACCATAAATAACCACAATGCCAGACAATTTCAGAGGTGGGACACCCCTGCCAGACGCCCCCAAAATAGCCACTCCAAAATTGAGCTAGATCAGCCTGGAAGAACACCACTTGAAACCTGTTGCAAAACGTCCAGCATAACCCTAGGAACCAGATGCTTCAGAGAGTTTATGTCACCAAATATGTCAACACAGCAAGGTTTTTGCGGCTCAAAATCCCCAAAGTAAGTTTCAACCCCCTAAAATGAAAATGGAAGCACTAGAACAGAGTTGGTTTATCCACTGACCCATTTTCTGTTGAGTCGTTTAACTTATTTTTTTCTCAAATTGTTTTTGAAATTGTATTACAGCGATATCGTCACAGCTTGTAGAAAAAATAGAGGAGCAGGGCAGATCACCACACTTTCCTCTTTGACTGGGATTTATGTTACGTGATCGTTTCTATGTTTGTGATGTAGTAAACGTGTTTGAATGCAAAGCCTCGGCATTCATTTTCTGCAGTGCTCAACATCACATTTCTTGCATGCCTAGTTGCGGGCATACAAAACTGCATCTTGTACTTTATCAGTGTATTCGATGCAGGGATTGTTTGGCGTGAAGTTCATTGTGGGTTACCCAGATAGTCTTCTTGTATTTTGTATTGCACAAAAGTAAGATGCGATTATTACTAAAGCTTCAACACTGCACAGCTTGAGTTTGTTTAACAATAATTCAAAAGCTAATCCTGACAGAATATTCCATTTAGTGAATTACAGATGCCATGCTCCATCCACGTAAATCTTACTCTAGATTTGTTGATATTTATAGCTTATACGTGTGTTACAAAATTGATGGTAGGAAAGTAATCCAAATATCTGCCTTGCAGGAGATAAAACTGGGGACTAAGTTAATACCAGAAAGCCTATTGAAAAGAAATATAAATATTATGAAATTGATCTTTCACCTTTGAAGAGTAGCGGCTAAGGCCATTAACAATGCAGCAAACATTCTTTGATGTCATTCCACATCGTGCCAGAATCAGTTCATCAATACCAGGCAATAAATCTGCCAATGCCTCAAGCTCTTTGTCCAAAAAATTCTGGCAGATGACGAATTGCTGAAAAATCAAATATATGAAGCTTTAACAGGTTTGTGAGGTTTGCTTTCACAAAAAGCAAGTTGCAATGTTAAATTTACTTGCTCATTCTTCACTAGGAAGATTGTAGAAAATTAGAATTGACCAAGATTGGTTCTTCATTTACCAATTTTATCTCAGTCTTTAGAACAGGGACGCAAATCCTGCAACCAAACGGCTGCATGCGGCATTTGATAATTAATGCGGTCATAAATATGCAATTTAAATTGCATGTTTTGGTGGCAGTGCATTAATAAATAGACTTTGTTTAATATGAGTACGGAGGATACTTAGCAGAAAAATAGCCAACAGATAAGTGGAAGCAGGCTAGGCTTAGTGTGTGGAAGTAGAATAGAAGCAATGAAAAAAATTTAAATACCTATCTTGAACTCACTGGCAGATGTAATTAACAAAAGTAAACATAATGCGGCCGGCAATAGCCAAGAGATTGTGCACCCCTGCTTCAGAAGGTAGTCTACCGAGTTGTATATATTGCAAGTATAAAATGGTCTTTCACTTCATTTTTATGCAACATCTACTTTCGTCCCTAAACTTTTTTTCACAATGGTCTTGATTACTACCACACACCCTCATAAAACAAACAAATCAATTTTGAAAGCTTAAATACACAATATTTTGGACAATCTTTCTGATTTTCCTGTTTGTTCCATTATCATCTCCAGGGTAAAATTGCAAAAGATCATAACTTTTTTGTTGGACTGATGAGAGCAGAAAAAAGGGATTTTAATCACGTTTGGAAAACTTGATGTTAACAGCAATGCCACATTTGGCCCATCAAATGACACCAGTGGTCAGTAGAAACAATTTAACACTTTGGCGTCCCGCTGCTTTCAGGGATTTCTGAGAAAAAAGCACCGAAATGCGCGTGGCTTTGCGCGGGAATTTCTCCGCTGTAAGGGTTACGGACCTGGTCGACGTGTCAAAAGATGCAAGTCTTCTAGTCTGCTCTCGAAAAAAAAATTTTTGGTTGGGGGCTGGTGATTTTTTGTGAGTTACGTTGTAAGTGGAGGACTTTTAGGCCACTTTGGCCCACTTTACCTGGCCCTGGGCGCCAACCATTAGATGGTAATATTTCACTGAAGTTCTTTATTGGAAACTAGGCTACAATCCGAGTCTTTTGATACTTTGGATGACCTGCTGGGTTTTCAGGTTCAAAAGTTATGATCTAAACTAATGAAAATATTGACTAATTAGATAATTAATTAATATGTTTATTTTAAATCATAACTTTGGACCATAAAACGCTAAAAAGTCGATCAAAGGCTCAAAAGACTCTGACTCGAGCCTAGTTTCCAATGAAAACTTCAGCGAAATACTTTGGCCTAGCGGTTGGACCCTAGGCCAAGAAACATGAACCAAAATGACCCCAAAAAACACTTCACTTATGACGTCAGTCACAAAAAATCCACACACCCCAACCAAAAAAATTTTTTTTGAGTGCAATCTAGAAGACTGGCCGATCCATTTGAATCCATTGAGCAGCTCCCCAGCGCAGTCGGTGGAGGAGCTAGGGCATTGGTAAGGCAACAGAAAACTGCTGTTTTTAGGCCGAAACTAGGTACGAATATATCGTACTACACCGGCTCTCAACGTGTTAAAAGGAGCAAACTATTGCACTTGTGAATGCTATGAGTTGCAATAGATTTCGTCTTCTGGACTGAAGTTTCTTTTTTTCAACAGCAGTAAAAAATGGTAAACGACATATTTTGGCAGCGTACTTAACCAACAAAAAAATTTATATTTGTATGATAAGCCTTCAACATTTTGCGTGCTGTAGGGAGACACTCCACGTAGTGATTCATATGACGAGAGCAGACTTTGAATAATTCCATATCACCATAGAATACATTTCAAAAGTGCAGTCATAAGGATTCATTTACTGCTCGATTCATCACGCATACACTTCTAGACTGGTCTGAGGTACTTGCAAAGCTTTCTCTTGGCCAAGCAGGCTTGCAAAACTCAGAGAATAAACAGAAAAGTTTGCAGCATTACATGCTGTGCACCACAATTTCTTGTTCTATTGAACATGTTTTGCACCATTGCCATCATTGTTGTTTTGCATTCATTTCTAGCATTCTTGCACTCAATTCAGTCCCTAGAATTGAAAATCAGATCCCTAGAATCAGAGAAAATTACCAATGGAAATATCTGAAGGGATATTGCAATCAATACTATGAAATAGTAATAATGGATGATTTGTTACACATAATCCAAAAAACACATTGCATGCGTGTATTAATCCATGGGGTCGATATGCGATTCCTTTTTGTAGTTGCAAGGTAACAACTGAAATAGACTGGTCAATTTTTTTCTGAAAGCCTATTGTAGTATACTTTTACTAAATCACTGTGTCTATTAAATCACTATACAAAATGATGTCAATTAATTCGACAGCTCAAACAGCTTTGGTATAGCTACATTTTTGTTTTCGTTGGTTTTGTCTTGCACATGGTATGAAATGAAACTTTCATGTCCTGTAACAACTGACACAACTGAGCTGACATGACTGTGCTGTGAAAATACTGAGCTAGAAGCATAACATATAAACACGTGCATGATTTCAGGGGATACCTATGTAGAATACATATCTGAGATCAAATTCACCTATGAAATGACAAAGCGATCAGACCATCATCATCATATCGTAACGATGGTGCTCAAAACACCTCTAATTATATTAAATTTAGTCAGAAATTTTTTGGGTCCCTACAGATCCATACCCGGTACCTAACATTTTCCTTAAAAAGAAACTGTTATAATACTTTACTATTTGAGGTAAGAGTTGTTTTCTAGGTTCCAGAATGAAGAGAATGAGTGCTGAGCATAATTCAGAATTGACAATTATGACATCATTGGAGGCGGTACGAAATATCCTTGATATAGTGCAAAAACAATATCATTGCAGGCTGTATCAAAGGTAGTAGTCCATGTTTTAAATCTGGTATTATCCCCAATATTGAGATGGCCACATCAACCTCAGGGTTGCGGAGTCAGAGTCATAATGAGTCAGAGATTTTTGGGTGGAGTCAGAGTTTTTTGTCAGACTCCAAGTCTGAAAGTCCAGTGGGATCATTTTTCCATCACGATCCTAAATTGGGAATTCCTGTTGAAATAGTACAATTTCTTTTGAAACTTTTGTTTTAAAAGAATTCTTGCTATCCACCACGATTTCCATTGATTTTAACAGCCAAATTTCATTCCCTTTATGTCAAGGAATCGGAGTCAGAAATTTTGGAAAGGTTGGAGTAAGAGATTTTACCTCCAACTCAGCAACCCTGATTCACCTAATGACTTTCAATTAATTTCAGTCCTTTTTTCTATTTTTCTCCTCATACCAATTTTCATAATTTCCTCTTCCACCTGCCTTCTCCATTTTTTTGACGTTCTTCCTCTTCTTTGTCATCCATTTATCTTGAGGTCCAACACCCTTCTTAGCACATCATCCTCATCCCTTCTCAAAACATGCCCATACCATCATACCCCCATTTGTTTTTGCCAAATTATCCACCATATCTTGTAAACCTAACATACCATGCCAGAGGTATACATGCACAAAGCCACGTGCAAGCCAGTTGTTTTGGCACGAAAATCCCTGAATCCTGCTGGACGTCAAACTGTTAAGAACTGAAGCTCTGCCCTTGCTTTAGTTCTTTAGAATTTCAAGATTTTATGACTAAGGATGCACTAAGCTTAATTTCCTATTTAAAAAACATTTGCTGGGTGATTTGACTTTGTCACTTTTGTGGTGACTAGTTTCCTGAAAGCAGATATGTGCATGTCTGAATCATTGCAAATGCTTGCAAACTTAGCTTTATTTTGCCTTATAGATGAAGCAAAAAAAACGAGAACTAAAAATCCCAAATGGTTTACCTGCAATTTTACTCCAACCAATGACTTCAGAAAATCATGAAAACAATCTACCTCGAATGATACTGCAAACATGAAAAAATCAATAAATAACAGAGAAAGTAAGATTTATACCAACTTAAAAAAACTAAAAACCACTAAAACTCTTCAAAAATAGTAAATTTTAAAATACCAGTAAGTGATTTAGAACTCACGCTTGTTCACATACACAGAATAACCAAAATTTTCAACTTCATGACTTGTTAAAAAAAAATCACACACCACTTTGTGTGGTAACTCAAGTTTTGCAAGAGAAAATGACATACATTTTACTCATAAGTTGTTTATGCAGTCACAAGAAGGTCAAGGGTTTTTTGATGGAATTTCCTAATTAGTTCAGATGTTAGTTTTTTCAAAAAATTTTCACAGTTTTGATTTCTACAAGGACACAAATTGTTGAAAGTTCTCCCGAAAAAGAAAATGCTTTTTTTTCACAATTTCGTGTAAAATTTTTATTGTATTTATCAGTTAAGATAAAGAGTAGTACATACATATAAGATTTTATTTTTGCTTATCCAAGTCAGTGCCACATGTATTCTCTTCAATAGCACTGCAAACATGAATGATTTCATTTTGTTTCATCACCTCACTGCAATAGATATAAGGATCATTTCTGTTTTTTCAGGTCAGTGCCATAACCTCATATCTACAGCATATTGTGGTTGGATTTTTCTTGAGCTATGTTCAATGCACCAAACTGATTGCATTTTACACTGAACATATATGCAAAATTGAACTATACATTTAAAAGTTCCATAATCTAATCTTCTACTGTGATTTTGAATTGAAAAAAAGTAAAGCTAAGCTAGGAGTACAGCACCACTATACAGCAAAAGTAAAACTTTGTTTTTTCTTATTCACACTGACAATATGCATGCATACAAACACTCCATGACCATGATCCTCACTTACCTTGCTTAGAATCCACTCTCAAAATAATTGGCTTACTAGCAGACCTAAGTCCATAGATGAGACTAGGCAGGTCAGTTGGCAAGATTTTCTCAGTTAACTCAAGACTGGATGGTAAGTGAGAAAGAGCTTGATTGTTTACTTTGCTGTTGTTCAATTCTCGCAGCCAACTACATAATGTCAGCAATTCTAGTGTATCAGTAGGGTGAACGTCACGCATCCTGTTTACCACAAAGTCAGTGAGCCTTTGCATTTTCGGTTCAGCAGATAAATCATCTTCCACACCAAAGATACGCAGTGCCTCTGCATACACTTTTGGATTAAAAAGACCATACACAAATTTTGCTACTACTTCCCAGCGGCTTTCTTGAAAGTGAACAATTTGCTGTTCAACTTCTTCCAAAGGCATGAAAAAAACTATGTGAATTGCAGTAAACAGTTCTTGCCATATCAAATGGGAAAAATAGCTTTCTTTGTGTCCTTCCAGTATTTTTAGCTGTACTTTGTACTTGCTATCTGTGAATGTAACAAGAAATGCTTCAAAAGCCTCATCACTGATCCCTGAATGCTTGATATCTTTTTCAGAAAAAGCAATTTTACTTTCAAGAAAGCCTTTCAAGGCAAATGCAGCCAGCTGTATCAAGTCCTTTTCCTTGCCTCGCAAGTGATCACTGCTAGCATAAGGTGCAAGAACTTGAATAAATATGTCTGTAAGCGACTCAACATCAACTTTGTTATGTTCTTCAATTCTTTTGCTCAAGATATACATGATCAAAATACATTTGGCAGCAACATAACAAGATGCTGCAATGTCTGGATTGTCCTCTAAATACTTCAGAACTTGACAACAAACATCTTCACTTTGGCAAATTTGTCTGCACAATTCTTCTTGAGATTTTTTGTTCAGCCCAAGCACATCAACAACACAGAGGGGTCTTAATTCTGAAGGCATTTCCATGAACTGTTTTGGGCGTGATGTAAAAACTTTTATGGCCTTGGGAAGAAGACGAGCTAACAAGAGCCTTTTGAAATGTACATCAGCTGTGGCTAATTTTGTGTCACTTGGAAGTGGATGCATGTTAGAAAAAGATTTTGTGTTAGCTTCATCCAAAGCATCATGAATCAAAACTACTTCTTCACCTTGACCCAAAATTTGCATAATTGATTCATCTGAAATAGGAGTGTCACCAGATGCAAGATCGGATCCTGGCAAGATCAGTTGTGGATATGTAAGCTTGCTTTCAAAATCCACTTTACGAAACTGAAGGAAAAAGACATATTTGCATTCAGGAAGCAGCTTTTTTTCAAGAATTAACTGCACAAGAATGCGACACAATGTTGTTTTTCCTATACCTGCTTGACCAACCAACACAACAGTGTTTCCATGTTGCATGACAAATTTCTCTTTGGCCTCTGGATTACCTTGGCGAGAAGAATGTTTCATAGCCATTTCCTTTGCATGCTCAAAAACTTTGGTAATTGTAATATTGCCTTCTCTCTCTTTCATGATGAGCTCAAACTCTTCTCTAGTGTTGTAATGGCCATGGCCTTTGTGTGCTTTTGACCTGAAAAAATCTTTTGAAAGTTGCACTGGAACCAACTTGATATCATGTTCAAAAGGAATTGGAAAGTTTCTGACACCTCCTTCTTCTTTTGCACGCTGTGCAGCAAATAACTCCAATTTTTGACGTCGATCTAAATTTGCATATAAAAGCATTAAACATATATCTTCAGCATAGCTTATGATCAAACAAATGGGTTGACAATAACAGACAAGCACAAAATGTTACAACATAATAACCACAACAAAACAAACAACAATTTCAAAATCAATTCAAGAAAAACAAACTGAAGAAATTCCGCCACAATGCCAACCACAATTTTGCTAAAAAATGTTAGATCTACAAAAAAAACTTTTTCAAAATTGCATTTCATTTTTTAATTTTGTTATTACATGAGTCCATAGTATATATAAAAATAATTGAAAAGAATAGTTAAAATTGCGTTTTGAAAATCTATGAGTTCAGTTAATCTGATAATCCTTATTTTTAAATTGACATCAACACTTTTGGCACCAAGGTATGTTCCAAAACATACATAATTTTTTCTCTTGCCAAAAGTACCATGCCAAACCCTATCCCCTTGCAAGTATATTTAAGAACATCAGAGTGCCATGTAATTATTACATAACGTGATATATGACCACGAGTTTTTTTTCTCTTCATTTATGTCAACTTTCGACAAAGTTAATATGAAGTGGTCCTATTGCTCTTGACAAGGCGCTGGACAGGTTGCTTTGCTGTGAACAGCTTTTTTGTTGTGAGCAGGCTTTTGCCACAAGAAGTTATATAGACTTGTAATCAGGTAATTGGGGATGGATGTGTTTTGTAAAACACTATTTTGAACTAACCGAAAATGATTCATTTCTTGTCTTTTGAAGCTAATTTTGCAGTTGCCACATCGAGGTGACAGACCAGAAACAGTTTTCTCCAGAGCATTTTTTATGCATTAAGTTTTTTTAGTGTTAGACAGCTAATGGCAAGGATGGATAAGTTTAATAAAAACTTGTGTTTGATTTAAAAATTATGATTTTACTTTGTATCACTCATGTTTCCACTAGTTTCTTCACAACACTTTTGCTGCCGGTAGTTTCAGGCAAAACAAGCAGTTATCACGTGTCTTAGAACTACATAGCTCGCCAGGGGTTTGTACTAAGAAGCCGTTCAAACCCTCAAATAACTCTGCAAGTCTTGTAGTTTCCAATGAAAAAAAATTGGGGGGGCTGGTGATTTTTTGTGAGTGACGTCGTAAGTGGAGCAGTATTAGGCCTTTTTGGCCCACATCATCTGGCCCTGGGCCCAAACCATTAGATGGTAGTATTTCGCTGAAGTTTTTACTGGAAACTAGGCTAAAATCAGTCTTTTGAGAAATTGGATGACTTGCTAAGGTTTCGGGTACAAAAGTCAAATTATGGCCTATTAATTATAATTAGTCCCTTAATTAGATCATCAATCAATTTGTTGTTTTTAGGCCATAACTTTTGAACCCTAAACGCTAGAAAGTTGATCAAAAGCTCAAGACTCAGATTCTAGCCTAGTTTCCCATAAGAACTTGAGCAATATACTTCTATCTAGTAGTTGGGCCCAAGGCCAGGTGACATGAGGCAAAATGGAGGCATTTCATTACAATTCAACAAATTTATGAAAAACATGGAACCACTACATTTCAGAATTTAATGATTCTAGTATAGGTTATAGAAGAGCAAAAATGAATCACAACAAAAAAAGAATCATCAAAATCAGATCAGTGGTTTTCAAGATGTTGCCTTTTGAAATTTTGGCCACCACTAACTGGCGCTCTTTACTCACTATAACATATTTGCAATTTTTGTTTCATACTCAAGGTAAAAAGTTAAGTGAAGTGTTGATTCCACCATTTTTCATAGTGCAAAATTGAAAAATGAAGCCAATTTTCAGCTACAGGCAAGAGTTAATCAGTTATGAGGCTTTTTATTATTTTGGGAGAGGTAAAAACAACCACCAAAATCATATGTGGGTAACAAGATACCCCTCAATATTTTTTGTGTTTGGTAGTTCCTTGTATGTGCTTTCTTGTAATGGATGGTTTTAAGATGAGACTTGCACATTGTGTGTAAAAAAAATCAATATCTCCACTTTGACTATTGCAGTAATCGAAGTTTTTAACACTTTGAGAGCTGGCGTACGATATATTCGTACTTGGATTTCGGCCTAAAAACAGCAGTTTTCGGTTGCCTTACCAACGCCCTAGCTCCTCCGCCGATTGCGCTAGAGAGCTGTTGAATGGCTCAAAAAATTGGCCAGTCTAGTAGATTACACTCGAAAAAAAATTTTTTGGTTG
>Ga0210059_1001163_pt1 | contig 38592 bp, 21 predicted proteins | sample Ectturendosymbi2_FD_188042 | JGI IMG/M metagenome (GOLD analysis project Ga0210059, IMG submission 188042) | Ecteinascidia turbinata endosymbiont from Florida, USA - Sample 2 (SPAdes) (version 2) | ecosystem: Host-associated > Tunicates > Ascidians > Unclassified | place: Key West, Florida... | reverse complement strand
ACGGTCTTTCGCCAATCCTATGTGACACAGCGCCCCTCTTTGTTTACACTGATCAGCTATTGTGCCATTGTATTCTCATTTGCTCTAATGTTCGCTAATGGTTGGTTTACTGCATGCGATGGCTTTGGTGCTTCTGCTTATTGGCTGAGTCATATGAAACAATAAACCATTACCATTACCAATGGCCGTGGTGAGCGATAGCGTAGCATTTGTGACGACACAACGTCTTATTCCAGTCGCAGCGTAATCTCAAAGCCCTGACACGACTTGAACGTGGACGGGCAGTGGTGTTCAGTTAAGATCATAAGTATAAACTTCGTCATCAGCCAAACGGCAAACATTTGTTTCAAGTCCTGTCATATTGATCAAGGCGCTGTCTTCACGGAAAGACAACAAAGTCGATCAGGGCTTAGCATGAGATTCTGCAAACAGAGCTTTACAAAGTCGCGAAATTCATAAGCATATTGTTGTAATTCGCGCATATAGTCCTAAAACAATATGCATGAATTTGCCTAAGTTCTTTTTCGTCTTGGGCGGCCACCAAAGCAATAAAAAAATTTGGTCAGAAAATGTTTGGCATTGGTGTAGCTGACGCGAGATGGAGGGCACAAGTTTTTAGAAAGAACTCTTGAAAAGGAAGGTTGATTAAAACTGATAGTCATAGTTTTTATCTTCCATCAGTCTTGGAACAAGGCCTTCCAGCAGCTGAAAAAAATTGGTGCAGTAAAACTCGTGAAAATTGGCAAACGTTTAGTATGCAATTAAACTAGACAAAAGTATATTAAATATTTTTGAAGTGCCGTCAAAATTGCTAAAAATTTTGAAATTCGTGAAATTCGAGGAAGCTGGTTGAAACTTCGACGGACATTAAAAAAAATTTATGAGGAGCAAAACTGGGGTGAAATCTTTGAGTAAAACTAGTGCGATAACTCTGACCCATGCTTGCTGCATCACTCAACAACTCATGCTCTTACTGTGTGTAACGAATTCAGTGACTGAAAGTAAATTTAAATCCTTGATTTCGAAACGTCTACACTTTTGTACAATGAGAACTCTGCTGTCTATCGAATGCTGTTCAATTGCTTCCTAGGCACGCTCATTGGTGAAACGCAGACCAACTTCCTTCCCGAAAGCAGTAGTAAAATCAGGACTGTCCATGGGACATATGTATTTGTCTGTCCCATCACATAGCAATTTATGCCTGTCCCATTCCACGGGATTCCAATTATAATATTAATATGGAATACAATTCAATTAAAATTATTAAATTTATGAAAGGTTAGGTTTAGTATCTACTAAATAGGACTACATGTACAAAGAGACATGCAAAACGACAAAATTTATTGACTTTAAAATTCAGAAGTATAGTCTAATATGACAATTCAGCATCATTCTGACACTCTACTGTCTCATGGGAAATACAAATGTGTGCTGTCCCATCCCATGGGATGTTTCCCATGGGATTCCCATAGGAATAACACTCCTATGGACAAGCCTGGTAAAAATGTAGTACCGCTTCTTTGGCAAAAGTTTTCTCAGCCCCCTCTCTGTGAGAGTCGTTACAGGGCTTGATCTGTTGTCGTTTGCTGTCAACAACAAGCAGTCATAGCCCACAACCTCAGTGGAGTTTGTAGTCCTTGATGCTTTCCACTTACCGAAAATTATCAATTGCAAAAACAAACTATCACCTTCCAACATATTCAGACATAGTGTGGAGTCAAAAATCAGTAGAGCTAGTCGTTTCTGATGCGGAATATCAAGTTAGGGAGCCGTAGTGTCAGAAATTACTTTAAAAAATAATCACCAGCTTTCATGCTATTTTTAATTAAGAATGATAGCAGACAAACCTTAGTTGCAGAACGCGGAGTTTAGCTGGGTTGATGAATTTACCAGTTGCGCTGTGGCAACCCGTGCAGCCGCATAAGAATGTATGCATACGGTAGTGTTTAAAATGTTTAAACGGCTTCAAAACACATCAACTATCTGTGTAAGGACTGAAAGGATCTAGTGCTTATAAATTTATTCAACTATTCAACCAAACCCCATTGGCCATTGCTTGCCATTATCGTCAAGCAATTTTAGCTTTGCTACTCAAACAAAACAAAGATGGAAAATCTAAAAACCAACCGAAAGCAAAAGTTGTCAATAAGGCATTCCACTTCAACACTTGTTTTGTGGAAAGTGACATTTTTGATCTGTTCATAGACTTCGGCTATTTCAGGAAAGTCGCACTTGAGGATGCTTTGCAAGACATCAATTTTCAAGGGAAGCTGATTCTCGCAATTTCCTCCAAGCAGGAACAAAGGCTCGAACGTGTAGAAGGCGTCCGGATGTTGGTTGAAAAGCTCCCCAAGAAAAGTAGAGCCCGATCTGTAGTTTGTAAGAATTATGACACCTGCAAGAAGCATTTTGTCACGTTTACAAAACTGTCGCCATCAAACATCCGAGTATTTGTCAAAAGAAGTTGGCTTCTACAAAAATGCAGCTGCTTTCTAAACATTGTTTTTCTTCAAAGGTAATCAAGAATTTGTATTGTGTGAAATTTTCACTATGTGTTTAGCGAAGAACATTTTCTCATGGCGAAAAATTTTCAATGCCCTTCGGGATGGCCTTGGATTGCAGATCCTGTTTGAAAGTTATGCCTACGTGTACGAGTCCGAAAAAACACTGTAAAACCATTTGCTACTAGGACCAAATAAGTTACAGTACGTAAGCCTATATGGGTTATAGCAAAGATGAAAATATGATGGCTGCATTGTATGATCTAATATACGTACAAGTACAAAGTATATCCATGGTACATAACCCTTAACATGTATTCTGAAAAACACACATTCAATATAGGAAACAAAGAGTCATGTTTCTAATATTTTCTGGTACGGAAACCTTGAAGCAGTTATTAAAAATCACCACTTCTGACGACCCTATCAAAAACATGTGCTGTAGAATGCTTTAACGAGTGCAGTTCACTTTGATTTGTATTTTCAGCCGGGGAAAAAAGTTGGACAGTGGCATTCTTCGCACCAGCACAGTAATATAAAATAAATATGAAAATCGTCATCGCAGGTGACGGTTTTACCCGAACGCATTCCGATTTTGGCATCTTAACCAAGTATGGACTACAGTATATTTTGTTAGCCACTTACCTTTTTCCTGCTCTGGAAGAAGCTTGATAGGCTGTCTGTAGTATGCTCCGTATCGCGCTTTCACTGCCCTCGCGTACTTCGTAACATTGGCGAGAAAAGATAATCTCCGGGGGTCGACAGTGGCAAACTCGCTGTTCTCTGATGCAAGCACTTCGTGAAAGTACTCCTCTTCTTTCGCGCCTAATCAAACACATTTTGAAAATCGGTCATTCGATTTGCAAGTGTTGTTAAATAGTAAGTAGACGTTAGAGAACACGATGCTTTCGAAAATTTTGCGATGTACTTTATTTTTGTTTCTCTTTTTGCTTTTTCAACAAAGCTTTTTGCACAAGTTTCAGACCGTTTTAACAACCTCATCTTTGCCCAGCATTTTATTTGGACAATTTATTGTGAGACCCCACGACTCTATTCTTTGGCCTTTGTGGCAAGGTTTTGTTGCTCGATATTTTCGTATTTTTCGTAGCACTTCTGGCATTTTAAGGAGAAAAAATTATAAACAATAGAGAAAGAATCATTACACATTTTATAAGTGCCTTATAAATGCTTGCTTTCTAACAACGCTAAACTACTAAACTACACTTTTTGTAATATTTTACTTAAAGAGGCAACCGAATTTTTTTTGAAACGGAAGAGCTTGTATATTTGATTTTTGAATTTGTATGCCATTGTTTCTGATCCTTTTTGCTTCTCCTGAAGTTGACTGTTTTACTAAATCTCATGTGACAGTGCAAACAGTATTTGGACTTTACTTTACTGCCATCACTAAGTCAGTATTTAGGTTTAAAAGGTTTTAAAATTGAACAAAATTCAAACCGATTGTGCCCAGGACAAGAAACTTGACAACCTGAAGGAAACCTAAGTTTGAATTACAACAAGTATCAGTCATTATTAACATCACTTTTTGGCTAGAAACACGTCAGCTTAACGCATAACTTATAAAAATCTAGGATTTATCTTACACGCAAAAAAAACTTGTCTGTTCAAGACGTAGCTGAACCATACCTTGAAACAATCCAGCCATGGTTCCCGAGTTTTGAACACGGAGATTGGCGGGGTTGGAAGGGGAGTTGATACTACTCAGTGAGGCTCTTTGATTTCTAGCACGCTGTTCCAAAGATGCATCGATTCCAACGTTACCACCCAGTCGTGCTTTTTCGTCACGTTCATTAGGATTTGGGAAATCGTTCATAACAAGCCTTGCTGCAGCATCGTTGGCAGCTGCCGGTCTGTCTCCAATGCTCCTCGGCAGTTTTTTGTCCCCGTATAATCGACCTTTCACTGACTGCTTCCTGATAAAAAGCTTTTTGTTTTGTGCTGCTAAGATCGCCTGATTGCGAATAGCATCGTTATTCGGTATCTCGAATATTAATCGCTTGGATGGGTCTTTGTTGAGGAAGCGACGGTCGACTTTCAACAAATCAATTCGAAGCTGTCTTCTGTTTCGCAGTGCTGGTTGGTTTATCGATTGCACAGCAAGAGTGCCTTTGTGCTGAAGTTGAGATGCGTCGAACGTGAATCGCAGCAGCGGAAGACAAATCGACAAGCAGCAAAGGGCACCGATGACCAGGAAGCAGATCGGTCTCGTTGTCATTATCTTGACGACGCATCCCAGCCGCGATGGTCCTGAGCCGACTGATCCACGCGTCGATCTGCCGAATTGCCGCTTTTTACGAATCATGGAAGTATTTTTGCTGCACTTCCAGCTGATCTTCATTAGACCCAACGCATTAGAATCTAACAAACCGAAAATAATCAGCTGCGAAGTAGATCGTAGTGAGAGAACTGGGATTATTATGTCAAATGCGTACTAACCCTCAGTGCTTTCCCTTTCATGGAATTGTTCATGCAAATTTAGCCGCAAGATGGTAAGCTCTTTTTAAGGTTTTAAAAGGTTCTTACTTGACGCTTGCTTAAAACGCACTCAACCTTGAATAAATTTGAAACCGTGGATAATCCTAATTTTCTACCTTGGCAGAGAAAAGCCTTGCGGTACCTGAGTCTTTTCCTTATTTCCTCCAACGTCCGTTGGGAGAAAAGGCGTCTTGCGTACACCTGATCAACAGCTGACTCAAAGTAACTGCGAAATGTGTAAAATGCAAACTGTTTTCCGGTATAGGCAGGAGGGCGTATGTTTTGTAGAATTTATGATGAACTGCTAATTCTAATAACACCCCGTTGTTTCATTGAAAAGTTTTCCTATAAGAAGCTCTGACTGAACATTATAGTCCAACATTCGTCAAAAGCGACAAAATCCCTGAAAACGATTTTCTAGGATTATGTTCATGTCTGAGCATTCGGAGCTTACTGTATTTTCCAGATAATACAAAACTGCGTTTATTCTTATGTCTGTTTCGATCCTTTTTACAGAGTTATTTCTTTATATGTTATCGAATCAGTATCTGCTAAAGACCAGAAAGTTGAACTCACTAAATGACCACTTCTGCATGTCTGGAACAACAGCTCCAATCACTAGTTACGTCTTATCACAATTTACAAACCCTCTAAGAGTCAAGAAAATGCATAGGCGTAAAGCGACATTCGGAAAACAATTTTTGCAGAACAGCAAAATAATTACGATTTTATTATTTTGAAGAGCAGGTGAAGCAGAACACTTTTTTAAACTAGTGGCGAATCGGGCTCGGCTCAAAACCAAAATGCTTCTATCGTGGAATTAAGCATTTGTTAAGGTAACATTTACAACCAGGCCTAGTCCTAGGCCGGTGAGACCAATGCAACCGTATTGGCCCCTGTGCCTCTAGGTACCCCTCAACACTGTTTGGGCAACGTTGCTTTATTTATTACCAGAATCTCCGAGGGCTCCACAATTACAGTAGAGTCTGCTTAAATAAATCCATTTATGATCCCCATCAGTAAACAGTCACCGCGTCTGGACCAACAATGCCATTATTAAAATCGAACGTTGTCAAACATGTCAATACCAACATACGGTCTCTTATGTGTGTTTGACCATTGTCATGTGCAAACACCGTTTCTGCAATGTGCGTTGATGTATAGCTTACCACTTTTTGTGCTCTTGTGTCTGTGATATGGACCACGAGTCCGCAATAAAATATCATTATTATTATCATTCGGGTAGATGCTCTACGTTTTTTTTGTCGGAACGTGCCTGAAATTAGTGTCAGCTGACACTCAGCAGTACTGTTATTTCAGCCAAGGCAGCCTAAGCGTTGCATAGCGTGCAATGAGGAGGTTGAGACAGTCGACGCAAGACTACCACATCATCTTCAATAATAATTTTTCTGAACTGAACGCAAATGAGTTCTAAAAACATCCTGTTCTGGAATGTTTTTGGCTGGTTATTGGCCTGCTGCAACTTGACATCAGCCTACAGTTTCACTTCATGACAGGTTTTGGCATGGATTGCCTTTTCATTCTGTTGTCGAAATAAAACTAACTTGATTATTTTCACACAAGCTGAAGGGTTGAAACCGCAGGCCTCTGATTTGTGTCCGAAGAATTAACCAACACGCTAGCCAACCAATTAAGTAATCGCTTTAGAAGAGGCGATCGTTCGAAATTATTACGCCACCAACGTAGTATGTCAGCATATTTGGTTGAACTTTCAAATTTAGATGATTTACAATATCTGGTGTCAACAATTGCCCATAACGTGCAGTGACGAAAATCGAAAAGAGACGAGCATATCGCGGCATTGCGCTCGATCTTTTACTAAATTTTTCGTCTCTCGCTTTTGCAATGCAGCACGTTGTTAACTATGAACAAAACAACCGTAACAATTGTTTGCACGTGTCACACGCACTCCCAGATTCATTACTAATGTCCTTACGAAACATGAATTCGACTATAGTGTATGTTTTGAATTGGCACTTTCGATTCGTATAGCTTAGGATCCGAATCCTCATCCGCTATTCTCAATTGCCCATCCGTGATATCATGTAATAAATACTGAATTGTTTACGTCTGCGATGTGGCAGTTTCGAACTTTTTGGTTTACACTTTTAATTCATAATAAAATGTTTGCATTAATATCCAAGACCATGCATCACCAGTCAGTTTGCAAAGTGTAAAAAAGGACAGAAAAGGTTTTCACGACCCTTCGCGATCCGCTGCAAGCAACCGGGTAAAATTTGACAATACTATCGACTTTTTGGGGGGGTTGAGATGCAAAATCAGAGGGCCTCACCCTTATTCCTTGCATTAAGCTGCTTGAGACGCTCTGTTTACAGCAGGAGCTTATCATTACTGAACCGTTATTTTGCACTTAAAATGTAAACCATAAAAGTGTTTCCACGTTTACAAGTTGAGATCGAGGACAGGAAACATGCTACTGCATGGAAGCATTTTAAGTTTTGTGGAAAACTGAACAACAAAACTGGGACCCCTGCATTTTCTCTTGAAGAATCGTTGCCACCACAAGATGAAGCTTGCCCAAAATCAATGCGGTTCCTCAAATCAGTTGTGAGTCATCATCAGTCAGTTTGCAAAGTGTGAAAAAGACAGAGAGAAAAGGTTTTTCCGACCCTTCTCGATCCGCTGGAGCCGGATAAAATTTGACAATGTTGTCGTAACACTATTATGAGACTAAAAAACAAGAAAAATGTCACATTCCGAATTGTCACAAGAGTTTTACGAGGAAGTTCGCAATTAACTCCAAGGATCTACGTAGCTTACGTAAGCATTACCTAAGTGTGATTTGCCATTTTTAGTTTTGATTTTCAGCGCCATCCCTAGTTGCAGTGTCACATTTACCAGTGTTAGTGACAAGCAGTTCTCCTTACGGAATATTCCCGAGAATTATGAATGGTTTAGTTCAGTTGGAAGACCACTAAAGGTGGCACTAAAGTTAATGAAACTGAATACCACCACTAGCAATGCCGCCCTTACGTGAATAGAAAAAGTTCAAAAATCTACACATGTATTAACACATGAACTATTATTGGAAAACTTTTGTTATAACCAGAACAGTGGTTCTCAAACTGTTGTACGCGTACCACTAGTGGCACGCGAGGGCTTTTCAGGTGGTACGCGAGCAGCTTTCCTGTCATATTCGAAAAGCTTTGTTAATTCGTTTCTGTGTTATAATTCGTTCGTGTGTTGTGCTAATGTTGCTAATTCGTTTATCTGCTATATTAAGCTTAAGTACATTTTGAGCAAATTACGTTCTTCTGAAACCAGGGGTGTACAGTCCAACATTAAAAAAACACCAGGTGGTACGCGATCTCAAAAAGTTTGAGAACCACTGAGTTAGAGTAAGCTCAAACAAGTAGTAAAAAACACGAAGTGTGATAAAACAAGACTAACTAGCGACAATAAGTTAAAACACAAAGCGAGAGGAAAGAGCAATAAATTAGAGGAGAAGAAAAGAGATGTTTCGTAAATATATTATTATTTCATTATTGTCAAAATAGCTGCGCGGACAGGATGAAATGGCCCCGCGGGATGGATTTGGCCCGAGGGTTGTAGTTTGGAAACCCCTGAGTCAAGCCTTGGCTTAAACCAGCTATGGGCCGCATGCGGCCCAGTTTAGGTTTTGGCTGTAGTAAAAGTATTCTACATACTGACAACTTGTCCATATTTTGGTTATCTAAAATTTGACATTTTTGTTGCAGGTGGTCTTCAGTGCTACTTCATGAAGTCTGCCACCATTGCAGTTAGGATTCGAACGCTTTCAGAACATTAGCTTTATCTAAATTTAGTTTGCTAAGATCAAAGTAAGCCATTCAATGTGCGGCCCTCATTAATATGTTATTCAATGTCCGGCCCTGGTTAAGATAGTGACATGATTTTTGGCTCAGTAAGCCATTTGGGTTGGACATAGCTGGCTTAAACGGAAAGTCATCTTGATGAAAAGTCAAAGGATTTCTTTGAACGCAGATAATATCGATATGTAGCACAATTGTTTGCATGACAGCGCCTATTGTTAACATTTCCTTTTCATGTTTCAAGCTTCTTTTTGCCAAGTGTTCACACACCTTTCCACATCAACTTGTAAGGTCGTCATTTTGACGTAGCACCAATTTTATAGCAACGCAATCACCAGGTACAGGATGTCATTAGCGAAGTGCTTGCTTGTAACAACAGCGTGTAATGCTGCCCGCGAGCAATTCTGCGCAGTTTATGAAGTTTGTTTATCCTAGTAGATTAATCGTTGCCTTGGGGCTGTATGCACAGTGCTTTGATATCTTTTTACTGCAAGTCTTTTAAATTTATTTGGAGATTTTCAGGTTCGATCTAAATTGTTATTTTTTCTTTACAAAAAAGTGTGTTGTACTTGCAAAATATTTACGCGGTTTTAGGAACTCAGTCACCAATATTTTCAAGTCAGAAAAAGCTAGTATCAACTGAGGAAACAACGTGGTGAGGATATTAAAACAAAGCAATCTCCCAAACAATGAATGTGTCTTTACACGTGTCTATTTTTACGCCAACTGCGCTTGTTGCTCCCATTCCAGTTGCCAAGTGTTAAGACTTCAGCAGTGCGGTAAAATGACGCTCTTTAAAACTGCATTGGAAAGACTACTTTTCACCAGTGCTTTCATTCAACTAGCTGATGTCCAGAAGCATTGAGACCAATAGTTTTCGAAAAGTGCTGTAAAGTGCTTGCAACATTTTGTGTATTCTGGGCAGACGTAAAACGTGACCCAGACTAGAATAACCTTGGTTTTCTTACATTTGGCAATAAAAAAGCATCGATTAAATGTAATCAATTAGCACAGAAGCTCCGTTCAGTTTTGATAGAAAAATATTGACTTGACTCAGTATGTGAACACGATGTGCTACGTCCTATTCGCATTAAATGCACTTACGTACTCTCCTACCTATCTCACTTCTTGGTAAGAAACACCGCAGAACGAAAACGAAAAAGCAGTTTGAAGGAACTACCTTGGTAGGCAGATTAAAACAGCTAGCATTATTTCGTTATTGCCCCACCAAAGAAGAAACAACCTGAACTATCTATTTAACAAAACAGTTGTCAAAATTCATCAAACGAACTTCTGCTGCAGCTTTGTAAACAATGTGTCATTTTGTTTACCAGGTTCTGCAAACTCATGATAACTGTGGAAAAAAATTATGTTTCTTACTCGAAATTATGTTGAATAGATCATAGATGATGCTGAATTCGTTGTGAAGCCCATTAACGTAACTTAAAACTGTAATGCTGTATTTTGAATTACACTGAGCTAGATTTTTGACCAGATGCTTAAAAAATGATTGCTCCAAATTCAAACCCACGCAACCGAATTAAAAATCTTCCACTCTATGTGAGCACAACTGTTTTTGTTTTTTCTTCTGCCTGAAGTCGGAATTTTTGCAATATTGTCAAACCAGCTCAAGCCTTCATCATCAAGATTATCGCAAATAATAATTTAAGACTTGAGAAAAATAGACATTTTCATGCAACCATATGATGACTTTGGCCAGTCAGAGCTGCAAATATTATGTCGTTTGATACTTTAGACATGCTCCAGTCTTTCATTCACGAATATGAAAATGCTGCGTCAGTCTCAAATTTCAGATTTTGATTTCCACTCAATCTACTTAACTTAAGCTGAAATCGATCCAATTTATGACGAATGCCATTACACTGCACAAGCGTTTCTAAATCAACATTGTTGTGGAGTGCATCGCTGACAATATGCATCTGCACCTGTCATACTGACTCTACTACACAAATTGTTTTGTGCTAAGAGCAACGGTTCTAGGACTCATTGGTGTAAGAGGCGGGGTGCAGGGGTTGCAACCGAACCGCCAAAAAAGTTTTGATTTGGTGAAAATCCGGGCAAAATCTCTGAGAGCCTTCTAAAACTCCCTGAAAATCTGAGCAAAAATGGTGCCCAGCATGCTTTGATTTAAAAATAACGGCGCCCGAATTGACATCAAAGATACCCGAATTTACATGTAAAGCTTTTTTTGAAGGTCGCTTTTTGAAGTATTTTTCGGGCAAGTTTGGGAAAATCCGGGTAAAATTATTCGCACCCCCAAAAATTTGCCTGCTCCTACACCTGTCCTAGGACTACTACAGCCACCTGGATAAGAACTGCCACCAGGACATCTGCCACCTAGGACAATCGTCGCCCAGCCAGGACTGCTTAGCAGGCCCGTTTTCGCTGAAAGGCTGGGTCACCGACCGACTTCTGAAGTCACCGACTCGCAGAATCCCCTTTTGCTGTAAAGATATAGTTTAGCTCGCACCCCAGCGGTGAACCTTTGTTGAACTGCTCTTTCCCGACACATACAATTTAGCGACTGCATACCGGAAGCGGGATTTAATTCTTTGCTACCAGCAGAACTGTTCCTATCCTGTAAAATTTCGCCTCGCAATTTTACCAGTCTGAAAAGCGAAACGCAAATAGGCACATTTACACCAGGTAAAAGTAATTCATTTTTCCTGGACAAATAAGCAAAACAGTCCCTGACCAATCTGTTATCAGCACCGATAACGCTGGGTTGTTATCTGAAACGCGCTCTTAGCAAATCTGTTGCGCTGACCACGCTTCTTGTAACAGTACAGTCGCCTCCATTTGCCGCCGAATCCAGCGGAACTGCAGAACATGAAGCAACATTCACAAGCCAGACACACATCAGCAAGTTAACTATGTCTTAACCAGAGATTACAGCTCTAATGTAGCGAGTGGCGTTGCTTCATTGCAGCGTACCTTTATCAAACGCGGTGGCGTAACGCCCAGAGCAAACGAATCATGCGTAAAGGCATTCCGCCAGATAATAGAAACGCTTTTCCCCTTACTCACGCCTTACTGACTGCTTGACGGCTTCCTTTGGAGGATGTTTGCTCGGTTTCCCAAATCGGAATAAACGACCTCGGAAAGCATAGGTCACTCTGGACAGCCTCAAATAAAGACGTCTGGTAAGCAAAGTTCAACGGTAGCGTCAAAATTTATCTGCGTCAATTCGAACACTACCGATTGTGTGCAATAAAGCAAAAAATAATACTTTGTGACGAAGCGGCAGAGGAGCGGTGCCTGGAGCTGTGTGGTTTTAAACGAGTTTGAAGCGGTTGCAAAAATGGGACAATTTTTCCTTTAAAGCCGAACATTTGAGGAAACGGCTGAAAGTGCTATGTAGTTAGACTTCCTGCAAGCTTAGAAGATCATGCTCTGAAATGTTTGTTAAATCGAATCAATATAAAAATGCAACACAACTCTTTAAATTTCAGTCTCTGAAAAGCACGCTAAAAAGAAATCAGTAAATCCTTAAAAATAAACCTTCAAATTTAATTTTTTTCAAGTAAAAATCTGTACTTCATTTTTATAAATAGCATTTTAAAATAACAGTGCACAAAGCAAAAAGTAAAAATCGGAAAGCATTTCCTTAAAATAAATCGAAAATATTTTTAAATAGCTGATGTTTTCTAAAAAAACGTAAAGTTAAAAAATAGGATTTAAAAAAATTTTGGTCAAATTTTTGCTTGTGTTTTTTCAGTGAAAAGAACAAGATTTTTCCAATAAAAAAATCATAAAAAGCGAAATCTACTGGCACGTATTTCTATTTGTTTTTTTGCAGTGCAGTGCAGTTTAAATAGCAATTGATTCGTTTCACGTCTTGGCGCAAAGTACGTTTCCGCAAATGTAGTGAAATCCTATTCCTTATTTTCCTCAGAGAACATGGTAAAAAACGTCTATCGAAGCAAAGCGATTGAAAAATTTGTTACATCTTCTGATATGTCATTGATGGCCTCTTGATTAACATGCATAAATTTTTGTTACAATCAGAATATGTGTATAACAGGTGCACTTCATGTAAATTGGGAACAACGCATAGGTTGAACCATACGCTGTAGATTTGTAAACAAAGCGACTGACGGCTCGTAGTTTAATGTGAATTGAGTTAATTGCAACAGTTCTGGTTAGTTTATTTTACCAAAAACTTGAGCTTCACAGTTGAGACAAATTCACTGTATCTTGTCAGTTGGTGCCGTGCACTGATTACCTACAATAACTATTTGAATGAATGAATTTATTTGCCAGTAGACACGAAGTCCATAGTACCAACACACACTCTCTCCACAACGCAGGTTGATGAAAAACAGACAAAAGAGGACGTTTTACAACGGCATTTCCTTTCCTAGAAAAGACATTTAAGATCCGTTTTGAGGATTAAGGCAACTACAACAGAATTAACCCACAAATGTATCGCAACACAAAAAATATTCCATCAAGCTAGTATTATCATCACAGCGTAGTTCTTTAGTTACTCAATAGCCAAACAAGCTCTTACCGCAAAAGAATAAGCAATCGCAGCATAAGAACGACAATTTCTTTTTCAAATTAATTTATTTTTACCTATGTGTTTGGCTCAGACATATTCCCCGTGTCACAGGGGGTTAGTAAAAAACACAAGAATGCAACAATCCTGAGATGTCAACGCAGGGTAAGGTGGGACACGCACGCAATGCTGAAGAGAAACAAACCCTGTAATGACTCATGTTGCTGCATCCAGGCACCATCATGCAGAAACCTTACATCGTTGGAGAAATGGAAAATTAGCAAAAAGCATCAGACACTTGAAATGAGTGAATAAAAAAGTTTATGTAAGATGCACATCATTGAATAAAAGCATACGAATTGTATTTAATCAAGGTATAAAAGGTCCAGAAGAAATACAGTTGGTAACCTGATGTGGACAAACTTTTACATTGCTGGGAATGTCATGCAAAATTCGATAAGCGTTATTGTAGGCAACGCGGATGCGTTTATAAAACTGTTTGCATTTTGTTCCACATATGACAAACATGCAATAGACACAAAACAAAGTGCTTTTAAACTGCTGTAGAGCACTGAGGAAATGTGCCTCTGAGCTTGCACTGCTGCAAATCACAATAAAACCAACGAAAAGAACTTTAGCCTGGCGGCAAGCTTCTGAGGAATCCTCCTGATTTCTGTGTTCATACTTCTGCCATAATTAAAACTTGCACATATCTATTTTCCACAGATGTAAGCCAAAAAGATGGCAGCAAGTGAATCGATCACAGTTTATTTCACAGGGAATCTAGTTTTCGCGTTTTCAAACACATTTTCAGTCCTGTAAATCCGCAAGACAAACCTTACGGGCGAAATGCTGGCACTTGAAAACAAGTATGGAAAGAAACACACAAGAACTGCGGCTAGTCACAATAAAGCCACTTCACTTATATCTGAAACGGAGACATGCTTACGTTTCTGTGAACAGGGCCCCGACATGGGGAAGTGCCGCCCTGAGAGTGGAAAAGTGCCACCACCCCACCACCACCTTCCACATCTGATGGTCACTCTCACTAGCACGATTCACATGTGACCTGAGAACGAATGTGTGAAAGCGGTTGAATCAGATCATTCTTTCAACAGTATTGAATTTATTTTTCAAGAGTAAGATCATACAATCACAGAATCAAAAGTAACAAGAATCGAACACTTTATTATTAGGGTTATTATTAGCCTAATAGTGAGAATTGTAATAAGTGATGATAACCTTCAATAAAGCAATAGTGTAAAAATATTTCTAGCTAGCCACGGTTAAGAAAAGTGAAGTTAGATTTATAAGGGCCCGGATTTCGATTTAGAAGGTAGCCTAATCTCAAACTGCTTCTGCTCAACTACAGTACATTTGAAAACAATTCTGGTTGGAACAACTTAATGCAGCTCTGCTATAGTTAAAACATTGACATTTTGCTTCTAATAATTCGTTTATAATTATAAAATATCTACTTCTTTCTCTCTAAATTACTGCCTGCTATCAACTAGTTTTTTTGCAGTGTAGGCTAATCAAGGTAGCCTTTCTTAACCTCTTTTAAGTAGCGCTTATCTGTGAAAGGAATCCATACTGCACTGTTAGCCTGCCACATTACTCTGCATTAAGTCACGTTCTAGCTTACTTTCAGAATGAAATGACTCAAACCTAACTGAAAGTTATCTTACCTTCATGGGCGTCCGCAATGGGGGGGGGCAAACGGACATTTCCCCCCCTCTCGAAATTGGGTCTAAGAAGGAAAAATTTCTGGAAAACGTGAAATCAGCAGTTCAATTCCGATTAGTTGGATTCATTCTTGCAATGGCAGTATTTTTGCCGATATGACACTCACACTGCACAAGAGTCAGTTTCACTGTTTTGGTAGCATGCAGTTATGAGCTTGCCGTTCACTAAATTCGCTTCTTTGCTCGCGAGCGAATTGGCGAAAAAACTCGCGAGCGAATTGTTCTACTATTGGCCTTTGTTGCGTAACAGTAGCATGGCAATCTTCGAAGATGCACTTCCAGTCACCGTAGTATGGGCTTTGCCGCGTGTAACTACTGAACGCAGAAATCTTGGTAGGTAATGTAGTGAGACAGTGACTGCTGATAGCCATACGTCATGTAAGTTTATGCCAATGGTGGGCGAACTGGGGGCCGCCGACATATTATGTGTGGCTCTTCTAGATGAATAGCAATATCTCAAATTGATAGAGAGTTGTTGCTTCATATTTAACATTTGTTTCATTTATCAATGTGTTGACACAAGTTCGTGAAGTTGGTCACCAGCAGTGGGTGACCCTGTAAGAAAATTTTACATGATATCACATTTGGAATGCTGCAGGTGCGCAAGAATGAGATTTCACTGCGCGAATGCTCTGGCAGTTCTGCGCATTTGCGCAGTTGCGCACCTTAGAGGGAACTGGTCACCAGGGAGTCTGCGCGATTTGGCAACAACGACAGTGAACCTAAATCGCAAGTTAGGCTCCTTAATGAGAACGAATGTTTTTCGCGAAAAGGCAGTTGTAGACCGCAACAAATTGTAAGACTACTGGAGGAGTTCCAAGCCAGATTTGACCATTTCCAAGAGTCAAAACCATGCTTTGCATTCCTGTAAATCCATTCAAGGTTAATGTATCGGTGATGGCTGTTCAGTTCGCTAACCATTTGCTACAAACTTGTCTGCTGTAGAAATAAAACTGAACGAAATGAAAAAAAATCTGGATAAAAAAAACTTTAGTCAATGCCACTTTACACTTAATTTTTGGCGACAGGTTCTACAAAGTAAATACGTAGAATTTAAAATACTAGTGTATGACTCATTTCTGTGTATAGCGCAACATATTGCTGTGAATTTTTTTTCTGTGTAATGAAGTTCGTAAAATCCAACCAGCGTGCAACCCTAAAATATGAACTCTTGAAAGAATTAATTTGCACAGCTTTAACAGCGTACTGTCCAGATTGTCGAGGATTAGAAAATCAAACAAAAACTTCATACTGACAATTATGTACATCAATTAAGGTAAATTTTGCATATTTGTATTGACACTACAAACTGGTTTTGCGGCTCACTGGTGCTTTTGGTTTTCTGCAAATGACTCTTCTGCTGAACAAGTTTGCTCATACCTGATTTATACAATGTATAAACAAACGTGAGTAAAAAAGAAGCATTGCTGCCAACAAAACGCATTCTTTCCAACCAATGCTGCCTATAAAAGTGTGCAAATGCACAGTACCATCAGACCAGAACCGTCGCCAGAAAGTTTTCCATAGGGGGGCTTTGGGTTTGTGCGGGGGGGCTTGACACTTCAAAAATTGACAAAATCTCAACTGATTTATAGTGTTTCATGTTTCACTTTGGGGGACTTTGAGCTTTGTTTGGGGGGGCCAAGCCCCCAAAAGCTCCCCCCCGTGGCGACGGGACTGCATCAGACCATTTGAGTAGTGAAATCTCATCTCGCGCACTTGCAACATTTCAAATAATTGCAAAAGCACGATAACAAGGAGAAGCTATTTGAATTAAATGTGTAGTTTGTTCGTATTTTCATGAGATTTTGCACTTATTCTAAAAATTCACAAAGTTTATGATTCACTAAATGTAAAGTTATCTTACAAAGAAAACACTGTATGCAACTGTTGCCGTAACGTTGAACATTTTCTTTTTTGTATACGTCCATTTGTGTTGCATCGCCAACAACCTGAAAAAGATAAGCAAAATGTCGACTTTGTTCCCCCTTGGAAAAATTTCTGCGGACGCCCATGCCTGCCTTCTCAAAGCATACCTAAGATGGCTTCTAACTGCAGCGGTTTCTGTAGTTTAATTGAAGACAGTGGAAAAATGACGTGACAATAAGCCCACAATTTTACAAATAGCCATTGAGCGATGGCAATTCCTGTATTATTATTATTATTATTGATGGTTCATTTTAGACACAACGGTCCATATCACGCTAACACAAATTAATTAATTAAGGTAGTAAAGTAAGCCACGGGTTAAAGCAAAGTCAAGCCTTTTAGGACGGGATTATTTCATAACAGTGCATCATCAAGCTGGAGTTAATTTTGAAAATTTCACTGAAGTGAAATTCCGGGACATTTTGCTAACCGGGATGGGACACCGGGACAGACGTTTAAACCGGGGCGTATGGTAAGTCCAACCTTAACCGAAATCTAAAACCTAATCCTAAATCTAACATTCAGGTTCATTCGTGAAAGGCCATTTGCCATTCATTCTTTTCACCAAAAGTGCCCCCCCCGAAAAGTGCCGGCCCGGGGCATTGCCCCCCTTTGTCGGGGCCCTGTCTATGAATGTTGTATTTAATTGATCGTAAAAGGTGACAGTTCACGATCTGGATTTGGCAGAAAATAGTATTATGACTAACCAAAACATCAGCAGAATTAAGCAGCGTGAAGAAAACGCTGATAATAATCCTTTTTTGGGAAATTAAGTTCAACTACTTTAAGTTTCTTTTTTAATATTAAGTTCTTTCCTTCAGTATTTACAATGGAAGTACACGAGCATTAAAGTCAAACGACAATACAGACAGTATATAAAAATCCAGAAGTCACAGACTGCCGAAACTTTCTTTGCACAGCACTTTTGATTTGTTGATTTGTAGTTCGTCACTTGTCAAGTAAGCTTTGTGAACTTTGCTGATACCAACAGGTAACGGGGTACAGAACACCACGCCTTTTACTTACACATTGCTATTGTTTACTCGTTAGGAGTCCAAAAGCCTGCGATCTAAGGCAAACGAGAACTCTGGGGCTGTGTTAGCTTTCTGGGTGTTTACTGCACGATTCTGAGTCACGCAAGACTTCAGCCAGTCTAGAGATTTCATTGCTGACTGACATATTGAAATGGCAAATGCTCATATGCTTGACCTAAGTTGCGATGTTTTTTTATCCCAACATATACACAGATAATAAAGTACATTGTTACAACGGTTTACTTTTTTGTACTGATACATTGCACAAACACAGTACACTTTGCACAGTTATCGCAATATTGAACTTTGTCGAACGCTTATCCATGTTTTGGCATCCGTGCCAAAATTAAAAATAACATGAAAATAACACTTTAATTGGTTCAAAAATTATATAAAACCACCATCAGACTTGCATCACTTATACGGTTAAAAATTCATCTCTTTTTCAGATTTTTGGTCAAGTGCTTGGGCTTTTTTTCTCAAGACAAGTGTACATTTGCCAAAAAGGGCTGAGGGAGATCATATGTCAGCCATGTTGCATAGCAAGAAAAAGCCATGCTTATAAATGCGCTATTTTGTCAAAACTTTGGCTGGACTGGTTGCATTTGTAAAAATGAAATGAGTCAATCTACGTATAAGCTACTGTGAAAGCTAATTGTTGGTAGTGTTACTGAGCATCCAGAATTTAAACGCAACACATTAGACAGCACACGTGAAGCAATGACATAGCTATTGTAAAGATTTTGTTCACTTGCTCGGTACACATATTGGTTCCCTTTTTTGTACTTAACAGAAAGAATGACTAGTAGTGGAAGAGGTGATAACATAAAATTTGATCCCAGTGTGCCCGTTTTCAGTTTTCGGTCACCTCAAAAACGTTTACTTTACTTCTATTCTCCAAAATTTAAATCTTATTTTTTTTCAAATTTTTTGTAAGAAAATTGTAAAAACGTTTTCCCTGTACAATAGCGTGTAGTCTTGTTCTTCCACATCCGAACACACAAAACTTAAGCATATGCTTTTTCGCCACTATGCCTTTGGTGATCTTTGTAAGATTGGTATCGTTGCAACCGCTCCGCTGGCGTTGCGCTGATTGCGCGATTCACCACGAACGGGATGCGCGCGAACAATACCATATATATATGGCACGAACAAGCAATAACAGAGTGATCGTGGCGTGGAAGCTCTGCTGATATTAACTTGTGAACAATTGAACATGATGACGAGCGTACGCGGAGAGTGAGCGTGGCGCGTGATCTCTATTTTTGCTTGTGGCCCACAATGTGAAGCTTTGCGCACATGCCGTTCGGGCTTTCCGATCGCAACAGTATATTCTGGCTGAGTAAGAACTTGATACTTGCCTGGTTCGCAGAGAGCTGGAGCGTCGGACTGGTTTCCCTCTTCAGCAGAGATTTACGCGTATCTGTGAAAAGCAGAAGTTTAGTGTGAAAGTGACGTTTCGTGTGTAAACACCCTCATGCGGCACATACACCTGAAAACAGAAACACAAATCTCATCGTTACCCGAACAGAAAAGTGTAAAATGGATTAAGATGTAGGAGATGACGCTCGCCTGCTCAGGTCTCTGCGATTGTCTATGCCCTTTGCGAAATCTTTGTTTGTTTGATTTGGTAACTTTGGGAAAATCAACATTTCCGCGTTGCTTATTGGAACCATTGGATGGATTAAATTTAGCCTTGTATTTACATTTTGCTGAAGTGACTTCGTTTTTTTCATAATCTTTATTTTGATTTTTTTCTAAAGTTCAGATCGCAACTTGGTGAAGCACTTTATTAATTTTACAACTTCTGGTAAATAACCTATTTAAGATTATACAAAATTTTTTCCTCTTTAGTTTTTAAATCATTTCTGAAAATTTAGTCTGGTCCTGATGACCTCCTTTAGTATCTGCCCTTGAAGATTCGTGCAGTGAGGCCATGAAATGTGTTGGTTTCTGATAGTTGTGTATTGTTTGGTGGACCATACTTTTCTTAGGGCATCTTTTCCTTTCTGTCTCCCGGCACTTTCCGCTCTTCTGCAAAATATGAAATATATTTTTACTTTGCAAAACCTGGGATATGGCTCAGAGTGTGTGTCTTCTTTAAATTTCCTAAAAATTTCAAGGACGCACGAATGGTTTTATAGTATACTGCCGAACCAACAGGATGTAAAAGTTTGTTTTGCTCGTCCGTTGCAAAAATTGAAAACGACGTCGACGTCTCAAGCAATTAAGACCCGACTTTCATCAAATGACATGAAACGCAAAAGCAGTGCAGTGGAAGTCAACAACAGGGTGAAATAGCAACTACTGGGTGTTAAAACTGGGTCGATCTACAAAAGTAACAGTGTAATGGGTCACAGGTGGTTTATTTAGGATGCCGCGGAACACTGTATACCGCCTCGATATGGCCATTTGGTTGCTGTCATCCCTCTAATGTGGTTTCTTACAAGTGCCTCAGCGCGCTGACCATCCCTTGGAAAAGTTTTTTTATTCTTTGGTCAACATACTCTTCATGGCATTTCGCACAAGTGGCCACATCGTTGCCATAATAAGCCCGTCTCAGATTTTGAATCAGCCAAAAAGTTTTACAATTTGCCAGGGTTTGTTAAACTATTGGGACCATGGATTTGTTGTGTTTTCCATGGCAACCACAAATTGCACAGCACTTGCAAGGACCCAGGGCCGGCGCGAGGTGGTTGGGGGCCCCCGCCGAACCTGAACGTTGGGGCCCCCAATATACAATACACTGCATTTAACACATAGTATTTACGTAAACACAAACATCGATTTATTTTAACAAATGCTTATAAAAGCATTTTCTACAGCAACAACACAACGTATAAAGCAGACAGGCTTAAGCATTTGCTATGTTTCAAGCTAGGAAACTGACTTTTCCAAGATTTCAAAAATACAAATGTTTTTTTTTTCAACTCAGTCATATCTAATATTTTAGCAGTTTCGTTTTCAATAGATATCATTGCCAGATTTGTGAGCCTTTCATCAGTCACCGTTGATCTGTGAACCGTTTTGATCAGCCTCAACTTTCTGAAGCTCCGTTAAGCAGTATTGTGTACAGCAGTGATCGACAAACTTTCGTTAGAATGGCCCCAAGCCCCCTTTCTATGAGCATCCGCAGTAATTTTTCCAGGGGGGGAAACGTCGAAATTTTGCTTATACTTTTCAGGTTGCTGTCGATGCCATTCAAACGGACGTTTACAAAGCGCTTTACCCTTTCTACACAAAAAGAAATTGCTCCATCTTACGGCAATAGTCACAACAAAATCGTTTCGTTGACAGCAGTAGCCAGCAGTGGCGTAACTGACAGGGGGCAGGGGTGCACACCGCCCCCCCTGGCAAGCTAAATGTAAAAAATGGGCCCCCTCTCAGACATTTCATGAACTGCAGAATATGAAAGTGCTTCGACAATTTTTGGAAATCCGTTGGTCTTGACATTTTAAATACTGAAATAGTGCAGTGCTTAGCAAACCAACAATCATCAAATGAATCGTAAATTCAGAGTTGTGTAGTGCAGCGGCGTGCAGTGTACAGTACATCATCTTGAACGTGCATACTGTGCGTGATGTAATAATCGCCCGTAGGTGTGGAACGTTGCCGCCATTTGCTGCCATTTTACTTGTTTTGGACTGTGTGTTGGAGATGTGAATAAGTTTATGTCTGAAAGCTGTCGTGTACATTTCCTTGAGATTAGGCAGTGACCTTGAGATTAGAATACAGGGAAGTTGTGCAGTGACACAACAACTTTCTTTTTTGTTTTGCAAAGCCAATTAACAGGGATGTCTGCAATTCTACGCTGAAAGTTGAACCAGCGGTGTTGATTTTAGCATCTCGGCTGAAGGTGATACCTTCGTTTTTTCTGGCCATCCCAGCGAGTACCGCGTCTTTCGTCTGCGCAGTGCGCTGCCGCTTTACACCTCCTTGAAGTGAAGTAGGCGATTAAGCCCATAGTATGGGTCGCGACCCAAACAAGGGTTGCGATTTCGCTAAGGGTCAGAAAATCGGTTGCGCCGAGGCGATCATAAACCTAAACCTGAGCTGTAATTTTTCAAACTTGCCTGTGTCTGTTTGCAGTGTAGCGTAGACACTTGAGGAAAGAGTAGAATGCTGACATTGAAAACGAACTTAGCAACCGACTGCCAAAAATCATCCATGCAATCAACATTTTTGTCATGTTAACATACGCTCTTTCAGGCTTGGGTGGCAAGATGTTTACCGAACTCAGATTTCAGTCACGCTCGAAAAAATTTTGGAACCGCTGGTTAATTAAGCAATATGCAATTATTGTCAGGAGTCGTCTGATAAAAACCCACATCCGGATTTATTTATCATTTCTTAACTTTTTCTAAGAATTGCGAACGCTCTACATGGCAGTTTGGCACCAACATTATCAATCAAACATTTTGGTGTGTATCTCATCTCCTTACTTAATGATCTTCGCAGTACCGTCACCACGGGGGGATTTTGGGGGCTTAGCCTCCCAAACAAAGCTCCAAGCCCCCCAAATTGAAATATGAAGTACCATAAATCGGTGGAGTTTTTGTGAAATTTCAGAATGTCAAGCCCGCAATATTAAAAACTTTCTGGCGATGGTTCTGGGTCTTTGTAAAGTTGATTATGCAGTACAGATTGCAGTTTTGACAACGAAATACGAATGTGTGCAACATAAATCTACGAAGTAGGAGTAACTATGAAATCTGGTGCTCAAAAACGAAAAGAGAAATCACAATAGCACTTGCAAAGTTCTGCTGCAAAGTCCAAAAAGCCAACAAAATTTTTTGCTGCTTCCATCACCCCTACTAGCAACACTTTAGCTGAAAAAAACTGCAATGTTTTACTAGTAATTATCCAACTTGAAAGACAAAGTTTTCTTGTCTTTGCTGCTTCAATTTTATTGAACATTTCGTCAAAAAATGATATAATATAAAAAGCCACATGTGTTAACCTAGGAAATATCTAAAGCCATAAACGCTGCGGAAATGTTCCAGGTCAGCAAGTTTGTGATCTGAATTTCAACAATTAAATGTCCACGAAGATGTTCAGTTTATGGGTCAACTCAAATAAAAAACACATGTAGCAACAACTGAAAAGTTCACATTTATGACTAGTATGGTGAGCGCAGTTGCACAGTCTCAATTAATATCTTGAAAAAGTAGTCAGTATTTAGTTGTATTAATTCTTATGATTACTCTTTCACCCCCGCCATGTTGAGGGGATGCGCAAGAAAAATACGTAATTAAATTGATTTTATAATTGATGTCAACCGTCAAATCGTGCTTTAAGTTAAATGAATACAAACGGTTGTCCGCCTCATGCTACAGATATCTCACAAAAACATTTGATACCTTGATCAAAAAATTTACATGCTTTTGCACACCACTGAGCATTTCCATCCGACAATTTTAGCCATTTACTTCAGAACCTGATGTTAAAATGTCTTCATTTCTTCCCACTGCCGGATTACTCTTTGATGATAAGTGGAACTGGTGCGCTGTTTCAGTATTTGGCATTCCCCTGTGTTCATGAGTGTCCGCAGGGGGGACAAAATGGGAATTTGCCACCACCTGGAAATTGGGACTAAGAACCAAAATTTTCTAGAAAACCTGAAGTCAAAATTGACTTAATTCTTGCAATGACGGTTTTATTTTCTGATATGACACTCACACTGCACAAGAGCGGGTTCACTGTTGTGGTGTCATGCAATTTTGAGCTTGCAGTTCACTCATGACCGCTACATTGCTTGCAGAGGCAGGTTGCGAAACTTGGGTGCGGATAGTTCTAAAATTGGCCTTCATTGCGTAACAGTAACATGGCAACAAAATTTCACTTCAAGTTGCGGTAGTTGGCGTTTAGCCGCATGTGACTTTTAAAGACATCTGTGGCAGGTAATGCAGCGAGACAATGACTGCTGATTGCAGTAAGTCACGTACTTTTATACGATGTGAAAAGAAACCTTGCTGCCAACGAAGCGCACTTTTGGGACTGTTGCCGTAACATGGGTAGTTTTCTTTGTGGTGTAGAAATGGTAAAACCTTATGTGAACGCCCATTCGCATTGTATCGTCAGCAGCCTGAAACGGTCAAGCAAAATGTCAACTTTGCCGATCAATGGAAAAATTTCTGTGAACGCCTATGCCTGTGTTGTTTATATTTATAATGTAACATCTGCATTGTACTGTGTTATAAAAAAACATTTTTGTGGTATTCGAGTATCCTTCGTTGCAACCTCTCGGTTAACATGTCGTTGAACGTGCGATTCACCAGGAACCGGGTGTGCATGAAGACTTACACCCACATATGTGTGGCGCGAACATGCGAAGACTAAAGCCCATACATATGTAATACATGTGAATTTTGGGGAAATAATTATTGCATCCCCAAACGGTGGCCAATGGGCCCCCTTCAGCAAAGTTTACCCCCCCTGGCTCAAACCTCTAGTTACGCCACTGATAGCCAGGTATATTGCGATAAGTTACAAAATAGACTATCTGCAGATTTTTCAAGCAGGATACTTTTTTCACACAGAAGCAAACTGCCATGGTCTTTAACAAAACCAGAATTATGGTTTTATTTTACCCAGCAAGACTTGCAAGCATCAATTAGAAACAGGAACTACAAACGTCTAACATCTCCCCCAAAACAATCAAACATCCTTTCAACAAATCCTTGCTTGTCTTTACTGACTTTTTCAAGGTGAACGCTCATCAACATAAACCGGACAAGCGTTCAGTCTCACACTAACAATGGATTTTTCAAACTTATGCTTTTGTTTACACAGTAGGCTATGAAGGTATGTGGCTATCCACTATTAGAACTCACTGTCTCCCTGTATTTCTTGCGTTTAACACTTGCATGCGGCAAAACGCAAAGTGCACACGTGAAGGTTCGTTCCCATGTTATTGTTATCCAATAAAGTCCAACAGTAAAACAATCTGCACGTAATTTTCCCAACTTGCCTCTGCAGACAGGCAAAGCAGCGGACATGAGTGGACTGCATAGGCTAGTTGTTACAGTAGCCCATGTTTGAGCCCACGCAACCGGCGCAGTAAACACGGCCCACAACAAGTGTTGCGCGGCCCAATAAAAAGTGCTAACCGGCCAACAATTGGGCCGAGGCCCAACACTGGACACAGTATTATTCGTTAAATAATTGGATTTCTCATTGGTGTAAAGTTTCGAGTTTTCACTGGACAACTCTGATGCAAGATACCCTGGATATTACAGGCGCGGGATACGAATACGATTGTATACCGGTTATTCTACATTTGTATAGTGAAAGAATATAACACAGGTCCACAACAGTGGTGTGACTGACTGGGGTACAAGGGTACGAACCTCCCCCCTAACAAGGTAAATGAAAAAATTGAGCCCCCATTTTATTTATATTTCGATATGCAGTATACTTTTTGGTATTCAGTAAGTTGTTGTTTTATGCGTTTTTCCGAAGTTTTTGATCTGCTGTTTTCGGGTGATTTCGGGTTTTAGTACAGTATATAGAAATCCACATCCGGATACACTTTTATTTATAAACTTTTTTCTGAATGTTGGCGAGGGGCCCCTTTGGTGACCAGTGGGCCACTTTCAGCTATACGTTTCCCACCATATGACTAAAACCTCTAGCTACCCAACTGGTCTACAACTTAAGCTTCCTGAATAATTTTTGACTAGGCTATACTAAAAATGCTTATAATCAACGTGGATTCAGCAACGTTACCTGAGCAGCCAGCTTACCAAGGCAAATGCTGACATCGAAGCTATTCACAATGCATTTCGCAATGATTGGCTTTAGGAAGGTACGAGTCGTGGGAAGATGAATTTCTTTGACGTATTAGATAAATATGAATATTGAAAGATGAAACGTGTGAAATCAGTTCTTGGTGAGTTCAGTTCTGCGGTGTCTCTATATGCCGTAACAAAGGTACTCAGTCAGATTTGGGGGCCCCCTTTTCCCCCGGCACCTCCCAGGCCCGGGCTACGGGGAGCCCTTCCTCCAGCTCTGCAAGGACCTGACGAATCCTCGGTTTGTCTTTTGTCTTCAGTTTGTTTTTGTCTAGCACAGTGCTTGTAGTTTGTTGTATTTTTTCCCAATTGTGTTTTGTGTTTTGTAGGTAATCATCGCCCTCGTATTAAAGCTTTTTTGTGTGATAGAGTTGCACAAATACACTTTTCATAAGAAAGATGTAGGCCAAACATTTGGGTCATTTTTCTTGCGCAGTCTTTCTTTCCATTTTGATGCCGTTGCTATCATGTATTATGTCATGTCCAAAGGAAAGACTAAACGAATCGCTTTTTCTTTAGGTCATTTGAAGCTGGTGAGGTAATCTCCTTTTTTTAGTTGAGTGCCCTCAATCTTATTGCCTCTTCGATTAAGATTGAATTAATGTCGCTTTTGGGTGGTGTGATTTACAGGCAGTGAACTGTCTTCTTCTGCTGTAGGTTTTACAAAGTCTTTAGTGACAAATACAAAATCACCTTCAATAGATATGTAGTTATTAACGTCTAGACATTCTCCTTCGCCTATCCGATCAGTTGTGCAAGATTGTCGAAACGTTAGTTACAAGCCATTGTGGGCAAAAGCTGAAATTAGTGCCTGTCGAATGCGTTCATCTGACATTTTTGATGCGGTTGTCCACATATTGTTATCGATGAATGTACGGGAAAGTTCCGCCACACTTAGACTTAGCACACCAGCAATAGGCTATAGGATGTAATCTTTGCTAATAAAATACTGCGATTATCACCAGCTATAATTCCTTTTATGTTTGGGCGTCTCATTTGTTGCCACATTGGGTAATAACGTTGCCCATTCTCTCCTAGGGTTGCCATGTGGAAACGCTGCTATGTGACATTTGATTGCTCTGTAAAAGTAAACTTCGATTGAGCAACGTTTTATTTGTGATGTAATAGTGTTCTGTCATGTACCAACTATATTCCACAACAAAAGCTTCATGGTTCAACTTTATTTTACTGATGTTTGAAAAGTTTGAAAACTACTGCCTACCAAAAGGGCTGGAAAACATGGCAAGAAGTTGTAGGTAAGTTAATATTTCGGTTTTGTGTAATTGTTTTCCAACTTTGTTTATTTTGTTATTATCTTCATGATCAACTAACTTTTAGAAAAACTTTTTGATGAAACCAGTGTTTTGCTTGTTTGTTCATTTGTTTGTTATTTCTTTGTGTTGCCAAGTGGCATCGCTCGGGTAATATGAGTACATTTTTACATTTCAGATATTTCACTGTGAATGAGGTTTTGGATCAAGTTTTGAGCAGTGATGCTACTGGTAGCATATTTATTCAACTACCAGAAGTTCATGTGCTGACAGACAAAGATTCTGTTGACAAGACACAGGCCTGTAACCAGCTTGGGGCACCAAGGGGGCGAAGAGTTTTCTGAGGGGGACACATTTTGTAAACTATGTCCAATATTTTTAAAATATGTTGAACACATTTTTCTAGGAGCTTTGCCCCCCTGGTTACAAGCCTGTGAAGACAGCTTTACACCTGCTAATATGACAAGAAATCAACTTCTGGCCGAATGTGAGTTTCAGCAAACCGGCAAAAGGAGTGGTTCTTGCGAAAGTGATTCAGAAGAAGCTATAGTCCCAACTTCAAAGAAGCGACGCAAGACAATGAGTTTGAAATGGACTGAGAGAGCCCCAAACGCCTTCCCCACTAGCTTCCCAGATATGCAATATGACAAGTACGCCAGCTTGGATCCTTGGAACTGTTTGAGTTGTTTCTTGATGACCATATTTTCAAGCATATGGTGGAACAAAGTAGATCGTATAAGGTTTCAAAGAATTGGCCTGACCCCAACATCAGTGAAGAGGAGATGAAAGTGTTTCTTGGGATGCTGATAGTGTTTGGATACAACAAACTCTCAAGTAAAGCAATGTTCTGGTCTGAAAGGCAGGACTTGCGAACCAAGCAGTGTACGAAGCCATGCGCAGGGACCGATTCAATATTATTATGAAATCTTTGCATCTTCATCCCAATACTGATCTCAATAAAGATAAGTATAGCAACAGGCAAAAAGCCATCAATTCGTCCAAACGAATCACGCAGTAGAATCGATGGTAAGAACCACTTAGTCCAGAGAGTGCCAGGAAATCGGAAACGTCGTTGTGCGGGCAACCTGTGTTCATCCATCATGCAAACACAGTGCAAGAAATGCGATGTCTGACTTTGCATTGACTGTTTTGCTACATATCACACCACGTACAAGGTGAACCAGCACCGGATTTATCGGGGAAAGCACAGGGCCCCGCACAGAGGGAAATGTGGAAATACACGGGATCCGAAAAAATGAAATGAAGACGAAAAAGTCTTTCACTGACTTGTTCATAAAGTTCCAGAAAATTAGGGCCTCCAATCGCAAATGGGTCCCAGGCCCCAAACCTCCTTATTCCGGTGTTGAACCAAGTAACGTTTTTTCAAACGTCTCGCTGAATGTGTTTTGTTGTTTCAGAGTCCTTTAGATTTGTTTCTTTGTGTTTTGTTTGTGTAACATGCAGTTTGGTTGTGAAATCTAAATTTTGTACTCATATTTCCCTAGTGTTGCCATGTGGCAACCCCCTATTTCACCTATATAAAGATGTGAAAGTTAGAAAAAAAATTTGCTGTGTTATTTTTCAGACAATATTCGCTAACCAGGACAAATATTGATGCTTTATTGAAATTTTTTCTAATTCAGGAGATAAAGGCTTGAAACGTGTTAAATTCAACAATGATTTTGCGGTCCTTGATGTTGAAGAAGATGTAGTGCTTCTCCAAGGCACATGCAAGAACTTTAGTCACAATGTCTCTGCACAAGCTTGGATCAAGTGCTTTCGCATCTGGCACAACAATGTTTAATACGGTCCTTTGCTTTTCAGTTCCTAGGTTTTTCGTCTGTTGGACTTTCCAGTTGAGCAGATCTCGAAGACTCCTATGTATTGACGGCAATCTTGACAAAACTAGTCTGGACCTGAAAAGGGCCAAATATAACAAATCTGGTCAATCACCGGTTTTCAAATTATTAAGCTTCCCAAATAAAGCCAATAGTTGAATAAAGTGACTCGCGATTAAGCTTCTTTATCAAAATGTCAAACAGAAATGCTTCAAAAAATTAAACTGCCAATATAGATTTGCGCGGTTGAAGAGGCCAATGTTTAAACAGCAAAACAATTTTCGATGCAAAAGATGTAACTACAGCCAGTGGTGTAGGTGGCTGAGAACCCCCAAAAGTTTTGATCTGGTGAAAATCCGTGGAAATCTGGGCAACCTCCCAGAAAATACGGGCGAAAATGGCACCCAACTTGCTTTGACTTAAAGAAATGGCGCCCAACGTGTTTTCATTGGAAAAACACGGCGCCGAAAATCACATGAAAACGTTTTTTGGAGGTCATCCGAAAAACGGTCTTCAATATTCGCACAAAAAGTAGCCCAAAAGTTTTTCGGGCACGTTTGGGGAAATTCGGACAAAAATCCTTCGCACCTACAAAAATTTGCCTGCTCCTACACCCATGAATACAGCAATGCAACCTCTACTAAAATCAACTGAGAAAATGATCTTCTGCGCAAAGATTAGTGGCGCTGTTTACCTGTCCGTTCGAGGAGTCTCATTTCACGCACGAGTGAGTTTGTACTGCCCTTGTATTGACAAATCCAGAAAATAACAAAAAATTCCGTGCAACGAGAAGCGACACGTGTAAAAGTAGCCCAACAAGAAGAGCATGGAAAGGTTGAACCACCAACTGCAATTGAAGACTTTTATTCCGCATGCTCCAAACGGGATTCTTTACCAAAAATTATACAAATCATGCCAGTCACTCAGAGAAAAGTGTCACATGCATGCAGTTGAAAAGCGGCAGGCAAAGCAGTGCATGTTAAAACATGCTTTTAGTTTTCAACACTTTCTTGTCAGAAGCACCAAGTGTTTTTCCTCCTATTGCGTTGCACGAAACTTGAAGTAAGCGATGCGTAAATCGTTTTTTTTTGTAAGCTTTCGTTTCTGAAATAAAATAGGTTCACTTGCTGTTTTATTGTTATTAACTAGACTCAGCGCTTTGGTCAGATACTGAAAATACCTTTCTGGACCAAAACACATTTATTCATACATGTTGTATGGGCTGGTAGACTTAATAAGTCGTGTTTTCGCTCGTGGTCTAGCGGCTGAAATACTGAGGTTTAGTCACCCGAAGGTTATCTTTCGCAGTGTTGTTGTATTTCTGCGGTCGAAATAAAGCAATAATTAAGGTCTGTTTTTAACAGGCATTCATTTAAACATGTGTGGTTCTCAGCTGAGTGCCTTTTGCTGCAGAAAGCTTTTTCAAGAAAAGTTGCTTTAAGCCGTTTACTCCGATGAAATTCCTGATTTGAAAGCCAATAAGATTGTGTAGGTTTGCACTTGGGTGATACTGCGATAGTGACATTTAGCTACAAACTACTGCATGCGGTCCTGAACAAGTTGTCTAACTACGCACTGTTATCTGTTTTACCAGCTGGCATTCTCCAGTCTGCTCAAAATTGCCGCAAAAATTAATTGTTAAAGTGCTATTCACGTAAGTCAAACATAAAACAAAAAATTGTATCACAAATTTTCTCCATGAAGCTGTGCATGTGTCGAGTTGTTTTTTTAATCCAAATATGATTTTGAGATTGTTCAGTGTTCATTTGAGAACCAGTGCAATACAATGCGCAAAAGCAAGCAAGCAGAAATGACTCCATTTACTACAATCCAATCAAAGCATATGACAGGAGTGGTCTTGCTATTTTCTCTTGGTTTCTTTCGTCACAATAACTTTTTGTTCCGAAAATTCACTCCACTCGCTTTTTCCGTCGTAGTCTTCACGAATTCGTATTCTTACTGCTGTGGTAGTTTTGGATGTTGCAGGAATGTTGATTTCCTACAATATCACATGAAACACAACTCGTAAAGTCCTGAGAGCTTTCCTTTGAAGACAAAGATATTACGCTCACGGAAAGATGAACAACATATAAAATATGTAACACCATTTTGTGCATGACTAATTTGCGTAAATTGTCTCAAAATTTTTAATATGCAAACTGATTGCAAAACCTTTATCCATTTTTACTGTGGCTATACGTTTGTAACAGCCAGATTTGTAAAACATTGTCTCCACAATTTTTAAGGCATGATGTCAGCTACATATGACGGGATATCAGCTACCTCTGCACTGAGCAGAGGTAAGTTCCTAAGAATGTAAACATTACGCAATGCATATAATGTGCTGCTGATAAAATAAAGCAAAAGTCTTCTCATAACATACCATTGCATCAAAAAACTGCTTTTCATTCAGAAGTTTATTCCGAAGCATGGAAGCAGCTGGAATAGTTTTAAAAGTTACTTGAATTTGCTTTTATTTTCCATTAAAATGCTTTTTATATAAAGTAATCTTTAAAAGTTCTCCAAAGAAGTCTCAGATTTGTTTGGTTATGTGGCGGCCTGGAGATGGCGCCACATGTAAATAAATGGCCGCCGGTAGATGGTACCCATAGGTCACAAGTCACTGCTGTGATCGTCACCACAAGCGAATTATCGTACGGTAATTCACCTATCCCTATATAATGATGGTGCAACCTAGTATCAGTAGAGTGATCTCGTCGGGTGAGCTTTATTGCTGCTGGTTGCTTTCCTGTTAGTTTAATGCTCCGAGTTACCATCTTTCGCTTGTACTTGCCTAATCAGTTCAAGGCGGTGCAGTCAACTGCAACAGTTGGCACATGCAACCTAAGCGTGCTGTACGGGAGGCGTAAAGAAGATGTTTATCGGTATTTTAGTTACGGTAACGCTCGTTCGATTTAAAAACAAAAACTAAATCACTTGTTTAATAGTGAAACGTGCTTTTAGAATTCTTAAACCGAACTACTGCCAAGAACCGCATGCGTAATTTGCATTTTTCTAGCGCTTTCAAGTTTTGTTTCAGGAATCCTCTTCGAAAACCACCACTGTAACATATGGCGTGCCCTAGGGATCAGTTGTTGAGCCTTTACAATTCCTTATATATATTAATGACTAGGGCAACGAAAGTCAATAAAGTCAAAATTTTTCCGCCTTTTTCAAAGCTTACGAAACGTCCGCAAACAAAATTTCACGCTGATACGATGAACGAATCCCAAAGTTATTAGGTCAAAAAAAGTCTAATTTTTTCATTTGGTCAAAATTTATAGTTGGGTCAAACTGTTCTTGCAGCACAGTTTTTTTGTCTTTATCGATATTTATTGAAACTACAACAACAGATATTTATATGCTTTTGCACGTTTTGTTGCAATTCTATAATAATAATGGGTTTGCTGCGATTTCTGACGTAATAATGTTGTTTCACCCACTACCCCACTACTGAATATTATGTAGGATGGGCGTGGTATGGCAAGGAACGTGGTCTTAACAGTACTTGGTTTGGTAAATGCTCAATTAACTATGCATATAATGCTTCAACATTATGATGTTCTCAGATTTGACGCTACAGCAGTTATCAATGTACTTATCAATATATCATCCCCAAAGTTAAACAACCAATTTTTTTTTATTTCGAAGCATAGAATGCATGAATATGCTTCTGGGTTAACCTCAACACCGAAGCAGTGGCGTAGCAGCATAGCTTGCCGCCCCTGGATTTTGGCGATTGTGCCGCCCCCTATTCAACGCTGTGCAGCATAACTGATAACAGCTAAAATATTTTTACAATGTTGCTCGCAGTGCAAGAATCCAAATGCGTGATATGTATGCCGATGAGAGAAGAATGCCGTTGCAATAAGTACATTTCAAACAGTTTGCTAACTTTTTGCAAAGCACGACATGCAATAGAAGCTTAACGAACTAATAATATCATATTTCGTGAAATAGGAGTGAAAAGATATGAGGGAGTTCGGAAGATCCCACTGCATGAACGCCCACAAGATTGAGCGAGTGATTCCCACAAAAACAGATATTGCTTTTGAATTTATCTCCTTTATACTTGTACTCCAGAAAGGATTCCTGACATTGTGGAAACATTGTCATAAGCTTGACCTCTGCACATCATCGCGTCCAAGTCATTTGCACGAAGCTCATTGAGAATATATTTAGTAGTTTGTTTGGCCGTTTTCCCATGTAGTGGGAAGAAAAACAGACTCCTTTGTTTGTTCTTCACTTTTCTCAACTTTTACGTATCTTACTACAAAAGCCATCTGATCGGTATGAGACACATCAGGAGTACGGTCGAGTGAGATTGAAAAGTATGTCGCTTCCTTTATTCCATTTAGAATAAGATTTTACTTTTGTTACCAGAAGTTAAATTAACTTGTTTTGTATAGTCAGAGGAAGGTATGTTAACATGCGTTTCTTCGATACTTGAATATCAGAAAGATGTTCGTTTATGACAGGATTATAATCGGCAATCAGCTTCACACTTTCAAGAACGTTACCTTGTTTTTTTGCGTCAAAGCATTCACGATGGCCACGAAAATAAAGATTTTGCTTGGTTAGAAAAAGAATGACATCAATTTTACAGTAATACGAATGATGGCTCTCCATTTCTTTAGTTCTTTGTCCATGACAACCTGCATCCCTTTATCAACTGCTTGATGGATGTGAAGTTGCAGTTTGAGCTCATACCATTTACCTAAGCAATCTCGATGAACTTTGGAATTTTCGTGATCAAATAAAAATGGATTTAAATGCCAGAACGTGTTGAAAGGCTTGGAAACATATAAAAAATCATTTTCCGACCGAAATATCTTGGAACAGAAGCAACATTATCCTGAATCGATTTTTGAATATACCAATCACGACCTCAGAACTATAGGTTGTCCCGGTCTGAGAACCAATGTAGGGTTTCCTTTGGTGTAGGAACCTATGTTGAGGTTTGGGGTGTTGCCCAGAGTAGAAGTTGCTTGTGAGGAATCCTGTCGTTGCATGCAGAGATGCTGGTTTCCCCAAACGCTACCAACGAGGCAGCCTAGTCGTTGTATGAGTACTGATCAAACTCCCGACTAAAACTCCCTGACATTTTAAGTTGCCAAGCCGAAGCAAGGCGTAATTAGCAGAAAGTGGCAAATGCGCAAGTTTGGTCAGCGACTGTCTGAGCAAGAACTACCAAGCGCAGGCATGTTGCAGTAAAAAGCAGCAAGAAAAGGTTACAAATGCAAAAGTGAGTCGCGTTGTGGCACAAAAACTTTGCAAGTTCGTAAATAGCTCGAATGCGATGTCGTCACACGGCGTGGCTTTATGAGAGCAAAAATGCCAGCCGAGAAAGTTGTTCGATTTAAAAATATGAAACAGTCTTACTTGGTGCTCGGAGAGCAATCGAGCATTGTCAGCACAAGTTGAGTGTAGAAACGGCGCGATAGATCCAGGAAGTTCCAGAAATCGCCGAAGTACATGAATCCAAACATGTGGCAAGCATAACCCAAGTAGTCCGAAACCACGCGAGATAGACGATATTCTTCAGTTAGCGTCGATCGAAGCGAAGTGCACCACAGAAACTGAATGCAGGTTTAAAAAAGATTGCTGCTTGAAACTTCCACTTGCAGAATCGTGCTTGTGAAGAGCAACGAAAAACGGAGGAAGCAAGGTAGCTTTTCCAGTCAGCAGAACTAATGCAGAATTCCCGGTCGGATGAAGCAATTGAGACTTTTGGCCTGGGAACCAATACAGGTTGTTCCGGTCTGGGAACCAATCTAGAGTTTCCTTTGGTGTAGGAACCTATGTTGAGGTTTGGGGTGTTGCCCAGCGTAGACGTTGCTTGCGAGGAATCCTGTCGTTGCATGCAGAGATGCTGGTTTCCCCAAACGCTACTAACGAGGCAGCCTAGTCGTTGTATGAGTACTGTTCTAACTCCCGACTAAAACTGCCTGACATTTTAAGTTGCCAAGCCGAAGCAAGGCGTTTGGCTCTCACCACTTGATAGTTCGTTTCACAGATTTCCTGGTGCACAAATCTCTATTTACAAAAGGCTTCTGATTAGCACCAGCAGAAATAGCTTTACGATGACGCGACAACAGAAACAGCCAACGTGGTCCGTGCGCTAGCGATACAAAAACTCGACTCTCTGAAACGTGGTGTCCACTGCCCACGCCGAAAAGGACAAAACGTCGAAAGCAACATGCGAAATCGAGGTCATTTGCGCGGACACAGTGGAGCGCGCACACACGAAATCCCTTGACGGGAAACGGCAATTCGTAATGCGAAAAGTTAAATCCACTAAAGAACCATTTAACCCAGTGGTTCTCAAACAGGTGCCACTTGGTTCATTAAGGGAGGAAATTTTTAATTCCTGGGGGGAAATTTTTTCCAGGGAGGAACTGGGGGAAGATAAGCTGCGGATGAAAAAAACTTACGTTTTTGTTATTTGTTTATTCAACACATAAAATTTGTTTGTAAATTCGTTTGGTGTAATCGTTTTTAATTTTTTGCAATTTCTTTAAATTGTTCTTTTGTGAAATTGTTTCATCAACACTAAAAAAGCCTTCAAAAAACTATGCATGTTTTATTTCGAGACGTTTCGGATTATTCTTAATCCATCTTCAGTCAAAAAATAAAAGTGTTCTTTGTTAATGTTTTAATTTTCCCCTGAGATAACTCTTCAAAAGACACCTGGAACCATATCCAGGTAGTGTGAAATTTTTGCAATTGTTTTTTGTTACGTTTGTAAAGAAGGAGTTGACAATGTTTGCGTTTGTAAGGGAGGATTGTGAAAACTTTGAGAACCACTGGTCTAAACCTATTTTCAGCGTCTTGTAAAACCATTTCGCTGACAGGTAACTCACAGCTTTTCTCTCACTATTGTAGCAGAACAATTTTATTGTTCTCTACATGTCAAAGATCTTAAAGTCACAACAACAGAACTTGAAAGACAAGCTTGAGACTGAAGTAAGAAAACTACCAAACAACTGCTAGATTGAGCAGTTACTGGAAGGCTGCTGGTCAGCTACTGAAAAGATGAAAATACAGCGCATTTAACCAAGGAAACCCGAAAAACAAGAACTGCGAAGAACGCCAGAAGTAAATGCGACCTGCTGGGTCGACTGACAAACGAGACTGATAAACAAGAATGACAAAGCAGATAAGACCGGAAACGTCCAGTGAAAGCATGTACCAATCATGTTCTGATTCATATCCGTCGCCTAGACAACGGATGTGCGTTAATCAGAATTGTAACATGATTGGTTGGAACTGGGTATAAATAGGGCTGATTTTACAAGCTTGAATCAGAACTTGGTCTAACACCAATTGACCTTGTTCTCTCTCTGGCAGTCTGCCCCCCTCGGTCAGCTGTCGGAGATAAAACTTCGAAGGCTCTGCCTTACAATGTAGCCAGGCTCGGGTGTTGCATTGTAAGTGTTGCGCAGGTCTGTTGGGGAACCCCACCTACCTGTTGCAGCGTGAGTTCTTCAAAAAGTGGCTTGTCCAGGGGAGATGCTGTTTGGCTTGTCCAAGTGAGCCGTCCTCTGCAAGAACTGGTATTGTCAAAAGACAGATGCCTTGTTCAGTTCTTGTAGTGCTCCACTGGAAGTCTTGGGGTCGCGAGGCAAAATGCTGCCTGGCTTGATCCTTTGACGAGCGTTCCAAGTCGCTTAAGACTAGTCATTGACTACAAAGTAAGTCTCTGACAGTCACGAACCCAAAGCGAAGTTCTGTCACTTTGTCCTGTGGCACGAACTCAAGGTGAAGTCCTGTCACTCTGTACTTTAGAAACCAAACCACGGCAAAGCTATGTCACTCTGTTTCATAAAAACGCAAGACGGCGAAGCTCTGTCGTTTTGTTCCGTGAAAACCAAACACACGGCGAAGCTCTGTCGCTTTGTTTCATATGGTGCAAACTTCTATCATCTCAAATCAACCCAGTCTAAAGCACTACCTTAGGAAATAACTGAAGAAGGCACTCGTCACGTCATAACATCCTGTAAGAAAAACGAAGCCTCGAAAGGCGGGACAATAAACGACTGATACTCTGCATAAAAACCATAGACGCGCTGAGAAGTCAGTCAGTTTTAGTATTTCGTTTAAACTGAAGTGCTTGTCAAACTGTGGTTGGTTGGGGCTTTCCTTGCGTTCCTGTTGGATTGCATTGAGAATTGGAGAATTGATTCGTGTACTGATCGTTGCACTATTGGTGAGTCACTCTGTTTTTTGTATACGTAATTTAGTGAAATAATAAAAATTCATACAAAACCTTCATTAGTGATATCTTGCAAAATATTTCGGTATTTAGATACGGGACAGAAGCTTGGGGAGACTAAGTAATCTGAGCATTATGAGTGTCCCCCCTGACTTAACTGCTAGAGCGAACCCATGTATTAGCAATAGTTAAGTCAAAAGCACTCGGTTTGCAAGGCCTCAACCGAGACCCCAAAACCCCGTGCACACTATCTCCTACGTTTATAACTCGAATTTTCGATTGGAAAAGTCCATCTATATTCTGATATCTTTCTGGTCCAGATTTGACTAACTCAACTCTTACATTATGGTTTATTGGTTCTGGCCAACTAACTGCATCAGTGTTTTTTCAACCGGTGAGTGGCTGCCAGGGGTTCCGCCGAAACAGACCGAAATTGCCTGGGACGAAATTAGCAACCATAGTTCTATACGGTTGTAGCAATATAGACATTTGGATCATTGCACAAAGTTTCATGAGCAACGCAATCAGTTGCCGAAGGTTCCGCTGCCGCAAAAGGGTTGAAAAACACTGAACTACATGACACATTCCGTAATATTGTTATATCATCTTTTCCAACTTTGGCTGCATATGCTTTACTTATATTGCTCTCAACATCTGCTTCTTCATTATTTCTAATTCGGCCAGGCGTTGATTGTTCCTCAACTTCTGGTATTGATTTACTGGTGCTAGCACTGCTAACCTCGTGCATCTCGTTTCGTGAAATGGCGCCGGAAGAGATGTTTACGAACATCAATATGGCTCCCTCATTCTTTTTCAATTCCTCTTGCCTAACTTCTCTCTTTTTTTTGAAAGAACGTCCACTTTCTTTTTTTGAAAGAACGTCCAACTTCTCTCTTTTTTTTAAAGAACGTCCACCACTTTCCCCATGCTACTCCAACCAGCAACAGCCTTCACCATCATCATTTATTTGTTCCGCCTGTATTGCTTCATCTATACCATTTTTCAATTTAACCAACACAGAGTTTTACAACCTCCTTTTATTTGACAATTCTGATTTATCTAACTTCCTTCAATCTTTTGCATGTGACTTATCACCTCAACATCATCAAACTAAGTATCCAACTTAAAGTGACACTGGCAAAATGTATCATGCAAATAAGCTAGAAAATGTATCTTATTTTCATTTTAATGTACGAAGCCTGGGTAAAAATAAGCATAAACTAGATGACTTTTCCAAATGACTGAAGTAAATCCTACTTTTGTATCCATATCAGAAACCAAGTTGAAACCCAACTTCATTGTAAATATTAACATCCCTGGCTTCAACTTTGTTCATAATCCTTCACAAACCAATTCAAGTGGGGTTGGTCTTTACATTAATTCCAAACTAACTTACCAACTCAGAAATGACCCAA